>SDBT01004516.1_pt1 | contig 23607 bp, 47 predicted proteins | sample 2277101 | NCBI WGS metagenome assembly SDBT01 (sample SAMN10404973, study PRJNA504765) | marine sediment metagenome | isolation source: marine sediment core GS10_PC15, 103 cmbsf | place: Arctic Ocean: Southern Knipovich Ridge | collected 2010 | reverse complement strand
TTTGGCCGCGTGTGGCTGAATCCGCCGTGGTCGGACCCGGACCCGTGGATCCGGCGTCTCGTGGTCCACCGCCGCCAGCTCAGCCTCGTGGGGGTGGCCTCCACCACCAAGCCCGAGGGCATCCTGTGCGTCCGCAACGACCCGTCAACGGCCTGGTGGGAGTACGCCTGGGCCAACGCCAGCGCCGTCGCCTACCCGCCCAAGCGCACCCGGTACCACCAGATGAGCGGCCGCAAGGTCGTGCGCATGGCGACCCCCAGCTTCACCACGGCGCTGTTCTATTACGGCCCCTACGGCGAGAACTACGTTCGGGTAGCCCGGGAACACGGCTACTACCCCACGCAGCTGCAGGCCGACAAGGGCCCCGTTATCCCCAATGAGCTGCGGCGGAAGCTGCTCGACGCCGTCCACGCCCACGCCCGATCGCACCCGGGCCTCACGATCGGCGGCCTGCTCGACCGGCTGCGGCCCGAGGTCGGGGAGGGCCTGGCCCTTTCCCTGACGATCGCCGACCTCGCCCCCAAGGCCCCCGCCGGGGACCGCCGCCGCCCCAACCAGGGCCTCGCCAAGCGGGTGCGCACCGTCCAGCGCTGGATCGAGACCTCCAAGCTCAAGGAGCTCCGGTCCTCCGAGGTCATGGCGAAGCTGGACTGTTCGCGGCAGACCGCCTTACGTACCATCGCCAGCCTCCCCAACCTGCGGCCCGAGGGGTCGCACCGCTACACACGATACGTGGTGACCAAATGAACAACGAGAAGATCAGCCCCTCCGGCCTCATCCTTCCCAACAACCAGCAGAGCGCGATCGTGGACGCCGCGCCGGCCAAGACGAAGATTGGCGGCGTCGAGGTCGACTACCACGCGGACCCCCGCGTCGTCGCCACGCTCAAGCCCGAGGTGCTGAGCGACCCCAACATGCTCCTAGGCGTACTCTCGGTCATTCTCAACGTCCAAAGCGCGCTGATCCGAGAAGCCCTGGCCATGCGCCAGGCCCTCGAAACGATCGCCGACTCCTGGGAAAAGGGCCTCGCCGAGGGCGAAGCCGCGGGCGCCGAGGACACGCAGGTGCTCCCGACCGGGGACGACCCCGGGGCCCAGCCCGACGAGAACGGTCAGGCCACGGCCGAGGGCGAAGCCCAGACCGCATAGGCGTCGCGCCACGACTGCCGGATGGGGTTGCCCGAGCCCACGGCGAAGTCGGTCCCCCCGTCGCTCATCCCCAGCGTGCGTATGCCGTACTCGGCGACGCCGCCCCAGATGTCGGGCCCGGGGTCGTTGCCGCGCGAGCCCGAGCTTTGCCGGTGGGCCAGCACGGTGGTGATCCCCTGGCCTCGCAGGTGTCGCAGGAGCGACCGGCCCGCCGAGACCTGCGCCGGCGTAACGCTGTTCATGTAGCTGGGGGAGGCATATTTCCCACTGGGGTACCACCAGTACTTCGGATCGGTCGCCCTGGCCCTCGACGGGAAGTTGCCCGCGAACTCGACCGCGACCGAGCCGCTGTTGAACCCGTTGGACGAGGGCAGCCTCACGCTCGGTGCGTACATCTGGTAGATGCCGCCGTCGGGGGTGATGACGTAGTGGCTCGTGACCCGCAGATACTTGCGGGGGTCGTTGCCCCTCGAAAACCCCATCTGGTGCAGCACAACGGCGTACACGTTGGAAGGGTCGCGGCTGCGCACATGCGGGCTGGCCTTGGAGTTAGGGCTGGCCTCCGCGGTCAGATCGTAGATCGGGAAGGTGCGCCCCCCAAGCCACCAATGCCGCAGCACCAGCCCCACCATCGCACTTGCAATTCCCCACGCCACTAGCTTCTCCCGGCTCGCCATCGAGTGCCGGCCCAGGATACACCGCGCCGCTGCTACACTGGGCCCGACATGAAGGTTCCCTCGGGCTTCACCCCAGAGCCCGGCGCACAGCGCTGTGGCGACTCCTGGCAAGACTTTCTGATGGTCACGGGCGAGCTGCCCGGGACGCAGGGCTACGGGAAGGACAGCAAGCACTCGCTTCCGCCCGTGGTCAGCGAGGGCGCCCCCACGAAAACCGTCCCCGGGGCCACGCCCGGCACTTGGTACAGCTACGACACGGACGCCGAGCGCAAGTTTGTCGACGGCATGGCGCCGTCGGCGAAGCGCGTCTACACGGAACTGGACGCCGTCAACGAAGGGCGCCTGGGCAACAACTCGAAGCTGCGGCTCACGCCCATGCAGATCCAGGAGGTCCAGTACCTGATGGACCTCCACGAGGCGAACCTGGACCGCGTCGAGGCCCTGTATGCGTACTGGGAAGGGGACCGCAACCTGCACCCCCAGACGGGCGAGTACACGACCAACGAGTGGCCGCTCCCGGCCGGGGATGACATCGAGGATTACGTCGCCGAGTGCGAGGGCCTCAGCGGCAAGTGGGTGGAGGAAACCGGGTTTGGGTTCGAGGGCGGGACCGTGCTGCGCAGCTACTACTGCCCAGGGGGCGCCGGGCTTGCCCGCCGGGCGAAAGACCGAAACGCGATCGGGCGGCTGCTCATTGATGCCGCGAAGGCGATCCGGTGCGCGCACTGGGGGCTGTGGCGGATGGCCCTGTACGGCATGGAAAGGGCAGCCTGGGACGCTGGCCCCGGCGGTCGGGGCATCCAGCAGCGCCCCGGCGAGTACACGGCCCCGCTGGGGCTGCAGCAGCGGCCCGGCGAGTACGTGCCGCCCATCGGATTCTCGAACGTGCCGCCCGAAGATCTCCCGCCGATCCCCGACCCGATCGAGCCCGACCCCGAAGAGGCCGCAGAGACCGAGGGCCCGCGGGACATTCCACGGCGATCCCCATTGGCCGGCGGGGCGACGGGGCTCCTGCCTCCGGGCCCACCGCCCCCCGCGGCCTCGCCGTGGCGCACACCCCTGCTCGTCGGGGGCGCTGCAGCGGTGGCGTGGGTGCTGCTGAAGTGAGCGGCGAACTCGACGAGGCGCGGCGCAAGCTCGCGGAGTCCGCCATGGACCATATCCTGGGTGGCGTAGCCGAGTTGCGTGAAATGGGCGCAATCATGCCGGGGCCAATCGCTGCTGTGTTCGCGGACATTGGGCACGCGCTCCACAGAGGGGAGGACCCCATGGAAGTGGCCGTGGTTTGCTTCGCCGCCGCGAACGCACTGAGGAGCCCCGAAGACCGCGACGAAATACAGCGGGCGGCGGAGGACACCATCGCGGGTATGCAGGCACGGACAGCTGGGCCCGCCGAGTGAGCAAAAACGGGCGCCCCGCACCATTGCGGGGCGCCACTCGATACCGCGAAATCGCCGGGCCCCGAGATCGAAGGAGGGGCCAGGCACCCGGCTCGATGCCAGTACGGGGGCATCGTAGCCCAACCGGGGCCCGGCTTGCGCGCCGCGCCGTTTTCGCGGATCCTAGGGCCCCATGGCGAAGCCACAATCCGCACAACCCACCGAGAGCCCCAAAGCAGCACGTAAGACCGACGCCCAGCTGGCGCAGATGCGGCACTACTGCCCCGACTGCAAGGGCACCGGCCTCATCAAAGGCGAGACCTGCGAGAGCTGCGGCGGCAACGGCTGGGCCGGCGGGGTCGTCCCGAAGGCGGCGTGAGGCGCCGCCGCAACGCGCACCCGGCCCTAGGCTTCCTGCTCGGGAGTGTGATCGGGCTGACGACGATCGTTCTGTTCTCGCTGGCGATGGGGCCGCCCCGCTAGATCTCGGCCGCGATGGCGGCCTGAGCGTCCACCTGGAAGCGGTCGCGCTCGTCGAGGTAGCGGTGGGTCGTGCGTGGGTTCTGATGCCTGGCGAAGGCCTGGGCGGCCACGAGGCCCTGGGCGCGGGCTACCCAGGTGATGGACGAGTGTCGGATCCCGTGGGGCGTGATGGGGCGCCCCTGGTCGTCGGGCCCCTCGGGCGGCAGCCGGCCCCGCTCGTAACCGGCCTGCACGGCCCGGCGACGCAGAATCGCGTTGATGGCGCTGTTGTCGAGGAACGCCGGGACCCCCGCGTGGCCGTGGTGGAAGCTGCAGAACAGCGCCCCGGGCCGGGTCCCCCTGACCTCCAACCAGGGCTGCACCTGGCCGACTACGGCCGGGGCCACCAGCACCGGGGTGCGTTTGTCCTCCCGCTTGCCCTTTTCCTGGATCCAGATCCTCGGGTTGTCCCCGCCCAGTTTGCAGTCGGCGAGCCTCACGGTCCGGATCTCGTTGCGGCGGAGACCGAGCGACCACAGCCAGCGCAGCAGGGCGCCGTCCCGATAGCCGGCCGCGCCCTCATCGGCGTCGCACACGGCCACGATCTTCTGGATGACGGCGAGCCCCGGCCCCCGGACGTCGCGAGTGCGCTCGTCGACCTTGTGGGCCTTGATCGCGGCGAGCTCCAAGGTGGTGAGCCCCATCGCCCGCGCCAGCTTCAGCACACTGCGCAGCGCCGCGAGCCGGCGGTTGATCGTGGAGTCGGCCAGCCCCCGCTTCAACATGGCCGCCTGGTAGCGCAGCACGATGGTGTTGGCGATGACGGGCTCCCGGCATCCCACGAGCAGCTCAAGGGCGCGATCGGGGTCCAGCTTCACGAAGTCAGCGAACGCCACAATGTCGGCCCGGTACGCCTTCTGGGTGCGCTTGGCTTGGAGCTTGATCCAGTCGGCGAGAATGTCCGAGATCGGCAACGGCCCCCGCGCGGGCAGCTTCTGCTCCCGAAACAGCGCCAGCACGTCGGTCCGCTCACTCACATGCTCACGATGCCGCCGAAGACCTGGCGGGCGGGCTGCTCGACGACGATGTGGATCTGGTGGTTACGCACCAGCACCAGCAGCTGATCGGTGTCCTCCACCTTCTTGGCGTCGGCGCGCATGTAGAGGACCTTGTCGCCGACGTCCACGTCCAGCGGGCGTCGCCCTCCGGGCCTTCCCCGCTCGCCGGGGTACTTCCAGCCCGGGCCCACGGCGATCACCACCGCCAGGCACAGCTGGTTGCGTTCGCGGATCATGTCCCCCGAGCCGTGGGCGTCGTCGTCGTAGCCCTGGGGGAGGATGAGGTCCGAGTCGGGCTCGAACGCATCCATGGGCCGCAGCAGCGCCTGGTCTAGGATGGGGCGGATTTTCTCGTCGATGGGCTCGTTCACTGGGCCTCCAAGCACGCGGCGATGCGCTCCAGGGCCACCGTCGCGCGCTTCTGGTGTTCGAAGTGGTGGCCCCGGTCGCTGAGCCCCTCGCACGCGCGCCGCTCGGCGTGGTAGCCGTTTTGCTTCCAGCGGTGCCCATCCGGCGGCATGTGCCGCCACAGGTGCTCACCGACGGGGTGCCACTCGTCGTCGTTTTGGACCTTCTGCTCGCAGTGCGGGCAGAAGTCCGGGTATCCGTACAGGACCGCCATGGCTCAGCCCTCGGCTTCGAGGGCCTCTTTCCACACGCGATCGCCGATGTGCGAGCGGACCTTGGAAAAGTCCATCTCCATGGCGTGGAGGCGGTCGCCCAGGACCTCGTTGGCGGTGACCTCGCGATCGGTGCGGTCGTGCCACGTCTTGGCGTCCTTCTCGCTCGCCGCCAGTGTGCGCTTGAACTCGGCCATCTCCTCCTCTTTCTCGCGACGCGCCCACTCCAGGTCGCGGATCTGCTTCTTGAGCTCCCACGCCTCGCTCTCCTCCTCGTCGGCCTTTTCGATGGCCTCCCGCTTGTGCAGGATCAAGAACATCGGAGTCGACCCCGGCAGAACCCTCACCAGCCGGCCGCCCCTCTGCGTGCCGTCGCGGATGGCGGAGAGGTCGGCCACCTCGTAGACCCCATCGGGGAAAAAGGGCTCGGGCGGTGTCCCCCTTACGGCGTCGGCGACCTTCTGGGCCTTGGTGTTGTCCTCAACCGTCATGGGGGCCCATCCCTTCAGCCTGGATCGTCTGTGGTGTGCCGTGGTTCTCGGGCTGCGCCCCCAGCTTCTCCAGCTGGGCCTTGAGCTGGGCGTTTTCGTCCTCCAGCTCGGTGACGCGCTCGGTTGCCGTCTTGGCGGCGCGCTCGACCGCTTGGCGGTTCATGTCGGAAAAGTAGAGTGCTGCGGCTCGGGTGGTCATGGTGTGCGTTTCTCCGGTCGTTCACCAACTGCGATCCTGTCGGCGCGCAGCTGGGCATAGGCTTGATCTAGCCGGTGTTGTTCGGGGCCCGAAAGGGTCCGGTGGGAAAGGGCAGCGTTGGCCTCGTCGATCGCCGAGTTGCCCATCATCAGGGAGGAAAGGGTGCGTCTCATTTTCGGGTCTCTCTACGGAATGGCACGGGCTTGCCACGGGCGCTCACCCAGGGGGGGCTTGGTTTCGAGGTGCTCGCCAAAGAGCTCCACCGTGACGCATACGTTGTTGGGATTGCCGTTGTGGAAGATGAAAAACAGGGGCTCGATGAGGCTCTCCATGGTGATCACGGGGAGGTCGACCTTGACCGCAAAGCCTGCCGGCGTCGCGAAAACGTCGTTCCACACCGCATGGACCGGGTCCCGCCCGCTGGAGCAGAAGTCGAACATCGGGGCCTGATTGACCTCTACTGACTTGATCTGGATCCGCTGCTCGATGCAGGGGTCGCCCTCGGCGTGGGCGAGGATGCGCATCGCGTCGACCCTGAAGAAGTTGGCCCGAATCGGCCCGATCGTCAGGTCGCCCTCGCCAGGCTTGAGCGTCACCGTCTTGCAGCAGATTTTCATGCCGTGGATGGGGACCAGCCCCTCGCGGCGGCGGTCGATGGTGGCAGCCGTCGCCCGCTTCCCCTGCTCGCGCAGAAGGTCCTTCACGTCCTCGACCGCGGTCTGGTGCGCCAGGATCGTGTCGTCGATGCCCCGCAGGCGCTTCTCGAACATGTTGTAGAAGAGATGGCCCCCGGCGAGGGCAACAGCGCCCAGGATGGCGCACACCAGAAGCAGGGTGAGCAGGACCGCGTCAGTCATCAGGTATTCCTGTGGAGTATTTCGTAGAGCAGGTACAGGGCGCCCTTGAGCGTGGGATGGCAGGCGCCCTCGCCGTGGCGCGCCGGGCCGTAGATGTTCACGGCGTACATGCCCTCGGGGTGGCCCTGGGAGACCCAGGGTGCGTACTGCATATCGATGTGGACGGCCGAGCGCATGGCCCAGACTTCGAGCTCATGCCAGGTCGGGGCGCCGGGCCACTCGCCGGCGGCGATCTCGTCGATCTCCATCAGCCCGCCGCCTCCCAGAACCACCGCAGCGTGTACAGGATGACCCCGCAGCTCCCCGTCAGCGCCACGAGGATCACCAGCGGGACTCCGAACATGAGCGCGAGCGACGTGTCGTCGTCCTTGCGTGCGAGCTGCCGGCGCTGGGCCGGGAGTGAGGGGTTGCGGTAGCCGGCGAGGCCGGGGGTGATCTCGGTGGGCTTGTCGGTCATCCTGTCTCCTTGGGGGCCTTCGCGGAGGCCCCCGCGTTGAACTTCGCCGCGTCTCCATCCGCGCAGCTCTTGCACTGCAGACGCCTGGGGTAGCGGTCCCCGTGTTTCTTGCGCGTGTCCACCACCCGGTAGGCGGGCGCCGCCGCGCCACAGGAAAGGCAGCAGGGGGGCGTCCAGGCCTTCACAACGTAGGGCCCGGCCATTCAGCCCTCCGCCGTCCGGTTTGTTGAGAGTTGCTGCAGCCGATAGCGGCCAGTGTCGAGATCAATCTTCAGCGCGTAGGTGCCCCCCTGCACCGTCATGACGAGCTCCACCGATTTCGCGGCCAGGCGCTCCTCCAGCTCCTGAAGGCGGTTCTGCATGTCCTCGATCATCTGTGCGGAGGGCATCAGGTCTCCTTGATCCGTCTCTGGACCCACGCCCGCATGCGTTGCCACCGTGCCGCGGGCGTTTCGACGCCGCCGAGGTCCGGGTATCCGTACAGGCCCCCATAGGGTGCCGTGTCGTTCTGGTACATGATTTCCGCCGCCATCGAGCGGGCCACGTCAAACACTCTGCCCGCGGGCCTCGCGACGTCCACGCAGTAGTCGTCGATGTTGTCCCGGGCGGCCTTTTCGAGGTCCGACATATCGAGGCCCCTCGCCTTGCCCAGCGCCCCGAGCGTGCAGACCTCGCCGTCGTTTCGAAGGAAGCTACCCGAGACGAGGCGCTTTTCGGGTAGGGCGTCGAGCGCGGCTGCGAGGTCACGGAGGAGCTTCTGGCCGCGCTTGCCCTCGATCGCTCGGCCGACGATGCTGGCCCATAGGTAGCCGATCGGGTTGTCGCTCTCGCCGTCGTCGTATCCAGATCGGCTCATCAGTACAGGTCCCCTCTGTCGTAGCCCGGATCGTCGGCCCCTCGGGCGAAGCACTTGATGCAGGTCGCCCACTGGCGCCCACCGTTGATCCACGCCACCGCGTACTGGGAGGCCCACCGGACCCCGCAGCCGATGCACGGGACCTGGGGCAGCCCAGGGGGCGCGGGGCCCAGCGCGTCGGCGAGGGCAGCCCTCATGGCCTCGGGCATGCTCATTCGCTCTCCGGGTCCCCGAGGGCCACCGCCACGTCGGCCCCCAGCAGCAGCGCCGTCAGTGCGCCCCACGCGATCGAGGCCTTCTCCACGACGTCTGGGGCATCACTGCTGAACGCAGGGCGGATCGCCGCGAGCAGGCCTCGGATGACGTTTTCTCTGGGGGTCTCCTTGGAATCGGGCATCAATCCCCCCCGTACAGGAGCTCACTGAGCACCTGCTTCTCGCTGTCGTTGAGATCGGCGGTGACCTCCTCCCAGCAGCCGTCGGCAAAGGAGCCGATGGCCCGTAGGGCCTCAAGGGTGTTGTGGGTGAGCTCCAAGGTGCGCGTCGGCTTGGGAGGCTCCTTGAGCAGCAGTACGTCGGGGTCGGGCATCGTGAGCGTCTTTCGTCGGGAAAGTTCCGGGGTCCCTCCGACCTCCCGGCCGGGAGGTCTTTAGTGGAGAGTCTCGATGCCACGACCGTCCCAGACGGAGGTGCACCAGTGGCAGCCCCGGGGCTGCCGACCGTCGGCGCTGGGCCGGCGGCGGCGTGGCTGCACCCTACACACACCCCAGTTTTTACGCAACATAACGTCCCTTCTGTGGTACAAGCCTGATCCCGTGGCTGATCCCGTCTTCCCTCCCGAGCCGTCCCGCGGGGACCCGACTGCCAAGGAGTCGCCGACCCACCCGGTCGAGACGCTCATGCGCGAGATGCTGAAGGCCCAGGTCATGGCCTGCTTCCACGAGCCGTTCTCCGTGCCCCCTGAGCAGCGCACGCGGGCCCTCACCAAGGCCTTCGATTCGATCGTGGAGCTCATATGGAAGACCGCGCAGGGAGTCCACGGCCACATCGAAGACTTCAACGATGAGGAGCTGGCTGCGGAGGTCGATCGGCGCCGCTTGGCCCGGGAGGGTTCGTGAGCGTGGATGACGAGGACACGCCGGCCGCGGGCGTTTGCGTGGACCCGGTGGAGTGCAGCGTCCCCGGGCTCCCGTTTGAGGAGAAGTGCCCCAAGTGCGGTGGGGAGCTGTACGAGGGCTTCGGCCTGGCGTTCGGCGGGATGGGGCCCTACCAGTGCTGCATGCAGTGCGACACGGACGCCAAGGCGGCCAAGGCGGAGTACGAGAAGATTCTGCGCGAGACGCTGGGGGAGGCCTGATGGGTACCTACGACGGCGCGATCCAGACCGCAGCCAAGCGGGTTGGCCTCTCCACCAAGGAGTACATCGCTCAGCGAGCAAAAGGCCTCAAGCACTGCTGGGGCTGCCGCCAGTGGCTACCGGAGCGCGTCTTTGGCCTCGACACGCGCCGCGGGGACGGCCTGGCCACCCGCTGCCGTGAATGCAAGAACGCCCGAGCGCGCGAGCTTCACTACCCGGGCAAACACGCCGACTATCGGTACCAGCCCCGAAAGGTGACCCCGTGACCGACGCAGCCCACATCGAACAGACCGCCCGTCTCACCCACGAAATGAACCGCCGCTGGTGCCAGCTGCTCGGCGACGACTCCCAGTCTCTCTGGGAGGACGCCCCCGAGTGGCAGCGCGAATCGGCGATCGCGGGCGTCTGGGCCGTTGTCGACGGCAACGCGAGGAACGCCGAGGAGCAGCACCAGCTGTGGGTGCAGACCAAGTTCGCGGACGGCTGGACCCGCGGGGCCGTCAAGGACGCGGACGCCAAGACGCACCCCTGCCTGGTCCCCTACGCGTCCCTCCCGCCCGAGCAGCAGGCCAAGGACGCGATCTTCCGGGCGGTGGTGCGGTCGCAGCACCCGGAGAACGCGTGAGCGGTGGCATCTCCCCGAAGATGCGCCTCCGGTGCTTCTACTGCGATGAGCACCTGCTCCTGCCGTTTCGGAAGCTACGCAGCCAAGACGCCGCACACGATGAGCTCCGGCGTCACGACTGGATCTTCGGCGTTGAGAGCCTCGGCGACGGCGCGGTAGCGTTCGACCCGCTGTGCCCCACTCACGGACGCGAGGTAATCGCCAAGATGCTGGAGTCCGGAGGGTCGGTCTCCCCCGACGCAGAGAAAAGCCTTCGCGAGATTTACCCTGACCTCTTCGACGAAGGCGAGCCCTCATGACCCTGCACAGCCCCTGTCCCTACTGTGGAGCAGCCCGCGGCGCGAGCTGCCGCAGCCTGGCCTCGGGAAACCCCAGCCGCCCGCACCGTGCCCGACTGTCCAAGGTCCGCCGCAACGCAGCCATGCCCCCGGCCGGCTTCTTGGAGGGCTCCAAGTTCAAGCAGCCCCTTTTTCACGGCACCTCCGCAGGGGTTCGCCTCGGGCACTCGCTCAAGCCCGACCAGGGCGACGAGTTCGGAATCTACCTGTCCCCCTCGCACCGCTACGCGCGGCGCTACGGCTCGCGGCTCGTCACGGCGCTGGTGTTCATGAAGAAGCCGCTGGTGGTCTATAGCAAGGCCGAGATCAGCCCCCGGGACCTCACCCGGGCGGACGTAGAACGGCTAGAGCGGCGCGGCTACGACGGGATCGTCGTCCGCTCCAAAGGGCAGCCCCCCTCTGAGGTTGTCGCTTTTCACGGCGCCCAGGTCTGGGTCACCGAGGTAAAATGAACTCAACGCCAAAGCTGCCCCGCCTTCGCCTCCTGCTGCGCCGCGGCGCCCGCCTGGCGCTCCGCAGCATCTACGCGGCGGCCGACGTCCAGGACGACACCGGGGAGCACTACGAGCCCGTCAGGGAGGACGGGGACCCCTGGCGCCCCAACACAGATCCGCCGGACGTGCCCACGCCTTCCCCCCCTCCAGGGGAGGGGGAAGGCGTCACGCCGCCGCAGGGGGGCGCTAACGGAGTGTTCCTCCCGTTCTCCCAGAGCGGGGGGGAGGCTGCAGCAGCGCTCGTGCGTGCGCGCGCCCGGCTCGGGCCCCCGGGACCGCCCCCTGGGGAGACCCTCGATGCCCAGGAGCTGGCCGCCCGGATCGCCGGCGCGGCCGCCCCGGTCCTGGGCGCCAGCACAGTCACCGACGCAGCCCCCAGCCCCGTCGTGGGCCGCGACAAGGCCATCAGCTGGCGATCCACCGACTTCTCGAACACGACCATGTCCACGCTCCCCGTGGGCGAAGACGGGGCCATCATGTGGGACCTGGCGGGGCCCATGATGTACCGGGAGCTGCCGCTGGTGCAGTTCGCGGTGCTGTACCTGACCGGCTGCTCGGTGGAGCAGGCACAGAGCGCGGCCAAAACGATCGTCAACGAATGGCACGGGCTCAAGCCCGACGCCGGTAAAATCGACGGCAACATTCGGCCCGAGGACGTGGCGGAGGGCGAAGCATGAAGGGCAACAACACGCTGCATCTCAATCTCGGCACGATGATCGATGCCCTGGACCAGTACTTTGTTCGGCAGTTCGCGCCGGGGATGGCCCCCGTGGTGACCAACATCAAAGCGGTACAGGACGGCAACTCCCCCTCGTTCCTGGTGAGCGTCAAGGAGCAACCCCCGGCGGACGACGGTGGGTAAGGAAAAGGACGAGAGCTTCGGCCCGCTATTCGAGGGGCTCCCGGTGCAGACCCAGCTCGCCCCCGAGCAGGAGGGCGCCCCAGCGATGGACGACACGCTGGCGGACGCCCAGACGTTCGTCCTCTCGGGGATGTGGTCCGGGGGCGTCCACTGCCCGTGCTGCGGCCAGTACGCCCGGGTGTACCGCCGCAAGCTGACCTCGGACATGGCCCGATTCCTCATTGAGGTGGTCCTGCGCACGGGCCCGGGCCAGTGGCTGGACGTCACCACGGTGCGGCTTCGCGGAGGCGACTACGCCAAGCTGGCCTACTGGGGCCTCATCGCGCACCGGGCCGAATCCCCCGAGGGCCAGAAGTACAGCGGCCAGTGGATGGCCACCCACCAGGGCCGGCTGTTCGCGCTGGACCGGATGCGGGTTCCTTCTCACGTGCTGGTCTTCGACGCGCGGACGTTCGGATACGACGGCAGCCGGCTCGTGTCCGTCCGCGAGGCGCTGGGCGAGCGGTTCAACTACGATGAGCTGATGGCGGAGCTTCCCCGGTCCGCCGCCCTCTAGGCCTCGGCCGGGGCCAGCACCCCGATCATACGGCTCGACACGATCGTGTCGTTTTGGTCGGTGTCGCAGACCAGCCGTATGTCCGTGCGCGGCGGGAGCACGGTGGGCACCGGGAGGAAAACGTCCAGCTCGTCGGTGACGTCGGCGTCCATGCGTTTGTCGAACAGCCGGAAGAACGGCGCGGGAGATCCCGTCGGCCGGGCCTCTCCCCGGAACTCCACCACCGGCGCGCTGCCCCCCGCGATGCGGGCCACGTTGAACTCGACCTGCAGCAGGAACATCTGTTGTTCCAAGGGGACCGTAAACTGCGAGTTGAACGAGAGTGATGCCCCGATGGGGATCTGACACTGCGTGGTGGCGGCGACCGTCGCCGTGGCCGTGATCACTCCGGCGTTTGACTCGTTGGTGCCCACGTCCACGATCGTCAGCGTGTTGACCCGCAAAAAGCCCCCGACCGTTTGCACCGGAACTAAGCCGGCGAGACTCAGAACTTCAACGAGAGCGGCCCCGGTACCGTCGACCCCGGCAACCATGACCGTCCGGGCGCCCGTCCCGGCGGCGTCGGTGTCTGTGGCGTCGGTGGAGACCAGGTCCATCCGCTCGGCCACCGCCAGGTAGGTGAGATTGCCGCCGGGCGTCCAGATGTCGTCGAATCCCGCCGCCGCGGCGATGCTGGGGTTCATGCCCCGGATGATGATCGAGGTGAACCCGGGCAGCTGTCCGAGCACGACCCGCCACGGAATATCGCCCGCCAGGGGTGGGGATCGCTGTGTCCTCATCGGTTCGCTCTACTCGAAAGGTCCGTCCCAGAACTCGATCTGTTCGATCATGGCCTCGTAGGCCTCCGGGGCGCTGGGGTACGAGACCGAGGGACCCCCGCCCCCAATGCCGCCGCTCCCGCCCGCGTAGTTGAACCACGCCCAGAAGCCCGGTCGGTCGGGGCGTCGGCGGATCGTGTAGTTCACGCGGCCCAGCTTGGGGTGGTCGAGATCTCCGCTGTCGACGATCTCGTCTTGGGGCTCGGGCCGCGGGGGCTTCTTGGGACGCAGCCGCTTGTCTCCATCGCGCGATCGGTAGCGGCTCCAGACATAGGCGCCGCCAAGCGCGACGACTCCCCAAAGTAGTGGGCTGGGCATGGCTCGTGTCTCCTTACGCTCGCGTGCATTGCACCCACACGAGGTGGTTGTGGTCGGTGCCGTCGTCGGTCGTCCAGGCGGACACCCATTCTCCGCTGCGAAGGGCCTTGATCTTGGACGCATTGAACGTCACGGCGTGATCGTGAAACGTCCAGTAGACGTTGGTGGACCCCTCTTTGAGATGGAGGGTCACAGATCCCTTGCCCATTACTACCGCGGCGTTGAGTTTTTGCAGCTCGCTTGCCGAGACTCCCTTATGCCCGGATCCTATTCCCGAGTGGTCGTCGTCGATCTCGATGGCGCAGTCGGTCACAGTTGCCGGCGTCGGGTCAGGGCCCGGACCGGACGCATCGACGAGCACGAAGCGCTCCCCGTCGTGGGCACAGACTTTCCCGGCGGGCCACGTCGTGGCGTCTACGGGGTTGCATTGATCCGCCCGCGCGCCCTTTTTCTTGGGCCGTTTTCGGGGCGGAGCAGGACCCGTGCTGGGGGTCACCGGGAACCCATCTTCGTCGTACTCCTGGTCCGCGGATCGCGACAGCAGGACGAATCCCGCCAGGACCGCCCCGGCCGCGATCCAGATTTTTTGCTGCTCGGTCATTTACATCGGCACCGGGGAGTGGCTCCCGCTCTGGGGCCGCGCCTTGCCGTTGCGGGCGCTGACCTCGATACGTTCGAGGAGATCAACGACCCGGGCCTGGTGGGCCTCCTCGGTTTTGTAGTGCTCGCGCTCCCGGGCGAGGGTCCCGGTGAGACCCTCCAAGAACTTCTCGACCGACGCCTTGATCCCCCCGAGGTGGAAGACCAGACGCATCAGCAGCCACAGCCCGATGGCTGTGGCCCCGATGCCGCCGCCGGCGACCGCCTCAGTGAGCCCCAGTTCCACCCTTCGCCTTCTTGGTGTGCAGGGCTCGGGCGCCCGCGATGAGGCAGTACACGAGGATCATCAGGGAAGGCAGCTGCTCCTGCGTGACCCCCACCTCGGCGAGCCAGCCCATCTGGTGGGCCGCTTCGAACACCAGGGCCGCCGGGATGCCGGCGACCTCCCATCTTGAGACCTTGCCCACGGGCTAGATGTCCAGCTCGCTGTCTTTGAGCGACAGGTTGTTGAAGTTGCGGCACCAGCGGACGTACGCCAGCGGGCGCCCGCCCTGCCCTGCCCTGAACGCCTGGCCGGCGTCCTTCTGGCTGGCCTTGGTGCTCTTGCCCCGGCAGACCGCCGCACCCTTGGGCAGGGACTTGCCCCCGGTGCGGCACTTTCGGACCGACGTCGTGGTCTTGGTCTTCGAGAGGTACGTGTACTTCTTGGGGCACGGCGTCGGGGCGGCCCGCTTTTTCTTCCCGGCCTTTTTTGCCGCCTTGCGCTTGGCCGGCTTCTTGGTCTTGGTCTTGGCCGCGGCGACCATGCCCGCCTCGAACTTCGTTTCGGCCCGGCTGGCCTTCTCCTCGGCGGCGAGGGCCTTGCGCTTCAGTACGTTGGCTGCGTTCTGGGCCGCGGCACTGGCCTTCTGGGCGGCCTTGAGCTTGGCCATCCCGGCCTTGGTGAGTTTCGTGCCCACCCCGATCACGGGCACGTTGCGCCGCCGCTTTTTGCTGCCCCGCTTGGCCTTGTTCATGGCCACGAGCCGACGGGTCGCGGCGAGCTGAGCCGGGGACCGCTTGGCGTTTCGTTTCTTGTTGGTCTTCTTGGCCATGTTCTTTTTCCTGTCGATGAAGTGGCGCTCTGCGTGGGCGGTGGCTCCGGCGGCGTCGTCCCAGCCCGGTCCGATCCAGTTGGAGGTCGAGTGAGACTGGCGGTCGCCGGCGACCACGCGCCCGGGGACCCACACGAAGGTCGCGTACCGGGTTCGGTCGAGGGGGACGCTCTTGTAGGTGACGAGAACGATCCGGGTTTTGGTGCCGGTGTGGCCCGGGCCCAGGCTCTTGACCGACTTGACCTCGTGGGCCTTGAGGCCCTCCGCGCGTGAGCCCGCGCGGCCCAGGCCCCGCTTGAAGCTGGCCAGGGTGAAGTTGTCGTAGGTGATCTTGATGTTGCGTTTCTTGGCCACTGTCTTGGCTCCTTTGGCTGTCGCGTTGCGCTTCGGGGGCTTTTTCGTGGGCGCCTTACCGCAGAGTCCCTCGCGCAGCGCCAGAAACAGAACCGAGACGCCCGATGGCGTGCCTCGTGTTGGGCGCCCCACGATGCGGGTTGCCTGCTTGCGGATGTCTGCGCACGATCGGGTGCCCTTGTCGCGCGACCACAGCACGATCCGGCAGGACATCTCTGCCCTTTTCTCCCAGCTGGAGGAGTACGCCATGGGCATAACGATCAGCAGCTCGGGCTTGAGCACCCCCAGCGGGAGCTTGGCGTGGCCCATGATTTTGCGGGCCACGTTGGGGCCGTACAGGGACCACGTTGCGCCGCGCGTCGCGGTGGCTTTGGACCACACGGCATAAATGGCGTGGCTGGGGAGCGTGACGTCGGACCCCTCGACCAGGGACGACCTGGCCTCCCTTTTTGGGTTGCGCTTCGGCTTGATCATGGGCTTGCCTCGTTGTGACGCGGGGCGCGGGTCCTGCTGGGTCTTCCACTGTCCGCCCTCGTTGACCCAGGTCCCGATGTGGTAGCCGCGCTTGTCGGTGATCGTCATGTGGGCGCTGGGCCCGACGGGCGGGTGGTTCGAGAGCCAGGCGGCCGTGTCCCGCACGACCTCCGACTTTTTCGCCCGCTTGAGATTGAGGTGGTCACTGCTGCGCACCAGCGACTTGGTGCGGGGGTCCCCGTTGTGCCCGAGGGCCTGGTAGGTGCTGGGGGCGTTCCGCGTGGCTCCAAGCAGGAGCCAGCGGGCGCGATTGTTCTCGCCGATCTTCCGCACCGCAGCGGTCCCCGCATCCATGGAGCCGCGCCGCCTCTCGCTGGGCGTGGCGTACCACTCCAGGCGGTCGGAGTCGTTGTAGCGGCGCGCCGGCTTCTTTTTCCCGGGCGCTCCCGCCTTGCGGGCGTTGAGACCCCGACGGGTAACGCCCGACTTGCGGTTGTTGGTGACGTAGGACATATAGCGGGCCACGGGTCATCGCCTCCGGGGTCGGTGACGGTTTCGGCTCGACTCCCCGAGCACCCCCTGGGCGACGCAGTATCGCGCCATGGTGCGGGCGCCGAGCATGACCCCCACGAGCCAGGCGCCCAGGCCAACGGCCACCAGGGCGCCCGTGCTCCAGTCTGAGCGGTCTGCCACGGGCCTAGCCCCACCTCGTGCGCTGACGGGCCGCGCGGTGGTTGCGGCGTGGGCAGTCGCTTTGGCGAGCGGCGTGCGGGCCCGGAGGGTCCGCGTAGTAGTCCTCGTCGCACGGCCCGACGATGGGCGGGCACCCCTCGGGCCAACCCCCCTCCTCGGGCGGACAGCCACCCTCGGGGATCTCCTGGGGTGGCACATACGGCGGGACCCCCATCGCTGGCGGCACACCGGTCGGCGGTGGGCCCGTCGGGGTGTCGACCTCCGCCTCTCCGGGCCCCTCGTCGTATGGCTCCGAGGTGAAGGACGCCCCGGCGCAGACCGGGAAGTTTTGCCGGACGTCGCCCCCAAAGGAGATGTCGACCCGCTCCTGCCCGCTCTCCGTATAGAACGCCACGTGGCTGTTGGGGAAGCGCTTGCCCGCGAGGCCGCCCTCGCCGACGAGCTCATACGTGCGCGAGTCGAAGCAGTAGTCGTCCGCGACGTCGGCGGGGGCCTGGGCCTCGAAGGCCATCGCCTGATTGCGCCTGCGGTGGGGCCGGTGCTGGCGGGTGGCTTCCCCGTCGTGACCGCCGCGGGTTGAGAAGCGCGAGGCGCTCCCCAGCTGCGAACGGAGGGCGGGCCACGCGTCCGAGGCGACCTGCGCGACGCAGTAGCCCAGCGCCGCGTAGGGGATGTATGCAAAGAACGCTGCCATGGTGTTGTTTCCTTTCCGGTTAGCCGTCGATGCCGTGCTTGGTGAGGCTCAGTTTACCGCCTCGGATCATCACTGCCTGCGGGGCACGGCTGCTCCCGTAGGGTTCCTGTGAGAAGTAGGCCAGAACGCCCGGCCCAAAATGGTGGATGTAGTTTTTCTGGCGCCCGTGCGTGAACTTGTCGGACTGGTAGCTGATCTGCAGCGCGGGGTAGACCACGGGCATGCGGGGGATGGCGTAGTTGGCCCCCGAGGCGCAGACAGCCCCGCGCCCCTTGGCCCAGACCTTGGCCAGCTCGTTCTCCCGCTTGCGGGGCTCGAACACGCAGGCGGTCCGCTTCATGAAGGGCAGCACGAAGATCGCCTGTTTGGAGTCGCTCCACAACATCGGCATCTTGTCCGAGGCTGGGAACGAAAACCCCCGGATCTCGCCGCTGGGCATCACCCACTCCAGCTCCAAAAGCGCGCCGCACGTCAGCATGTTGCCGGGCTGCGGCATGTGAGCCAACCCCCCGTGACGCCGCTGGGTGTGGCCACCCGCGGGCGTGCGCCGGTACCACCCGGACGCCGCAGCGTTGGCGGTCAGCCGAGCGTCGGCGTCCTCGTACTCGGGGATCGGCATGTACAGCTCCCGAGACTTGAGGTACACGCGCTGCCACATGCGATCGCGGGCGTCCATGGCTCAAAGAGGGAGCTCCCGCGGTCGGTCGCCCTCGTGGCGGCGGTTACGGCTGTAGGGGTTGCCCCCGGCGATGAGCGCCTGCACCACCCCGAAAGTCCCGGTGATGATCAGCAGCTTCCAGAACCAGTGAAGCTTGTTGAGGTCGTCGATTATCCCGTTTCTGCTGCGTGCCATTATTCGCTCTCTCCTTTTTCCCAGGCCTTGATTTGTGCGAGCTCCGCCTCAGCCTTGGCCTTGGCGGCTGCGAGCTGCGCCAGCTCGATCTTCTGGTCACCGCTGAGCGGACCGCTTGGCTGCGCCGGCGCCCCGCCCCAGCCCGGCATGGGCATGGGCATCGGCATGGGCATGGGCATCGGCATCGGCATCGGCATGATCGAGGGCGCCCCCGGTGCCGAGCCGTACGGCCCGATCTGTGCCGCGAGATCCTCCGCGCCGGGGTCCTTTTTGGCCGTGGAGCCGCGGAAGGCTCTGCGGTAGAAGTCCACGGCCACCGCCCCGAGCACGGCGCCCGCGGCCACCGTGAGCGTCCACTTCAGCCAGGTTCCGCGCGGCGGCGGGGCTGGTGGGACCCCGGGGACCGGGGCCTCTTCGGGCGCCATCGGGCCTCCCGTCGGGGGCGGGGGGGGTTGGTTTCGGTAGTGGCGTCTGTGTGGCATCAGGATGAGGTTACCCATTGTTGATGAAATCCCGGGCCGTCGCGTTCGCTTCGGCCCACGTACGCCAGGGGCCGTCTAGGTCCCCGGCTTCCGCGGCCTTGACAATCTCGGCGCGGTACTCCGTCAGCGTTTTGGCGCGGCTGACCGCCCGTGCGATCAGGAGGGCGACCTGCTGGACGTCGGCCGCGGGGCGGCGCGACAGGAGGTTAGTTAGCCAGCCCATAGGGGCCCCCTTTGATCTCCACGGTGAAGCGCCTTCGGTCGGGGTAGGCCGTCTCCAGCACGGCCAGCAAGCGCTCGCGCTCCGCGCGGTGCTGGTGCGTGACGTCGTGTTGTTCGACGACCTGCAGCCGGCCCCTGACGCGCTCCCGTACGTAGACCTTGACCATCGCCGTTCAGGCCTCCAGGTGCTGCCGCGCGTAGTAGTTGCGGCGCCCATGGCTGCCAGGGTTTTTGAAGGCCGCCGCCGGGTGGGCGACGATCTCGATGGGGTAGGTCTTGTTGGTGACCGTCTCCCCGAGGGTGGTCTCGATCTCGTACTTCTCGCGGTCCACCTTCAGCGGGATGAGGATGATGTGCGTGTCGCCGCCGAAGTTGGTCTGGGCCGAGATCAACACGTCGTTGCTGAGCACCTTGTACCGCCCACGGGGGACCCGGACGACGACGGGCATACCCTGGACCGCCGTAATGGTGTCGTCCCAGTCGTAGATCGACTGCAGCTTGGGCTTGCCTGACCGGACCAGCCAGTACACCAACACCCCCAGCAGCCCGGTGCCGACAGCCGTCACAGCCATGCTTTGGGTTTTGCTGAGGCCGGGAATGAAGTTTCTGCGTCGTCTGCTCACTGTTCTTGTCCTTTTTCGATGAAGGCTTGCAGCCCGGCGGCCGCCTTTTCGAGCTGCTTCAGCGCCTCCGCGGCGCCGTCGTAAGCGTCCTTGAACTGCTCAAGGTCACCGCCCCACTCGTCGCCCCGGCCCCAGTGCCCCATGCACTTGAGGCGCTCCGCTGAGGTTGTCGGCTTCTGGGCGCGGCAGTACGCCACGCGCTGCTCGACGCCGTCTTTCCAGATCTGGGCCGACGCCTCCCCCGCGATCGCCACCCCGTGAAGCGCCTGGCGCGAGAGGTGCACCGCTTGGGGCAGCCCAGGACCCCCATGCGCGCACGCGCTGACCCAAAGGGTCAGGCCCAACGCGTATTTGCCAGAGCGCCGCATCGTCCTAGCTGTGCGCCTGGTTGACTCGGAGGATCTTGAAGAATGGCGTGGCTTGGAGGAGGTCCAAGGCGGGTGCAGCCCCAGCAGCGGTCGATGCGTGAAAGCGAACGATGCTCCCCGCGGCAGACTGCTCGGGGCTGACCACGACATACGACTTGATGGACACATTTGGCGTCGTCCCGACCACGGCGGCGTACGTGATGCGCTGGACGTCCAAGAACCCCGCAATGGCGAACGACGGGGCCGAGTTGAGCCCCGCCGGTGCGACGTCCTGGCTGAGCCCGTACACGAAGTCGACCGGCTCCCCTGCGCCCTCACAGTAAAACTCGGTCAGGTAGACCCCCGGCTTGAAGATCGTGATCGAGGTCCCGGCGTTGGCGTCGTTGGCGGCGACGATGTAGGAGGGTGGCCCCAGCACAAGGCTGGCGGCCGCGAACAGCAGGACCGTGTCGTTGACGGCGCCGGTGAAGGGGGATGCAACGAACCCACCTATAGTGTTGAGGGCGGCAGCGACCTGATCGTCCGGATTGTTGATGTTCTGTCGGAGCATTGCGTTTTCTCCCTGGCCCTTCTCAGACGCCGTAGTTTTGGTTGATCCGCTGGATGCGGTAGTAGCAAGCCGCCGCGGTGAAATCGGCAGCGGGGGCTGCCCCCGCGCCGTCGGTGGCGTGGAACCGGATGACCGTACCGTTGGCGGCCTGCGCCGCGTTGACGAAGACGGTTGTGCTGATCCCAAGCGGCTCCGCAGTCTGGCCTGCGATCGAGACCGAGCGCCGAACCTCCAGGAATCCCGCGATGGCGAACGAAGGATCGCCGATGAGTCCCGCCGCGGCGACGTCCTGGCTGATCCCGTATTCGGTCGTCTGCGCAGCGAGCTGCTGCAGGTACAACTTGACGTCGTACACGCCCGGCTGGAACAGCGTGACCGAGGTCCCCGCGTTGGCGTCGTTGGCCTGCACGATGCCGGCAGGAGGCCCAGTGATCACGCCCAGGGCAGTGAACAGCAGGACCGCATCGTTGACGACGCCGGTGAAGGGGGTCGCCACGAGGCCCCCCGTGTTGAGGATCTCCGCCCGCGCCGAGAGCGGAAGGTTGATGTTTTGTGAGAAGTGTCCCATGGGTTTTTCTTTCCTGTTTTTGGTGCTGGAGCTGGCGTTTTTCTTAGGGCCGGAACGCCCTATCCAAGACCACGTACTGTTGGTCGAAGTCGACAAAGACCGCGGACCCGCTGAGCTCCACGGTGACCCGCAGCTGCTGAACGGCTGCGGTGTCCTCCGCCACGGGCGCGGTGAGCAGCGCTGGCGTCCCGAAGCCGGCGCTCGCTGCAATATCGTAGAAGGGCCCCGTGCCGACGTTCGGTGCGATTCCGGTGCTGATCCCCCAGTACCCCCCGCCGATCTGCGCCGCCTCGTCGTTGCGGTTGGCCAGCATGAAATAGAAGTTCACCGCGCGGGGACGGGCTGTGGTGCCCATAGCTGGCGTCGTGGCGTCGAATATGACGGCCCCCACCGCTCCCCAGCGCACCCGCCACCGAATGACCGCGGCGCCGAATCCCGAGTTGAAGTAGGTCGCGGCCGAGCGGAGCCGCAGGGTCCCGTTTGGACCCATCGTGCCGCCGGGGATGTCGGTTTTGATCAGGTTCATCTCCGTCGTGGGCTCGACGTGCAGCGGGAGATTCAGCGCCACGATCTGCTGCACAAAGCCCCGGTGCAGGTCGTTGGGGGCCATCCCGTCGATGAGGTTGCAGCCCATGGATCACCCTCTAAACACTCCGTCGAGTACGGCGAGCTGGCTGCGCAGGTCCGAAAGGGCGATATTCGCCGAGAGCTGCGCAGTCACGGTAAAGAGCCAGTCTGCCGACGTGTCGACCGCCCCGATCGCTGACACCAGGCCGGGTGTCCCAAATGTGGAGGTGGACGAGAGGTTGACAAAGGGGCCTAGTCCCACGGTGGGCACGATGAAGTCTGAGAGCCCCCACTGGCCGCCGCCGATCTGCACCGTATTGTCCGCGCGGTTGACCAGCATGAAGCGGAACAGAAACGCGCGCCGCAGGGGATCCTGGGCGTAGGTGGGCGTCGTGGCGTCGTAAATGACGGTCTGTGCGGCCCCGATGCGCACGCGCCACCTCACCGACATGACACCCGCGGTGTTGTTGAGCAGGTCGCCCACCTGGGTGAAGCGGAGCGATCCCCTGGGGCCCAGGGTGCCGCCGGGAACCGTGAAGCTGAAAACGTCCTCCTCGCCGGGCGAGCCCGCGCCGCCGACACTCACCTCGGTGTTGGTCTCGGCGATCTGGCGCACGAACCCATTCACGCTCCCCGCGGGGATGCCATCGGTGACGGTGCATTCGCTCATGCGCCATCCCCCTCCCGGGCCTTGAGGAGCTCATCCACGAATACGCGCCGGTCTGCGGTGCGGACCCGACGCCCGAACTCTTTGCGGCTGAGCTTGCGCCAGCAGTCCACCCCGCGGCGTTCCAGGCGGCGACAGATTGCCTTGGCGCGCCCGTGCGTCTGCCGGGGCTGCATCTTCCCGGTGTCGGGGTTCTTGTAGAACTTGCCGGCGTAGATGGCCTGAACCTCGGTGAAGTTGACGGCCCCGTAGTTGTAGTACGCGGCCCGGATGATGGCCGCGGCCACCGCCGCTGAGACCTCGGGGACGCAGAACATGGGGTCCTCGTCGTCGCCGGGCCACTTGTTGGCGTGCCACTTCAGCGACAGGCCCATGGGGCCCAGGCCGTGCTCGGTGGGGCCTTTACGGTGGCGCGCCGTGGTGACCCCGCACCACGACTCCCGGCAGACGATGACGTCGAAAAAGACGCACATTTCCTTGGACATTCTCAGGGCCCGGCAGACCGTCTGCACCCTGGCCCGAGTGTCCCGCTTGGCGGCCTTGGTCCTCGCCTCGGCGATCCTGGCACCGTCGACCGAATCGCACCGAACCGTATCCGGGTCGAGGGCGCGGTTGAGCCCGTGCCCCGCGGGCCCTTCGCCCACCGGGACACCAAGCGACCAAAGTGCCAGGATTCGCGCGCCTATCATGCGTAGACCTCCCGGCCCACGGCCTGCATCACGGCGCCGATCCCCGGCCACGCGTACCCCGCTGGGAACGCGGCCTGGTTCATGAACTGCGCGGGGACGCCCGCCTTGCCCAGGCCCTTGGCCAGTTGCTTCCAGTAGCCGGGGTGGTCGGTCTTGGGGAGGTGCGAGGGGTAGCCCCAGCACCGGCGCAGGGCCAGCCAGTCGATGACCTGCCCCGAGCCGGCATAGGCTCGGCAGCGGTGCGCGTACCAGGCCGCCAGCGCGACCGCGGAGGCCTCGTCTTTGAGGGCCTCGACTCCCAGGCCGAGGTCGGCCAGGCGGGCGGACCTCGGACGGATCCCGAACCAGCCCCGGGCCCTGTTGTCGTTGGAGTCTGCCCCGGCTCGGGGGTTGCCCCGGCTCTCGGTGTAGGAGATTCCGGCGAGGTAGTTCCCCAGCCCGGGCCAGTTGGCGAGCCGTTCGATCGGCGCGGCAATCGCACGGATACGCCGCGGGGCGTCAGCGCCCACCCAACCGGTGCCGATCATCTTTACCTTTG
>SDBT01004515.1_pt1 | contig 23610 bp, 39 predicted proteins | sample 2277101 | NCBI WGS metagenome assembly SDBT01 (sample SAMN10404973, study PRJNA504765) | marine sediment metagenome | isolation source: marine sediment core GS10_PC15, 103 cmbsf | place: Arctic Ocean: Southern Knipovich Ridge | collected 2010 | reverse complement strand
CGACCTATAAAACGTTCTAGATTAGCTGGTGCATCTCCCGCTTCTAATTGTGCATCTTCATCACCAATCCATAACTGAGCCGGTAAAATTAAAAGAGTGGCCATTAGTCATTTACACCCGCATTAATATCATCTTTATAATCTTGTATCGCATTGTTTCTAGATCTAGTAGCAGCAGGGGAAATAGATACGGCCAATCCATCTGTACGTAAACTATTTACATTGCCAGTACTATCTAACATTGCTTGTACACGGTTTTGTAATTCGATAATTCTATTAACTAAAAAATTATCTCGCCTATTCATTAATTGAATTATAGAACGTATATCTACACCCAAGGGCAATATACCATCTACTTCATTAACTAGTTTAGCACGAATATTTGTTGTTTGTATAACAATTTCTGCAGCATCTACGACCGCCTTTTCACCAGATGTCATTTCTAAAATATCAGTTGAACCACCATTTAGTTTCCAATATCTAGAAGGCACAGATGGATATAAAATAAAAAAACCGGGAGGATCATGCAACCAACTAATTAACGGAAAGTCTGGTTCATTCGCTGAAATAAAAAAAACCGATGGATTAGTTATGTTTACTACTGTTGACAAAACTATACTCCTAAGTCATAAACATGTATTAATGGATAGGGCCAATTTACATCACCGTCTGATGAAACTTGACTAATAAATAAACGTCCAGTAACAGGATCAAATGCAACTCCACCTATTTCTCGACTAGGTGTAGCAAACGGTAAATCAAATTCCCATACAGCATATGGTACAATTTCCCAAGGCTGTCTAACTCCATTTCTTACATCAATAAAATCTAAAACATCATAAGCCCATATCCTATAAGCATAAATCCCACCAATGGAATGAGTACCTTGATAAGGAATGACTGGATCATTACATTCTACACTACCACCATAACAGAAATCACCCATACCATGTGAGCCAAAAAATAAAACAGATCGAGTATTAGGAACAAATACTCCGCCTACAATTGAAGTAGTACCATTAAAAAATGAATTATTAGATTCATAATCACCCAACGTTGGATTTTCTATAGGATAATAAACATAAGAAATCATAGGAGCAATATCAACACCTAAATCGTTTATATCAAACCCAAATGCAGCAGGACCCAACGACGTTCTAGAAATAATACTAATAGCAGCCTGACCAGTAAAATATGACGCACCTAATTGTTGTTGCCATTCGGGTGGAATCTGTACTATGTATCCTCCAACATATCCACCACCTAAATTACCAACCTGAAATAAACCAGATACTGTAGCCAATGCTAAATCGGTAGAAGAAAGCAAAAAATGAGAAATAAGAGTATTCCCACCACCATCATAATATAGATAAGCCGTACCAACCAACCTATCATTCTCAACCATTAAGCCGCCAATATAAACACCATTAATATCATTTAACGGACTAGGAGCCTGTATTAATAGATCGCGAAAAGGCTGCAGCACTACGGCACGCTGCAAATCATTAACATTTAAACTATTGATAATAGTAGGAATAGAAATTTCGCCAACTTGTTGCTGTTGAATATGGCCAACTAAAAATAATGAATTGTTATTCTCATTAAAACCAGCTGCCCCGCCGCCCCACGCAAAAGTAGAAGCAGCAATATCCTCTTCGGGTACACGAAATGCCCCTAAATATCGACTATCAAAATCAGCTGCATTAATCAACGCAACGCTAGGTTGAATTGTAAAAGAAAGCTGTTGTAATGTTCGGGTCATCCGTTTACATCCGCTACAGCTACAGTTACGTCAAAATTACCAGTTTGCGTAGGAAGACCATTCATCACTCCACCAGCAGATAATGATAAACCCAACGGTAATATACCACTAGCAACAGACCATAAATATGGTGTTACCCCACCCGTTGCTAGAAACGTATGTGTATATGCCGTTCCTACTTGGCCGTCTGGAGGCGAAACACTTGTAATAACCAAGGGGACACCAACAACGGTAACAGAAAACGTCTGGGTTGTAATAGCCATTATTAACTCCTATTTTATAAAAAAAAGAACACTATATTTTACACCATCCACTTGACAAAGGGTAATTGACCACATCTCGCTAAATGAAATTCATTAGCATCAACCCATCCTTTCACAAAAAAAAGAGACAACTATAATATTATAGCTGCCTCTTAGCAATTTTATTTAAAAATTATTGATGTTTTATGATCAATAGCTTCCAATCATGACGCGACGATTGTCGAGACAAGCGAATCCTTGCTCCGCCCAGCCGTACAGACCAGCACGTTTCTCTCGATGAAGGTTATCATCTTCAAAAATCGTAACAGCTTCACGAACCGGCATAATAAAGGAATCACTTCCACTCTCATCCAAGCCAACAACGATTTCAGTATCGCCAGTTGGGAACGAACCAGAAAGCTCATCGGTATAAAATACATTATACTCTTGACCTTCACCAAGCTCATCTAAGTCATGAAGATTAACTTGAAAAATACGAGAAAGAAGACCACCCTCAGACGTAATCAACTCACGCCGGGTAATGTCATCGACCTCATCAACATTCCAGTTACGGATGTCTTCAAGAGCTTCAGGACTAACATACAAGTCAGTAAGAGCACCACGATTCAAGCTAGTTGAGTTCCCACCACCATTTCGTCTCATAATGGTTTTCATGAGAGATACAAGCCGTTTTGTGAACTGGCCATTTGCAGCATCGGAATCAAAAATAAGAATATTACGATCAACACCAGCACCCATAAGCGTGTGCCAACCGTCATCATTAAGCTTCTTAACAAACTGAGAACGCATTACATCCATGGCACGAGAAACAACGTCCCATCGTGCATCACGAGCATATTTCAGCAACCAGTCAATAGCCGCACCAATATCATAGGTGGGAACCATAACATAGTCACCCTCAACATGACGTTCTGGAATTCGACCATGATTAGGAATCGTAAAACTCACAAAATCACGCTCAGTACCAGGAGCCAAGAAATCTAAGGGCCATTCCGTACTTGCCCCAGGAGCCATTTGAATTGCTTCAAAAATACTCCCTAAAATATCACCACTCATAATACCTTTTCGCAAAGGTGTTTCGAGGGCTTTTGCCAACTCTTGAGTTGCTAATAGAGCAGTTTGCTTATCATGCGAACCAGACTTTTTCAGTAACTCGGTCATTTCAGGAGTTGGCTGAGAACGCTTTTTATTTTTCATTACCTACCCCCTTATCGGATTAAGATTTCAACTTTAACATAGCCATCAGAATCAGGAATACTCAAGAAACGACCAACTTTATACCGCTCATCGGCAAGTAAATCGTCGGTAGGAGCAACCGTAGTCAACTGACCTAAAATATTGTAAAAAGCAGGAGCCCCAACCGTTGGAGTACCTGAAGTTGTATTGGTTACAACCCAACCTTCGCGAAGTAATAGAACTTTTGAGCCCTGTTGAACTTCATCTTTATGAAAGTTAATATGTTGACGGGTAAGGTCAATATTAACAACATCATTTAACAATAAGCCAGCGGGATTTGTACCTGACACAACCGTTGTGGGTGCTACCACCACAGCGTTGGCAGTATCCATAGCTGCACCCGAACCACCCGTACTATGAATAACAATTCCACCACGAGTAGCAGTTGTATTCATAAAATATGACAGGTCAGTGCGAGATTCATGACGATCTGGTTTTAAGGCCATCGGTTACTCTCCTTCACTATCATTAAGAACATTAGTAGTAACCCAACTAGCTAGACCAGCTCTTGCCGTTTTTAATGAGTCGTCGGAATCATCCTCAGAATCACTGGCTAATGCAGGCTCATCATTAGGTTTTGCTGTATCTAAGACTTGAGTATCATCTGAAGCTTTAGAATCGTCTTCAGAATCATCTTTATCGTCTTTTACAGTTTCCGCTGCAACACTAACAACTTTAATAATGTCTTTAGCGATTTCTGCAAATTGCTCATCACTTAAACCCGCATAAGTTGCTACTTTCGTTTCAGCTACTTTCTTATCAACACCACCCGCAACCAACGTAGAAATACGATCGGTCACAACTGACGCCAACTGAATTTTATCTAAGTCTTCTTGAAGTTTAGTATTCGCTTCGGTTGCATCCTGCAACTTTGTTTGAATATCTGTAACTTCCTTCTTAGTTACTTTTAATTCGTCTTTAGACACAGACAAATCAGATTCCAACGTCTCTTTAGCAGTCGTTAAAGTTTGGATCTTCTCCTCAAACTTTTTGACATCTGCCTGAGACAGCTTCGTTTTAAGATCCGCATTACTATTTTGTAATTCCTTCAAAGAAGCTTTCAGCTCAGAAATCTGACTCTCTAAGTGAGTCGCATTATCTGACATATTTGTAATCTCCTCTTTATTAAAAAAACCATTACTAGTAAGTATTACACCATTTATATTAAAAGGATTACTTTGTTCTACACAATTGAAGTCTTTCAATTCATCTTTATTAAAAATAATAGAGAAATCATTAGCAGGTCTATCAACAAATCCTTTACCAGAAAATGTAATATGTCTCAATAATCTACCAACTTTATAATCCTCATATTCACCCGTACCCCCATAACTACGCAAGTGTTTAGTTAAAAAAGCACTAGTTGAATTACGAGTTACAACATGTTTAGTACCATCAGCACATGAAATAGCATAATCAAAACCACGGAATAAACACTCCATCGAGACAAATTTTTCACCAGCATCAATTTTACTAATTAACTCATCCACTTCAGCTTTCGTTTCAGGATTTGAACGCTGCTTATAAATAACAGAAGCAGTTAGTAGATGAAAAGTATCGGGCAATTCATCAATGGTTAACGCACTATCCAGCAATTGATTATCCATGTTAACGGGCCAGTTACCAATTATATGTCCTACAATTTTATCATCGTCATGATTTATATTTGTCTGCTTGTGTTCAGGTGTATGGCGAGCTGTCCACACTTCACTACGATCAAATACGTCATCGTTCTTATTCCAGGAAGTAGTAACTAAAATAGAAAGAGTATGATATAAATCAGGATCATCTTTACCGGCAACCGACAAGATAGCACTATCAATAGATGCTTTTAAAACATCGGGTATATCAAATTTTTGGATAGGACATAAATAACCAATAGAAGCATTAGCTTGTATTTTATCGGCTAAACCAGCATCCATCTCAGCTTTAAAAATAGGTATATTATTCATATTAATTATTTCTACACCATTTATCTGCCAATGCCCTAGACATATCTAGTCGAGCTGCTAAATCAGGATTATCAACCATATTACCATTTGTATCAGCTACTAAACGAACTATCTTTTTTAAATCATTACTATCAGACTTACTAGTAATTTCAATATAAAAACCACCAAATTCCTCATCTGCACTATAGTATGATACGTGCTTTACATCGCTAACAGTTTTACCATCTACGGTAACCTTGCCTGTTTTCTTACTAGTATCAACTTCCAATAAAATTTTAGCCATCTTTCAACTCCTTAAGATTAACGTAAAAACTAGCTCTAGTCTCACGTATATTATCAATTGTTAAAGTTTCATTAAATTCAATATAAGCCGCCTCTAAATCCTCTAACCACGGATTAAACTCATCATGTAATGTGGTAGTAGGATCTAAATTAATAATAAGATCATTAATAACTACACTATCAATATCCTGAAATGGTTCCAACGAACAAAGCAACTCAAACTTAATTTGCTCCGTTTGTTCAAATTCACCCTTATTTAAGCTCCTTAGATTCTTTTTGCCAAAAGTTGCTAAAATGCCATCTTTAATCATTTCAGAAATACTATTCAATGATGCTTTTGCCCATAATTGCATACGTGCCCTAGTTTTAGGTGTGAATCTTTTAGATTTGCGTGGCCCGCTATCCGGCTTACCCTTGGGTCTACCAGGAGTACCAGTACCAGATTTTTTAGGACCAGTACTTTGTGCTGGTGTTCGCATTTCTAATGCGTTTTTCTCACCCTTTTTTCGTTCATCTAATTCAATTCCCACTTCACTAGGTGTTACAGCACCGGTTTGAGCAAATATCTTCTTTAATCCATGGTCCTGTTCTGGTTCATGATAAGGAGAAGCCTTCCTAGGCAAATTGCCTTTATCTCGTGCTTTTTCCTCACGACGCATCCTGATTCTTTCCATATCAGTATTAGCCCCAATATGTCTGTGAATGAACTCATCACTAATAATAGATCGGTCTGCTAGGTTAATTAATAATTGATTAATTGTTGCAGGATCATCTAAATTAAGAAAATCAAATTCAACTTCTGCCGGGAACCTAAATCCCATACCTTCCTGTACTAGACGTACTTGAAAACGCCAAAATTCAATTAACATACCACGGGCGTATTTAAGACGTTCTGTTAAGGTTTTTAAACTAATTAAATTATTAGTAGTGCCTGAAGCACCAAAAGTACCAGTTAAAGTCGGCGGAATACCCATACACTGATAGATATTCATAAAAGTAGGCTTATATTTCTCTTCTCCCAAAAAGTTATGAATGTCTGTACTAGATTCAATTAACTCAATATCTGGTCCCCACACAATATCTACGGCACCGCCGCCTACACTACTTCCAAGAATACTAGCCAGTGTTTGAGCTGCTGCTGGGTTAGGGGCTAATTTAGCTTCAATATTACCCAATTTCCAAACACGGACCTTACTAGTAGCTCCATCTAATGCTGCTCTATCAGCTAACTTGAGTTTTCTTAAAGTAGTAATATCATCTAAACAAGCATAAATTAAGGGCAATGCCCACGTTTCCCAATCGTCTTTTCTATAGTGAAATACAAAAGTTTTATCTAGTGGCAAAGGAAAACTATCACCAAAATTATCTAAAGAGTTTCGTACTTCTGTAGGTAGATGCTTCAATAATTGAACAACTTCTCGCTTATTCCTATTAGCAGAAATAAATCGTTTCAAAGATTGTGATAGCTTTAAAGCATATTGTTTTTCACCTATAAAACTAGCTAAAGGTCCCCCAATAACTTCAACATTACGAGGATCTAAAAAGGTATATTGCCAAGGAATTTCCTTCTTTTTAAATTGGCCGGGATTACTAATCTCAATATCCCCCGCTAATGATTTCATCATACGGTCACGACGCGAAGTATTAATTGTTGCCGTTTGCATACGGATAACATCATTACCCAATCTAAACAAATAATTCAAAAAACGCTCTGACACATTCTTTCCATGAACACGTTCCCACCAAACCTCATAAAATCTCTCAATTCGTTTATTTGGATGAACCAAACGAATGCCTTGGCAAGCAAAATCGCCCATTAAATCAATTACATTACGAATCAATCCAACCTGACGATAGGCATTATTAGATGCAGTGAGGATATCTTCAAATTTAGTGGGAACCGCTTCACCGGGCCTAAAATAATCATAATCAGACCATGACAAACCCGGTTTACCATCTATATTAGTAGTTAAAGACTCAAAATTACGAGTCCTAGAACCATGCGTAGCAACCGCCTGATATGAAGCCACTGAATGCCCCATAGCCAATAATGCTTTTTCACGCTCTTTAGGATCTTCACTATCCCAAGAAATATAAGATGGAACCAAGCTAGTTATCTTAGCAATATGATCAGCTTCACTTTTCGGATACCGTTTTCCCATTGGCAATACCTATTAAAGAATAAAGAATACTCATTAGTAGTTACACCATTCTGGAAAAAATGAACTTGACAGGACCTGAGAATCTGATAGAATAAAGAAATGATGATGAAAAATCCAATCGAAGGAATAAAAATCGGTGATGAAATTAAAAATAAAAATACAAAAGAAAGAGGAATAATAGTAGAAATCGGAAAATCTGTTAAAGATAATGACGGAGGATATATAGCAGTAGACTTAGTACGAGATAAAGATAGTCTGGCACGATTTAGTACGCGAGCTTATTGGTATGGTATAAACATTATAATAATAAAAACAGAACAAAATAATCCAATATGCATATGTGAATTAGATGTTTTAATGGCAAGGGGGTGTCAGTGTGGAGGAACTTAAAGTTGGAGATATCGTTAAATATATCAAACCAAAAAACGAAGGAGAAGATGATACTAAAAAAATTGGTCAAATCACAAAATTATCTACAGATTCATACGGTAGAAATATTGTATGGGTTATAGTAACTAGCCACCCGCGTGTTGAAATAGGAGAAGAGATATATTGGTTTTCTGACGAATGTGTTATCTTAGAATCAAAATCAAAAACTTGCAATTGTAACATCCAAATACTTATGAGAAAAGGTTGTCAATGTGGAAAAATATAACTCCAGCACAAATAGTACAGAGAAAACAAATAGAAATAGAAAGACAATATTGGGATGAATTAAAAACGTTGCATGATACAAATGATATTCTTAATTTTTGGAGAAAATATTGTGAATATTTAGAAAAGATGAATTTGATTAGTCCTAATAGAAGACTAATTTATAATGCAGCACAAAAAACAATAAAGAAAATTAAAAAATGATAATTCGCACCCTATCGCTCATACTTGTATTCCTGTTGATCGCCAACGTAGACGCTCGCTATTGTAATAGTCCAAATTGCAAAATGTGTAATAGATTATTTGGGCCTATGCCGGGATTTGAATCAGTACCGTTACCTCAAATAGATTCGACCCCACATGATGTTGTTCGAATTATGATAAAGGCACTACGTCTAACTCCCAAGGATCTTATGTATGATCTAGGTTGCGGAGACGGGCGAGCACTAATTGAAGCTGTCAAACAGTCTGGTTGCCGAGCTAGTGGTGTAGAAATAGATCCACGAGTTGCTGCAATTGCAAAAGATAATATAAGACGTTCAGGAGTAGGAAATCGTATCCAGATAACCAACGCCAACTTTACTAAATACAACGATCTATCAAACTGCACAGCAATCTTTATATATCTTAATCCACCACTAATTAAAACAATAATTCCAAAGCTTAATAAAAAAACACGTTGTGTGTCCTATATGCATCCCATACCTGGCAGACAATCTAAAATCATCATAGCACCAAATGGAGGTCTAATATATGTATCTATTTCGGAAGGCTTTTTATTGAATGTAGGGAAAATTAAATAACAAAAATAATGGTAAAGAAGAAATAATGAATAAAGAAATATCTGATCACAACTTACTGCAAATTGACCAAGCAGCTATAGGCTGTATTAGTGGAACTTTGAATGAATGGCCAGAATTAGACCATGCATTAAAAAAATATAATATTACACTGCCTCATGATACTATTGCAATAACATTACAGAGGATTTGCCAATTACTTTTAAAGAATAAATGGCAAAAAGACTTACCTGATAGTGAAGGAGATTGGTTATTCGTGATTATGTGGGAGTGTGGGTGTTGCGTTCAAGATGTTGGATTTGTTGATATCATTAAACATGATGGTGAACAAGAAACATATGAACAATATATTGTACAAGAAAGAATTTTACTATCTAATGGGCTTTGGTTAAGTTGGGAACCCGAACCGTCTATGTGGAAGTATTTAAAAAAGAAAAATAAAAATCTTACATTAAACGACATGGATATAACTGCATGGCAAAAAATAACGCTACCAGTTAATGTCGCACCACATGAATCGAATCTAACCCAATCTGATTAGCCCATTCTGGCCCACTATATAATTGTTGTTTCATTGTATTTCTTTGTGGAGCTTCACCCGCAATAATTCCAACGTTAAGATACTCAGGGCTTGGCAATGCCCTATATATTTGCCGTGCCAACATATTGGCGATAACTAGGGCGGAATAACGATCTTTACGCATTCTTCCTTTTTTACCCTCTTTTAATTTAATTTCAGGAGTATCCCAACGGTCACGCCCAACAATACCAGTTTGAGTCATAACAATAGTAGATAGCTCATCCTTGAGGGTTTCTATTTCTATGGCACAATCCTCTAATGTATCATAAAGCTTTAATGCCTTTCCTTCTCCTACTATTGCTTTTAATTTATCAAAATTTTCTTGATCATAAGTAGTAGAAAGAGCAAGAGTAATAGAATCAAATCTAGGCAATAATAAAACTTTATCCTCCATGTCTTTCCGCAATCCATGATTAGATTCAGCAGTCCAATCTGCTTTAGCAAAATTTATTACTTCTATGATATGTAAACCGGCTTGATCATCTGTTTCTTTATCTTTATCTTCTATTATTTCCCAAATTGGTAATTCACCCTGATGCATTTTATCTTTATCATGTAAACCTTCTACGATTTGATGTCCACCGCCTTGACTGTCAATGCCAATACGAACACATGGAAAAACTCTCATTAAATCACGAATTTTACGCACACAATATGCATAATAATCTGTAATATCTGTTAGTCCCGCCTTTTGTCTTTCTTTAAAATCATAGCGGTTTGTAGTCCATAAATGTACTACTCGTTGATGTTCGGGATGTATCTCTAAAATAACTAAAGCAAAATTATCTTCTTCTGATGCCGGATCTATACCGTAGACATACTGCATATCTCTATTGCCACGAATCTTACAATCAAAAACTAAATCACACCACTTGGGCCAATTAGTTTTTAATATATTCTCATCCGTAACTACACAAGATTCAATTAGAGTACGTTTAAAGAATCCTTGTGAGTCCTTACTAAAAATAGCATTATACTCCATATCATGAATACCGGCATGCATGGTGGCTTTAGCTCTCAGGATATGTTTTTCGTCCATAAAGCCAGGAGGAACCATTTTATAAGGAATCCTAATAATACAAAAATCTCTATAGTCTAGTTTTGCGATGTCTTCTATTTGATCATCATCAACAATATGTCTTCTAAGTTTTTTAATGTCTCCTTTACATTCAATAATATATTTATATCGTTGCCAATATCTATAAAAATGATTAAAACTATAGGAAGCAGTACCAGAAATAATAGCTTGGTTCCCCTTTTGTCCTTTAAATCGTTGTTCATCTAAATTGGTCCAATCATTAGCATCTTGCATCGCCTTACGTTTAGCAGCCATTTTTACATTATCAATAGGAGTTTGAGATACGGCAGCAAATCCAGCAATGACAGTTTCATAGATTTCTGGGTTTAAACTAGCGAATTCGTCACAGCAAATTAGATTTGAGCGTAATCCTCTGATCTTACTGTTATGAGAATAGAAGCCGTTCGCTATATATGTATGATCTCCAGGAACATGCATGTCAACAGTGTGAATTTTACCATCAGGTTCTACGTCTATAACTTCATCATAAAAAACATCTTTATTACATAAAAGCGATAATCTCTTGTCTGTGATATGATCTAATAACTCATTAATATAATCAAATTGCATTCTTTTTCTTTGTTGAATTTTTGAAATTGCAAACTTATCAGGTAATCGACCCTTGTGATTTTTAACTAAATTTATTACATATTTATGGCTAATAGGAACTATATCATTACATGATACCCATCTTTTGCGTTGTGCTATAGCATCATTTAATTTGTCTTTTTTTCTTTTTAAATTAAAATTAATTTCTTCAGCAAATATCTTAACGTTTTTCCCACAAATTATTAATTCATATACTCGATTCCAATTTTTATTTTCTCTCTGTCTGCTCATAACAGTACTAATAATACCATAATGCAATAAAATATATTGTAATTGTTCAACTAGTTCTTTGCTAGTATTAGTAAAGCCAACGGTTATAGTCATACCGCCTTTTGCAGTACTAGCGAATACATGACCGTCTGAATCAAAAAGCCCTTGTATACAAGCCGTCATACACTCTCTACTAGCAGATAACATTTTTTCTGGTAACTTCTTACTAATAGCATAACATTTATCTATTCCCCAGAAATCTAACCACTGACGCACATTATCTTTGCCAGAATAATTATAATGCACTTTATCAGAACATTGTTTAAATGGATATCCAATACCCCCTTCAACACATTTTACTAATTCCACATCTTTAGTAGTAAATCTCAAATGATATTTACTAGTCCAACAACCATCGCCAATAAAAAGTCCTAATGCTAAAGCCTGTTTAGGATTACAATTAGAATTGCCATTATGCCATCGATATGATCTATCAATTAATATCTTATCTCCTTTTTTTATTTCGTCTAATCTAGCCCAAATTATACTTTCACTTCTACATATTTGTAATTTATGATTATAAGTTCCTGTAAGATTATAACCATTATTTGTTTTTAATGTTAAAACATCCTTAATGCCATTATCGTAAAATTCATCTGTTTCTACGAATTCTTTCCCATTCCAGATTTTTTTGTCTGTCCTATGATCCATCATGGTTCCAAAGCAATCGTCGTAAGTCGTTACTGTATAAGGACTTAGACATCCGTCTCCGATTGGAATCGCTATAGCAGTACTACTATTAATCCTCATAGTACATCTATCAACATCTCTACGTGGTCCACTAACTCCCCCACATATACCTCGTAAAACAGAAGAGTCATACCAAATCGCCTCACAATACTCAAAAACAAGTTTAGATTGGCGAAATGCAGCACCTACCATAACTGCTTTAGTTCCAGGGAATAATGTTATTTTATACATTATATATAAAGCAATAATAAAGCTTTTTCCGAATCCTCTACATGCTATAAATAAAGGAAAACTATGATTAAATAGTTCCTGCATAATAACTATTTGCATAGGTAATAATTCAATATTAAATAGAACCTTACAAGTCCAACCTATATATTTAGGATTACGCATTAAACGTATAACTTCTAATTGCAAATCAGAACCATCCGTTATTCTACCTACAAATGGATTTTCTAATCCTAATAAATCATCGGGTTCCAGACCCAACCAGGCATCATTATAATTTTGCATAAAAATCTTTCAATATAGATAACGCCATCAATTCAGCCTGTAACGCATCACCACATAAAATAGTTTGTATATTATACTCTAATAAATATCTTTTTAATACACTCTTAATAAAATTGCCCCTTATTCTTATTTTCTTTTTAATTCTACGAGGTAAATTAGTACCGACAGGATATATATCTAAATCAAACATAGAAAATTCCAATAAAATAAACGCATGAGGGATTTCCGACATACGTTTCATTTCTCGTTCAAATCTAGCTTGAGTAACATTACCGGCTAATTCGCCAACGCTCTTCTTTCTTTCTATAGAAATTTGATCTTCAAAGCCTTCAAGAGAATAATCTCCTGTCTTTAAGGCTTTTAGTTCAACTTGTTCACCCTGAAAAAGCCAACCTGTTTTTTCACGAGTGTCCCGAATAATTGTAAAACTAGACATCATATCTAGTACTAAACTCACTAACAGCCAAACTACCACTCATTGCAATGTCCGAAGCTTGTGATAAAAATCCAAATTGCCAAGACCAATTATCATTAACAAAATTATCAAATTGACCAGCGTCTAATTCTACAGTCTCATCAATAGACCATTCTAGCATTCCAATAGCTTTGTTATAACTACTAACATGCGATGTAGGTTTAGGTAAAGAAAAAGATAGGTCACAGTCTAAATCAGGCGTATAAAAATCCTCTAATCGTTTAGTTAAGAGCTTTTGCGATTCTTTCCTATAGCCCATTTGGGCTTCATAATAAATTTGGGCATGTTTATCTCTATTGGTTTCTAAAATCTGAAGTAGGTTTTTCTTGTTTACTGTAACCGGTTTTAAATCTGCCATATTTTTACTCCTTCTCCTGTGATTGAACACTTATTATCAAAAACAAAATCATATAATCTATCTTCATTCCTGTATGGATAACAATCATGCCAAACGTTACCATCAAAAAAATTATAACCACAACCCGTTACCATAGCATCAGCATAAATACCGGGAATAATGACATCATCAATAAAAGTCAAATCGACCGCATAAGTTTCACCCGTAGCATTAAGAAGGTTTGCAACGCCAGCTTGTTTTGATTTATAAACTATATATCCCTCAAACTCAACGGGTAAAATTTTATTACTTATTCTATCTTTTACTTTAGGTGGACCCCTCATATCACACATTATACCAATTCCTTTATTTTCTCTAATAATTCTAATCCCAACAATTGCTGAAAAAACTGAATATAATAATCCTCGTTATGCCTAATTATCTTATGGTGTCTTTCACACAAAGTAATACCATTAGATAAAATAAATCGGAGATTCGGGTAATCTGACCACTTCAATATATGATGTACTTGCAATCGGTTTCTATTTCTACAACCTGGCCATTTACAAGAACCACCATCTCGTTTTTTAACATTGTGACGAAACTTAGTATATGCTGCATCGTTATAATTCCTACCATTAAATTTTTTAGGGTATCTCCTTATATCTTTCTTTCGAGCCATATCTATCGCCCTCTACCATATCTTTTACTAATTCTTTAAATGTAACTTTAGGATACCAATTTAGCTGTTTATTAGCTTTGGTGGCATCCCCACATAAATAATCAACTTCATTAGCCCGATATAAAGAATCATCAGTAAAAACGTATGGTTTAAAATCATCAATACCGACATAAGAAAATGACTCTTTAAGAAAGTCTTGAACAGAATGAGTATGTCCACTAGCTAAAACATAATCTTCCGGTTGTTCTTGTTGTAACATTAGCCACATACCCCTAACCATATCTTTGGCATGTGACCAATCTCTATAAGAAGAAAGGGCACCTAGCCGTAATTTAGGATATTTAGACATATTTTCAATATAAATCGTTTCTTCATCAAAATCAATGGGAAAATAATTATAATCTGTTCGCCATTTTCTATAACTTCCCAACCATTTAGAAATTTTTCGTGTTACAAAAGTATCTCCTCTTCTACGACTCTCATGATTAAATAAAATTCCACATGATATATATAATTTATATGCTTCTCTATATGTTGAACATAAATAATGTGCTCCCAGTTTAGCCACAGCATAAGGCGATCGTGGATTGAAAGGCGTATTTTCATTTTGAAATTTATCTTGTAATTTATGACCTTCTTTATCTCTATAAAATGCTGTTAACGAAAAATTATTACCAAACATCTCAGAAGTTGATGCTTGATATACTTTTGTATTAGGACTAAATAATCTAATACCTTCTAAAATATTAGCAACACCTTTTAAATTAACATCAATAGAATAATTACATTGTTGAAAACTAGTTCCAACATGAGACATCGCAGCTAAATTATAAAGTTCGTCTACTTGTAATTTATTAATAATATTATGCATACAACCAGAATCTGTAACATCTCCCTCAATTACTTCATAGTTGGAATCGGTTAATAAATGTTGAATTCTTTCATTAGTATTAACAGATACACGTCGAGCAATACCATAAACCTTATAATTTTTAGATAAAAGTAATTCTGCAAGATAAGAGGCATCTTGACCAGAAGCCCCAGTGATAATTGAAGTTTTTTTAGACATAATATTCCTTTCTAATCTTTTGTGTAGAAAATTCTAATAAGTCCCACCTGCGTTTAGAATTTTTAATCATTCTTTCACCGTTTCAGAATTCAACACGGGCACATCTACTATTCCGTCTGCATATTCATGAAATTCACTTAATTTCTCCCTAGCTTTATCGCCAGCAACAGACATCGTTGCCATCTGCGTACCTTCGCGATCCTTCACACCTTCCTCATCGAGAAATCTACAATAACCGGCAAAGCTGGTCGTGCTATCATCAGCTTTCTGTTTTCTTTGTTTCCTATCACCCTTCAGAGACACCGCCAACCTCTCCATTTTAGTAGTCAACAAATCATACTCTTTAATAAAAGAGCCACGAGAAGCAAGATAACCCGCTATCTGTGTCTGCATATTTCCAACTAACTCAGTCCTAATTTTATCTTCTGGTCTCTTCATTTCCACATCTATTAAATCTTGTAAACTATGTACTCGCTCGCCTATATCTTGTTTATCTCTCATAATCCTATTAATTAAGATAGAGATACGAATTAATTCAACCATAGTAGTTTCTTCGCTAGATGTTAAATCCTCACTAAACTGTTTAAAATAGTCTATCCAACGATATTCAAAAAATTCTAGTTCTATCTTAGAAAACTGTTTTACTAATTCACGCCAATAATGTCTAGCATGTAACATAAGCAACAATTTATCATCGCCCTTCTCACGCTGTACTTTCAGTATCTCTCCATTTCGAATATAACGTTTTATAGGATCTAAACCACGATTAAGAGTTTTAGCAATTTCAGCAATAGAATGCTTCTTAATATTGTCATTAATAAATGCCATTTCAGTCGTAGATAGATTACCACGCTTTTTACCAGGAAGATTGCTCACACCAATTTTAAGAGTCATTCTATATTATATTTTTTGCCTCCACGATTAACATGATGTGGAGTAGTATTTTTAGATGGTAAATATTCCCAATCGTCTAGATTAACAGATGATTCCTCTAAGATTATATAAATTTCGCCCAATAACTTATCCTTCCTTATTTTAGGTAGTTTCAACCCTTCTTTTAAACGAATCCAGTCCTCTCTAAAATCCACACTAATATTTGTATCGATTATATCTAATAACTCTTTAGTTTCAAAATTATCATCATATAATTTCATATTCTTTTCATTATCAATCAATATATTATCAATAGTAGTAGTACTCATCAAATTTTTCTTAGCCTCATTACGAACATAAGAACTTTGATAAATATCACATTCCATCTTATCAACATACTCATCACACTTACTTTTTAATCGTATATTATAAAAAGGACAAGTATAGCAAGGAATATCAGGACGAGCAAAATTATTACGTTTATCGTTATAGAGCCTATTACGAACATGCACCCATAAAAAATTCTCTAATGGACGAACCCCATCATAATTGTCTAATCCTTTTAATGCATGTAATGTCGCTTGTTGTTTCATATCCTCAAAACTATGATAACCAAACATAAACTTACGAGCTAATCGATTAGCAACATTAGCAATAATGTCTAAAACTTCTTTTTCTGTTTTACCTTTTGGTATCTGCATCTATTAAGATATCCTCAATTTCAATAGCATGAACTATGCCTACTATCATGACTTCTGTCAGCATTTAGTTTTTTGACATCCACAGTGATTTTGCTCTTCTAATAAAGTCGCCAAACTTTTATCTTCTTCTTGTAATTCATCTTCCACCACACTAGCCGAAGCCGAATCGATACCAATAACGCTTAAAAAACTTTTTACTAATTTCATACAATCGCTCCTATTAAATAGCCACTATAATATAGTATACAGCAAAACAGTCTTTTTATGTGGAGAATCTAGATGAATATTATATGGACAAATACAGAAAAAGAGTACATAAGGCTGAATGCCCACCTAATGCACGATGAAACATTAGCAATCAAACTATCTCAAATCGCTGGCAGAACCATCACAATCAACGCTTTGCGAAAACAACGTAGGTCCATGGGATTAAAAAAAAGTTCTGGACGGGGTATATGTAGAGTAGAATAACACCATTTTTATATAAAGATAAATATATGGCACTAACAGCAATTGAAGGTTTCGACTGGTTTAACATCCCCAATGATGTATTTACCACAAACGGCAATACTTATACTGATGGACAGGCCAGATATGCAGGCGGGCGTTCTGCCCAAATAGATAGTACGGCTGACTCATATATAGAAATACCGCTAAATAGCACGGAGGTGAGCGGAACAGTAGGAGTTGCTATCAATACACATGTTATACCCGGAACAGATAATCTAGAAATAATAAGATTACAGCCTAACAATAATTTAAATCTAGTAATTCAAGCTGCAGCAGATACATTGGCCATTATTGATGCCGATTCTAATGTTTTAGGTACGTCTGCTAGCGTGATCAACCTAGATACATGGCATTATATTGAATGGAAGTATATAATGGAAAATAGTATAACCGAAGCTATGACTGTCAGAGTTGACAACTCTATTGTAATTACAATAACAGCAGCCACAGATACTAGAAGTGCAAGTGCTAGCAATACCATAGAAGACGCACGTCTATATAATGGACATACTGGCCTAATTATGTTCGACGACTTTTATCGTACTACATTTAATCAAGGATATTTAGGTGCTATTAGAGTTGCAGCACTATTCGCATCCTCGGACAATTCCACCGAATGGGACGACTCAGCAGGTATTGACGGCAGCAATTATCAGATGATCGACGAGACAGGAGCCGCCGACGAAGACTCAACATACGTCTTGACAACCGGGAGCAATCTGTTAGACTTATATAATATGGACAACTTGCCCGCAGCAGCTACAAGCGTCGAAGGCATCGAGATTATTACGAGAGGAAGAAAAAGTGGAGCGGGCACCGCAACATTCTCGCAAGCCTATAGATCTGATAGCACCACCAACCTATTCCCCAGCACTGGATTATCAGATTCTTATCAATATTTTAGAACAACAACCGGTATTAATCCTGATACTAGTGCAGTATATACTGTAAGTGAAATTAATGCTTTACGAATAGGTCAACAATCTTTAACATTTACTTAAAATATAAAGGAAAAAATGATATTACTACAACAATCCACCGACCCAGTGCAGATAGTTATATCATGACAAGAGTACTTAAAGTATTACTACTATATCAAAATAAAACATGGAAAGAATTAGATCTCGTCACATCTAAAAGATATATTACTATGAATGAAATTTATGAATTGCTACCAACATATTATCAAACAGAAGATTTATATAAAATAATTAGTTTGGGTTTTAATGGTCACTATGCTCTAAAAACACTAAAATTAAATGAAAACTAAATATCCTTGTCTTTATGATGGTTTAGCTCAAATTCCCTTAAAATATCTAAAAGAAAATTTACTGCCAGTACTAAAAGATAAAGATAGTCGTTTAATATTTACTGGGAATATCGCCAATAAAGACGGTATGTGACCAATGGTAATGGCTCTGCCGGTGGCAGAAAGACAAAAATGGAACGTTGGTTTTATTACGTTAGAAATTACAATAGGATTAGCACACTATTGGAACAAAATAACCAATAAATTCTTTGATACTGATGATAATAATTATTCTAAACAATTACGTAATGCTAACCGAAATGGCACACTTAAAGTTGTTCAAGAAATAATTTATGATAAGGAAAGAAAAAATGGATAGACGTACTTTCAATACCAGTGTTGGCTTACTGGCATGTTTACCAATTACAGGTATTAGTAAGAAAAAAGTAGGAGATGTAAAACACATAACAATAGCATCAGAATACTATCTAAATATGTTGCCCGGCAACTTAGAACCCCCACGCTATAATCATACTGTAGAAATACAATATGAAGACCATAAAGAATACTATAGCGTTTCATTATTAATATATCAATATTCAAAATTCTTATCTAAAAACAGGGGATTGAATATTAGAACTAGAGAAATAATAAAATTGGGCAAAACTCTCAAATGGGATTCGCCACGAGTATACCAATACAACAATAAACCGCACCCCGATGTATTGTCAATCAAATCCCACGATGGATATCAGACGTTACATGCCAATATTATAAAAAGGATATCATAATGGACCGAAGGCATTTTGGGAAAACTTCCCTTGCCCTATCTTCTTCCCTACTTATACCAAAAATATCAAGTGGAAAAACTCAAGTTTGTACGAATGGTGTGCGTACAATTACACACATCACTTCTTTATACTTTTTTAGGAATCTATTGAATGATCCATTTAATTTAGTAATTAGGAGAGATACAAAAAAAGCACTAATAATAGAACATATAAACATAAAAGAAATCAATTTATTTTTTTTACGTAATAGTAATCTTCCAATGCAATTAGTATTGATTAATGATATCGGCTATGTATATGTACCGGTCCAACCTTTAGGTAATGGCCATATAGCCCATCTCCATAATGTAGAAATCAATTTATTGGGTACATTAATCATAAAAAATATATATATACCAGCTAACAAAATAGGCTCATTAAATATTACTACAACAAAATCCCCATCCTGGAATGAAAAATGAACGAACTATTATTTAATGTCCCCTGCGGAAACCAAGCAGAAATTAATGCCTACTTCGACGGTGCTCGTGAGAGTGTTTGTTTATGGGCTCACTGGAACAATGGAGAACAATATGTTGGCTCATGCGGAACCACACTAAAATCAGTTCTGCAAGACTTAGAAAACAGACGACAAAAAGCACTAGAAAATAGGAAATAAAACAATGAAAAATAAATATCCAAACCTATATGAAGGATTATCCCAAATACCTAAAGATTATCTAAAAAACAATCTATTGCCTATGTTAGAAGATAAAAATAGTCCACTATCATTTAATGGCTACGTTATAGACTCAGACCGTCACATATGACCCATGGTAGCAGCATTGCCGTGTGCAATATGGAAAGAAAGAATAAAGCAAAAAATAACATCGTCCATTGCATCGGTTCAATGGTTAGTAAATTCATGGGGTAATGAAAACGTTGTAAGTTTTGATACTTGTCCTTATAGTTACATAAGCGATTTACGACGTGCCCAAAGGGCAGATACATTAAAAATGGTTCAAGAACTTATAAAGGAGTTAGAATATGAATAATTTAAAAAAAGGATTCACTTTAGTAGAATTGTTAGTAGTAATCGCCATTATCGCTATGTTGGTAGCCCTATTATTACCTGCTATTAGTATGGCAAAAGAATCGGCTCGCCGTTCTATGTGTGCAAATAATTTGAAACAATTAGCATTAGCTCAACTAAACTATGAAGCAGCCAAAGGACATTTTGCCCCTGGCAATTTAGGCCCTATCCCTTCAGGTCCTGGAGACGGTACTTTCCAATTTCTTGGGACATTAGTCTACGGTCTAATGCACATGGAAGAATCATCTCTGTATGATAGAATTGATACAGATAAAAATATAGATAGGACAGATGAAGTATGGTTTGAGAATGAAATTAGTTGGCAAGTCGCCCAAACTAAAGTTTCTACTTTTCTCTGCCCGTCTGCCGACTCAGACGGAAATCCCCTACTTTTAATCAACTCATTTTTTCATGCTCCAATAGCTAGGGTTCGTATTGAAGGAATTGTAGATACTAAGTATAGTAATATTGGTCTAACTAATTATTTAGGGTGTGCAGGAGCTGGGGCAAATAAGACCAATAACAAATTAAGGCTTGACCAACACCGAGGAATCTTTTATAATAGGTCGAAGGTGACGATGATCCCAGATGGGACTTCCAAAACCATTATGTTAGGTGAAACTCTTGGTTGGTATAGGTTAGGAAAACCCCTACACCCCGCCTCTTGGATTGGCTCAGGAGCCCTACCAGTATTTAAAGCACTAGAAATCAAATCAGATGCTTCTGGTCCATATTACAGCAGTGGGCATATCACCGGAAGTGTAGGATTTGCATTTGGAGATGGACATGTTAAATATTTAACAACGGATACGCCCCAAAATATTTTACTATCATTAGGAGGAATTGATGATGGGATGGATGAAACATTCATTATTAGAGAGGCAAGGCAAGACTAATGGAACTTGTTGGATTTTAATATTTATATTAGTGGTTTGTAATCTAATAACTTTCGCCGGGTGTAAGAAAGATAAAATATATATAAAAACTAATGAGAAACCAATAGAAATAGAAAGACTAGAAGACTAAAAATGGAAATAAAAGTCAATATTAGTCCAGAACAAATATATTGTTCTGACATTTTAGATTTAGATAAAATAGCTTTAGCCCTAGACTTACTTGGGGATATCCATGATGATGATCTTATTCAAGAAGTTATTTCTTATATAAGTAATTGTCGAAATAGTCCTATTAGATCAGATGTATTTGAAAGTATAAGGATCGGCAAAGCCGCCCAAAGGTAGTAACATGGCTAAGATACACTTAACACTTGATTCTGATGATTTTGATAATATACTCGACGTACTAGGTTTAGAAGTAGATGTAAAACAAGAAAAAGTTAAAGAGATGATTGCTAAGTCTTTTGATTTAGAGGCAATGTTAATAGCACAAATACGAAATATATTTATTAGTGAAGGAACAACATATAATGGTGATAAATATAAGGGGCTTACGCCGGAGATTAAAAAATTAATTTATAATGAATTAAAACCCCATATTAAAAATTCTGTAGGAAATTATGTAAGAACGGAAAATCATACATGTCAAAAACTGATTGATTCATCTGTTAAAAAACATATAGAAGAAGGTATTGAAAATGGTATTCGCCATTATGCTAAAACATTATCAGAAAAACTAGGAAGAGCAATGGTCGTCTGCGATGACGAAGAGAGACGTTATGAAATTACCTAAAACGCTTTATTTAGATTTAAAGACATGGAGATGTGGAGGTCTATCACAGACTCCCCATAATAGAAATGGGAAAGGGCCTACTGGCTTACTAAATAAACAAGGATATTCATGTTGTTTAGGACAGTGGATACAACAAACTGATAAAACTATTGATATCCATGATCTATCTGATCCATATGAAATACCAGACTGTAAAATATGGACATTAACTAAACGGGAACAAGATGATAGAGTAAATACAAATTTTTCAAATAGATGTGTTAGTATTAATGATGAGATAAAAACTTCTGTAGTTAAAAAAATATCCCTCTTACGCAAATTGTTGAAAAAATATCGACGTAAACTAGTTTTAAGGAATGTACCAGATGAGCTACGATCTCGGATTAAAGCATCCCATAACAGGTGAATGGATTGAATTAGACAAACCTCATTTTATGAGACAAGGAACACATTGTGTTACGGGTACGATAGAAGCTACTGTCAACATTACATATAATTATGCAAAACATTTTAATAGGATTTTTCCACCAATAAAAAGTGATAATGGATATCTTAAAGGTATTCGAACCATTTATGGTCTAACGGGTGCCGAAAGCATTCAGTTATTAAAAAATTCAATAAAACAACTAGGAGATGAGATAGATAAAGATTACTGGAAGTCTACAGAGGGGAATGCAAGATTGGCTTTACTACAATGTTTAGCTTTGGCAGAAATGCAACCAGATGGTATCTGGGATGGCGATTAAGTTGGCATCCATGACCAACAAATATAGTAAGAAAGAAATAGGGCCAGAGATGTACAAAGAAGCCATAGAATATTTAAAACAGAATCCCAATGATAAATTGATACTTGCGTGTGATTATGTTTGCAGAAATATGTCAGTAGACGAATTTAAAGTATATATTAAAATTCTTTCTGATTTAATTAAAATACATTATCCAAATATATATATCAAAGGAGATAGAGTTATTACGATGTTTGGGTTAAACCCCAAGACTACTTATGCTGACAATATATTTTTATTAGATTTAGCAATTAAAAAAGAGAAAAAAGAAGCGGCTTCGCCGACCGAAGGTCGGATTAAATTTAGGGAATGGTTATGAGCAAACCATCTTATTTTGGTATAGGGATCGAGAATGTTAAAAGAACAATCAACATGTGCAGGTTCTATTGTAATGTGGGATAGATATTGTAAGGGAAAAGATGAGCACTAGCTATAAACAGATTTACCCGAAGTATCTGCAGAACTAAGTATGTATAAATGGGAAATACATTTTTTAATATTGGAGAATTAAAATGAATAAGTTTATT
>SDBT01004514.1_pt1 | contig 23616 bp, 19 predicted proteins | sample 2277101 | NCBI WGS metagenome assembly SDBT01 (sample SAMN10404973, study PRJNA504765) | marine sediment metagenome | isolation source: marine sediment core GS10_PC15, 103 cmbsf | place: Arctic Ocean: Southern Knipovich Ridge | collected 2010 | reverse complement strand
AATCCGGGCATTCATGAAATGGGGAGCAGAATGGCCCGCAAAACATGACCTTTCGACGCTGCGCCTGTTGGGAACAGTCGGGGAGCCAATCAACCCCGAGGCGTGGACCTGGTATCAGGAACACATCGGGCGCGGCAGATGTCCCATCGTTGATACGTGGTGGCAGACGGAAACTGGAATGATCATGGTCACTACGCTTCCGGGAGTTGACACGACGAGACCGGGAACCGCCGGGCTCCCATTCCCAGGTGTCCGGGCCACTGTCCTAAACGCCGATAAGGAGGAAGTGACCAGAGGAGGGGGCTTTCTCGCGATTACACATCCCTGGCCGGCGATGCTGCGAGGGATCTGGGGCGACCCTGAGCGGTACAAGGAGCAGTACTGGTCAAAGTGGGACATCGGGACATACTTTCCGTCCGACGGGGTGAAGCGCGCCTCCGACGGATACCTTACCCTGCTGGGAAGGGTGGACGACGTACTCAACGTCGCCGGCCATCGCATTGGGACGATGGAGGTCGAAAGTGCGCTGGTGGATCATCCCGCCGTGGCCGAGGCCGCCGTTGTGGGCGTGACCCATGAGATCAAGGGCCAGGCGATCGTGGCCTTTGTGACGTTGAGGGAAGGCCACAAGTTCTCCGCCCGGATGGAGTCGGATCTTAAGGAACACGTCGCCGTTAAGATCGGATCTATCGCTCGACCTCAACAAATAGTTTTCAGCGCTGACCTGCCCAAGACCCGCAGCGGCAAGATCATGCGCCGATTGCTCCGCGACATCGGCGAAGGGAAGATTCTGGGCGATACAACGACATTGGCCGACGCAACGATCGTGGAAGGTTTGAAGCGGCAATATGAAGAAAGAGAGGAGGCCTGAGATGACAAGTGAAAGGTCCGAAGCGACGATATTGTTTATCGATGACGACGAAGATCTTGTCTACGCACTTTCGAAAATGCTCGAACACAGTGGATATCGTGTTCGCCATGCCCCCGACGGGGAGGTGGGAGTTCGCATGGCCGCAGAAGAGCAGCCCGACTTGATCATCCTGGATTTCATGATGCCCGCCAAGAACGGTTTTGATGCATTGCGTGAACTGCGGGAGATCGATGGCATGGCGGGAGTGCCGGTTCTGGCGCTGACCTCATTCGGCCAGGATATAGGCGAAATCTATGGCTTGAGGGAAGAGGACAGCCGGTCTCTTGTGCAGGACTATCTGGAAAAGCCGGTCGAGCCGAATGTGTTCCTGGATCGTGTGGCTTCGGCTGTGGCGGGCAATTCGAAATCAAGTACTCCCTCGGGGTAGACCTGAACCCACCTGAACAGTACGAATTGAAGGGCGTCAAGCACGATCTGAAAGCAGGCCCGGATACAGAAGGGAAGCTCGGCAACGAAGGGCGGCAACAGGAAAAACCCTCAGAACGCCATCGGGACAAATCAAAGACGTAAAGCACCCCGGTGATTTCCAACGTTACGCCTGCGGGCGTTTTTCTTTGCGCACGAAGAGATAGGCCAACAGCAGGCCCAGCTCATACAGAATCCACAATGGGATCCCCCGCGTCTCAGGGTTTGCCATCCGCCGCCTACGTGCGTAGAATACGGTAGAATAAGTAACTGTATCAGCCTTTTGTTCCTTGCGCAGCCTGCAAGGCTTCTGGAAAAGTACTCGCGAATCGAGTGAGGTCAAGGGCTTCGCCTCCACAAGGTGCCATAATAATAGTAGTAAGCAACCTGTCATGTCCTGAACTAATGACAATCGATCCTATGAGGGCACTGCCTTCCCAAATGTGCGTGACGAACACCCCATGCGGCAGGAGCGAAGAAACCTTAGGTCAGTCCGGCCAAGAGAAAGGAACGAGAAGATGCAACTGAAAGACAGCAAGACGGAAAAGAATCTAATGACGGCGTTTGCGGGGGAGTCGCAGGCTAGAAACCGCTATACCTTCTTTGCAAGCAAGGCCAGGAAGGAAGGCTTCGTGCAGATATCGGCGATCTTCGAGGAGACGGCCGACCAAGAGCGGGAGCACGCCAAGCGGCTGTTCAAGTTCATGAGCGGCGGGGAGGCCGAAATCGCGGCTGCGTTTCCGTTCGGGGTGATTGGTGAGACGGTTGATAACCTCAAAGGCGCGGCGGCCGGGGAGAACCACGAGTGGACAACGATGTATCCGGAATTTGCGGGGATAGCCCGTGAGGAGGGCTTTGACGAGATCGCTTCCGCCATGGACGCCATCGCGGTGGCTGAGAAGCAGCATGAGAAGCGATACTTGGCGTTGGCGAAGAATATCGAGGAAGGGAAGGTCTTCAAGAAGGACGACGCGGTAGTGTGGCGCTGCCGGAACTGCGGGTACCTGCATGAAGGTCCCGAAGCACTCCAACAGTGCCCTGCCTGCGCACACCCGCAGGGGCATTTCGAGCTTTTAGGCGAAAACTGGTGAATCGTCGGCACACCCCGCAGATCGAAAAGGATCAGCAAGTGCTGGAGGGCGGAAATACATGAACGCTAGAGCAAGAAAGGTGGTAATCGTCGGCGCCGGAGCGGTAGGAAGCACGTTCGCCTACGCCCTGCAGATTCACGGTACCGTACGCGAAATCGTACTGATCGACAGGAACAAGAAACTCGCCGAGGGCCAGGCGCTCGATTTGAGTCATGGGGCGTTCTTCGCCCCACCCGTTGATATTCGCGCCGGTGATTACGAAGACTGTGCCGCCGCTGACATTGTGGCCATATGCGCCGGTGCGAAGCAAAAGCCCGGCCAAACCCGCATGGATCTTGTATCCACGAACGTGGAAATCTTCAGGCAAATCGTCGAGAAGATCCTCGAACATACGACCGAGTCGATCCTGCTGGTAGTGACAAACCCTGTTGATATTCTGACGTATGCGGCAGTGAAGTTTTCCGGGCTGCCTAAACAGCAGGTAATCGGGTCCGGGACGGTGTTGGATAGCGCGCGCTTTAGATACCTACTGAGCCGGCACTGTCAGATCGATCCTCGCAACGTCCACGCATACGTGCTCGGGGAGCACGGTGACAGTGAGGTCCCGGTATGGAGCATTGCGACTCATGGCGGAATGAATGTCCTGGATTCTTGTACGGTGTGTGACCGTAGTTGCTCCGAAATTGACCGGGAAAAGATAGACGAGCAGATTCGCAACTCAGCCTATCACGTCATCGAGGCAAAGGGGGCGACAAATTTCGCAGTCGGGTTGGCACTGGTGAGGATCACCACCGCCATTATCAGAGACGAAAACAGCATTTTGACAGTCTCGAGTCTCCTGAATGGTGAATACGGCATCAACGATGTTTGTCTGTCCGTACCAGTGGTTCTCAATAGAAACGGTATCACCAGGTACATATGTTCGGAGTTGGCGAGCAGTGAGCTTGAAAGATTGAGATCATCCGCCGATGCGATCAAGAAGGTGCAACGAGAGGCCGGCCTGTAGTTCGCGTCGGTTGTTGCGGGAGCCGCTGCAGCCGAAAAACCATGAGTTCACTGCTCTAATCGCTCTTGGTTACCAATCGCGCAACTTTCTTCTGGTGCACCTGCGTCTGAGTGATCTATGCTTGTGGCTAAGGGCATGTTGGGAAGAAAGACAAGAAAACAGACAAGTAGCTCCTTGCGCGGGGAGTTCAGGACGGGGAAGAAGAGCGTGAAAGTAATATTCATTGCCGGGTGCAGCCGCAGCGGGAGTACGTTGCTGGGGAAGATGCTGGGCAACATCGACGGTTTCTTTCATGTTGGTGAATTCGGTCATTTATGGAAGAAATCCTTCGACAAGAACTGGATGTGCGAATGCGGGCAGGCGTTTAGTGGCTGCCCGTTCTGGACTGACGTGATCACCAGCGTCTTCGAGGGAAACGAGGTCCCCCACGTCAAGAGAATCCGGTCGATGCAGACCGCCGCGAGGCGCGCCTTGCGCAAGTCGCGACCGTTGCGTTTTCTGCTTGCGAGACCACGTCATCAAACGGTTCTCCGCGATTACGCCTGTATTCTCACTTGCCTGTTGGCAGAGATTCGGCGAGTCACCAGTGCACGGGTCATCGTGGATTCGTCAAAGAACCCACTGGACGGACTTCTTATCAGCATGGCTGAGAACGTCGAGGTCCATACGATTCATCTCATCCGCGATAGCCGCGCCGTGGCGCACTCGTTGCAACGTGACAGAATATATCCCGGGCCCGCCGGAGCGAGTGTCTACATGCAAAAATCCGGCCCTGTACGAAGTTCGAGGGTTTGGCGTCGTGAAAACGCCAGAGCTTCTTGGCTCAGGCGCGACAGCTCGACGTATCTCCAGTTGAAGTATGAAGACTTTGTTCAGGATCCAAGAAGGCACCTGCTGGAAATTACACAATCCGTTGGCGAAAACGCACCCGATCTCAAATTCCTTTCCGGGCATTTGGCGGACCTGAAGTGCGGACATTCGCTTGCGGGGAATCCCATGCGTTTCAAAAAAGGTAAGCTGAATATCCGCCTCGATGATGAGTGGCAGCGGAAGATGCCCCGGCGAGACAGGTATATAGTAACTGCCTTGACAGCAGATCTACTACACAGGTTTGGGTATTTCTCTCAGGGATGCAAGGAGCTTCGTCCATAACGATATCGGTGACGTTCTATATTCGGGCAATACCTTTGATCAGCCCGTTATTTCACGTCTTGAGCTTGTGTGTCGACTGGGTGCTGGTGGACCAGACCTGATTATCTTCCTCCGTCTCTTTCCACCATTCGGTCCACCGAGCAATGAGACGCTGAAGCGACTGCTGATTTCTTGGAAATGAACTGGTCATCTTTTTGTCAGTAATCGTTTGCAGGGCTTTGAGGACAGCTTTGGCCACCGATTCTTCAGGGTCCTTCAAGCGCGGGATAAGAATGGAGACTACTTTCGAAGAACGGAGGTTCCCCATCGCATCTGCGGCGGCTCGGCGGACTGAGACAGCGCTGTCCGAAAGGAGGGGCACTAACTTAACAGCAAATTCCTCCTGCTTGAGCCACCCTACACATGTCGCCGCCCTGCACCGGACCCCTTCGTTCTCGTCGGAAAGCATACGTACCAACTCCGGGGCGCTCTCCGGTCCGGCCAAGTGATATACTCCCCATAAAGCCACCAGCCGAACCAAACCCATCTGATCCGTCAAGCCCCGCTGAACGGCGGGAAGCCCTTCCTTCATCCCCAGTTCTGTCAGAGCCTTAATACACTCTTGACGCACTTGCGGGACCTGTTCGCGCCCTAAGTGAACGGAGAGGGCTCGGACGGACAACAGATGGCGGACCCCGGCCAGCGCCTTGGCCGCATCTGCGCGCGCGGGAGCGTGCTGACTGGCCATGTCAGAAAGCGCCGTAGTGAAGATGACCTCGTCAGATGATTTGGGGAAATCAGCGGCCTCCACTTCCTCGGAGGAGACATCGGATAGACTCAGGTCGTCCGCGTCGGGAATCTGTGTCGGATACTCCTGCGATTGTTTGGCCACCGAATCCGTTTCCTCGTCTCGAGGTACCGCAGTCACCGGCAGCTCGTCGACTTGGGAGGGCGACTGAGACGCAATGTCTTCCCGTTCGCTCTCGCGGTCCCTTGCCTCACTGGCCTCACGGCGCGCCTGGTCCAGCTCGGAAATCAGAGATTCCCTTTCTGTTCTTAGCTCGTCGAGCTCGGATTCAAACCGGGACTGTGCTTCCTTACGTGCTTCGGTGAGTTCGCGCCTAGCTGCGGCAAGATCGGATTCCAGTGCAGTCACCTGCGCGCTGGCGGCGCCTTCCCGATCCTTCGCCTCGGTGGTTTCACGGCGCGCCTGGTCCAGTTCTAAAATCAGAGATTCTTTCTCCTCTTGTAGCTCGTTGAGCCGCGACCGCGCTCCCTGCGCCTCCTTGCATGCTTTGGTGAGTGATCCTTTGGCTGCGGCAAGATCGGATTTCAATGCAGATGTCGCGTCGCCTTTGCGGCGTTTGGTTTCGGTGGCTTTGGTTTTCGCCGTTTCTATCTGGCGTCGGGCCGCAGCGAGATCGGATTCCAGGGCAGTCACCTGCGCGGCAGCGGCGCCTTCCCGGGCTTTCGCCTCACTGACCTCACGGCGTCCCTGCTCCAACTCCAAAATCAGAGATTCCCTCTCTGTTCTTCGCTCGTCGAGGTGGGATTCAAAGTGGGACCGCGCTTCGGCCGCTTCCTCGCGCGCTTCGGCGAGCTCTCGCTGGGCTGCGGCAAGGCCGGATTCCAGCGCAGTGACTATTGCTTTGACGGCGACATCCGGGGCTTGTGCCTCGGGGAACTCGGGGTGCGCTTCGGCCAGATCGGAAATCAAAGATTCCCTCTCCGCCTGGAGCGCCTCGTCCTCGGAGCTAAGCTCGGAGGGGGCTTTGTCAGCTTTGCGTCGCGACTTCGCCGGTGCGCGCTTCGGTACGGAAACGGTGGGAGTCGCGCTCGGTTCGGGGCTTGTCGCTTCCTCTATTGTGGCGTCGGAAGTGGCCGTTTCCGAGGTAGACTCCAGCGCGTCACCTGCAACCGACGCGGGCTCATCGTCAGAAGGGCCAGTATACTGTCCCATGGCGGCAGCGCCCTTAGCTCCAAACTTGGTGACCCTCTTACCGGCGGCCGCGGCCCTTCCAAGTAGAATCCCAGCACGCTTGGCCGCGCTCCTGACGACTCCCGAACCCTTCTGTTTCTTGTCTTGCATTGCCTTGGATCCTTCCTGCAGTGGTTAAGGCGATTCCGCTACAAGACCTGCTACTCGGATCACCAGATCAGCAACCCAGCGGCCGATATCCTTGCCATTGGGTTACACCGCTTGCTTCTACGCAGTGGTGGACGTTTCGCTGCTGCGCGGCAGGTCCACTCACCGACTTGAATTTTCCGCTAAAGCTCTTTGGCAGTAAAGCTATTTCCCAACTCCACGTCCGCTTATCGGAACTCTGCAGCGACTCGCTCCGGGATCTGATATTATTATGGAGGTTCTTCTGCGACCATGAAGTCGGTGGAAAGTCTCATTCCATTCCGTTAGAGGCTCTTAGGCCAATATGTAGCGACCAGGCATTGTTACAGGAGTCCGGCCTCGAATCCTGCAGGGTGCTTCCTACGATGCCCCTCCTTCTGAGTATTTGGATCTTCCCCACCTGAAGCGTTTTCGCCCCGACCGCGCCGGTGGTCCCTGCGAGGCAGCAGTGAGACGCTCGGGCTCTTTCCACACGCGGATGTTCGAGGCTATCTCCTCGTCCATCGCAATGTTCCCACCCTCGCACTCGATCACGTAGGAGGGATACCTTTGATGCAGGGTTACGGTCACACCCGGTCGTATGCGGAGCCCGTCTATCTTGTGAAGCTGTTGATCGCTCTGGCAGTTGATGTAGGCAACACGTGCGGATTGACCGACCTTCAATTCGGCCAACGGTATGACGGAACTCCGCGCCGTCCTGGAAGAGTTCTTGCAGCATTCACCTTCCGGTATGGACAGCCCGTGGGGACACGCCGCGGGATGGCCTAGAAGAGTGCATATGCTATCCACCAGTTCGGGAGTGACGGTATGCTCAAACTCGCAGGCCCCGGATTCGTAATCGCCCCCGAGAACATCGTAGAGAAGTCGCTCTGCAAGCCTGTGGGCGCGAATCAATCGACGGGCATGATCCTCGCCGTTGTTTGTAAGCCGGACTGTTTTGTTCTCTTCTGCTAATTCCACCAACTCTTCAGATGCGAGTTCATCTACAACGTCGCCGTTGTAGTTGCCCCCCATACCCCCCTTCAGTGCGTCTATAGAATCCCTCCCGCCCTCTTTCATGTACCACAACTGCTCTATGTGCTCGTCTTTTTCTCTGTTGTTGTTCATCTGCTCTCAACTTCCTAAGAAGGTCACCAGAATAAGGTTCAGGATACCGGCAATCACGAACGAACTGGCGTTTATCACAACGGCCATCACAAGAGCACGTCTCGCACCCAGTTCCTTGATCATCGCCATGATGTTTGCAAAGCATGGAACGAACATCGTGGTGATGGTTACGGAAACAATGCATTGAACGTAATTAAGCTGCCCCTTTTCTATAAGCCTTATGATCAGACCGGCGGCGGCTTCGTGTCTGGCCATGCACAAAATGAGCGCGTCCACCATCTGCACGGGAAGGCCCAGTAACCCCTGCATGACGGGCTCGAGCACATTCTTTATCGCATCAAGGATTCCCGCTTTGTCGATAGCAAAGAGAATGACGGCCGCATATACAAACACAGGCACGGCTTCTTTGATAAACCAGTAAAGCCTGTAATAGGTCTTTACGATAACTGCCTTTGGACTAGGCAAGCGGATCGGCGGAAGCTCCTGCAGGAAATCACTCCGTTCTTCTTCTTTGAATATTTTATTCAGGGTCACTCCTGCGAGAATCTCCACAAGCGTAAGGACACCAAACGCTATCATGAACGCCCGCACGCCCATCCTCCCGAGTATACTCATATTCAACGCCATCTGGGCAGCACAGGGAATGGCGAACGCAATCAGGTAGATCGCGATATACCTTTCCTTTCTCGAGCGTAAAGTTTTTGCAGTCAGGGTTGCCATGGTCTTGCAACCGAAGCCCAGAACCAGCGGCATGATCGCTCGGCCGCTTAGTCCGAACCTATCGAGGATCCTGTTTGTCAGGACGCAAAGGTTGGGGATATATCCAATGTCCTCCAGGATGTTGAAGGCGAGGAAAAAGACCGCCAATATCGGTAAGATCGTAAGGAAGGCGTTGGCGAGGCCCAAGGAGAGCACCCCATAATCACCTATCAGGAAGTCGTTCCAGAACCCGGGGGGGACGAGTGAATTTATTCTGCTCTCAATTGGAACCCATAACGCTTCATCCATCCATCCTGCGATCACGTTTGCCACATCGACGATGAGCAAAAACATCAGGGCGATAACCATGATCAACATGAGGACCCCGAAGACGGGATGGCGGCTCAGACGCCCGAAGCTCTTGGAGAACTCCCCGGGGACCACCTTCTGCCTCCGCGTCGCCTCATCGGCGAGATGCTCGATCCACTCGTTGCGCTTCCTGTGGATAGCAGTCGCAACGTTGCCTCGGAATTGATCCCTGGCTTTATTTGCCTCATCCTTCAGCGAAGCAACCTTTTCGTGTCCGTATTCCTGTTCCAGGTACTGGGGCAGGAAAGGATCGTCCAGCAGCAGAAGAACCGCGAGCTTTCGCCTGAACCCGTTGTCCTGCGGGAGTTGCGACTCAATCGCCGATACGCCCTGCTCCAGGATGTCCCCGTAACGCACGGCTGGTTTGCCCGGCCGTGCGCGTTTTATGGCCGCTCGGAGCTCTTTAACCCCCACCCCCTTCACAGCGATTGACTCCACGACTGGGACGCCCAACCGACGTGACAAGGCCTCCGAGTCTATCCATATCCCTCTACGGGCGGTCTCGTCAATCGCATTAAGCGATATGACCAGCGGCATTCTCAGCTCCAACAGATCCGCCGTCAACGTCAAGGACTGCGTCAATTGGTTCGCATCGATGCATTGGACGATCACGTCCGGGCGTTCGGTAAACAACAGATCGCGAACGACGAGTTCTTCTTCGGAGTGAATGTAGAGGCAATGAAGCCCGGGCGTGTCGATGACCTCGCAAGGCTCACCATTCATCTTGCAGGTCGCCCGCTTCATCTCCACGGTCGTCAGCGGAAAGTTTGAGACCAGTGTGTACTGACCGGTGAGGTTGTTGAACACCTGACTTTTCCCCGTATTGGGTAGTCCGACGATCGCGATCTTCTTGACCGCGAGGGAACCCTTAGTCGCGTTTCCTTTCGCTGGATTTCTCATGCTCGTCGGTGGTCTGTCTCCATGAGGACTTTCAAAACAGTTGAGCATCATTCATGGGAGGCGCTCTACCTCAATCTCTCGCGCTTCTGCCCTGCGAAGCGACAACCTGTCTTCGCCTATCTGCACCTCAATCGGATCGCCCGCTGGAGCCACCCGCACAACCGCCACTATCGGTTCCTCTCTCGTCCCCGCCAGTGTTGAGGTCGACGTCGATGCGCTCGGGAACACGAACACATCCGGTAAGCATCATCGCCCCCACCAGACTCGTTACCAGAAACCTCTTCATCGCACCATTTCCCAGCTTGCTCTCGGACTGGGGGGCATTGTACCAACTCCCCGCACCGAGAGCAGCACCATGCAACGTCAGACTGCCTGCTGATGTTGCGCACCATCCCAAGTCACTGCAAACCGAACGTACCAAAACGTACGAAGGCGTACGCCAGTGTACCGCCGCGCACGAAGATGCACCAGCAGGTACCGCGGCGTACGAACCGTTGCCGGAACGTACATGAACGTGCGCAAGCGAATCGCCGGAACCGACTGCATAGCCATCAGTTAGGCTTCCTGGCATCTTGTGCTCACGTTCCGGCAGCCCAGGGGTGAGGGGTGAGACCAGCCCGCCTGCGGCTTGCCGGCAGGGGTGAGGGTGTGCGCGGATGCCCATGTAGTCCTCGATGGTGTTTCTTCTGTTTCTTTTGCCGTTCACTCTAACCTCTAACCTAAAAGGCCGCGCGCAGCGCCCCTCACCTTTACGCCGCGGCTACGCCGTCTGCGCGCGCAATTCCGTCCCTTCGCCTCGTTCGCGGATCGCTAAGGTCCGGGCCAACCGCGACAAAACATTATTTGGTTTTCCTGCCGAACTTCGTTAGTTCACCTGCAACTTTGCGCGCGCAAAAGAGGTAGCCGCAGAGGCGCAGAGAAGACAGAGATAGGAAAGTAATCAGTCCCGAAGGGACGAGAGTGTTTAGCCGGCGGGGGAACCCCGCCGGGATCGAACCGAGAACGCAGCCTGCCCTGAGTCTGTCGAAGAGCCGAACCGAGGGGGAGAAGAGACTTCAATCGTCCCCAGGGGACTTCAATCGGCGCAGTTCCGCGCGCCGGGAGAGAACGCAGAGGTCCAAATCTTCTGAGAAGAACATGTCGAATGTTGAAGTGGAAGAAACGAACGCGCAACCTGGGGTCGCCATGTTTATTCTGTCAAATGCATCGGACGGTAGGGTTGTCAGAGCTCTGTGCTTCCGGTACTTTATGTATTCATGGGGCAGGTATTCGACATTGCGGTCGTGGGAGCGACGGCGGCAGGGTATGCGGCCGCTCATTACCTCGCCAAGCGCGGTTGTGAGGTCGTCCTCGTTGACGCTCCGCACGTGGCGAATGAATGCCCCTTGACCGATTGGGCGCCCGGGAATTTCTTTCGACTAAAGGGAATCCCAAAGTCGCTGCGGAAAGACGCCGGAGCGACCGAGTTCGAGCGGGTGTGCTATCACGACCTCAAGCTGGAAAAGCACGTTCAGTCGCGCCTGCTGAGACCACTCGGGGTCCTCGTGGAATACTCTCGGTTGTGCAAGGCGTTTCACGCCGCCGCTGTGAAAGCGAACGTGAAATTCCGCTCAAGTACAACACCCCCGACGATCCAGCTTGAAGAGGACCAAGTTCGACTGGTTGGAACCACCCAAGTCGTCGCTAAATTGCTTCTCATCACGCACAGCCAACCGGGCGAGGGCTTGGTGGACCTGGCGATTCCGGGGCGCATGGGACCGCGATCACAGCTCGTAGTCGCCGCTTTGAACGTCCCCGTGGGCTCTGAGGAGAGTGATACGTTTGATAGGGCCCTGCATGTGCTCGAATTGCCGGAACGCACCGAACTGGGGCTGTTCTTTGCCTTCGCCGGGACAGTGCACCTTCGCGTGATTTCCAATTCCCCGGCGGCTGGGACGAGAGCGTCGGAGCTCTCGAGCATGGTGACCGATCTTCAGCGGGCGGGAATTCTTCCGGGAAGTCTTCAACTCGGCCGCGCCCGCGGGGCTGTCTGGCACCCCCCCGCCGCCGCGGCGTTGGAGTTGGAATCGCACGTTGCCAAGCGCTGCATTCTCGCAGGAACCGCCGGCGGATTCGCGGAATCGATCACCGGCCAGACGTTGCGCCCGAGTGTTGAATCGGCACTACTCGCCGCCGACGCCGCAATGGCTGCCCTGAAAAGTCCCGACACCCAGGAGACGCTGATGAGGTTCAAGACGTCCTGGCGGAAACATATGGCGGATTATCTTCGCCCGCCAACCACGGCGTTGCACCTCCTGCTGCCCCTGCTGTTCGTCAATCAGAGCATAGTCGGTAAGTTCACTCGCGCATTGCTGTACGGGGAGAACATTTGAGCGTCGCGAGTTTTTACTCTCTGCCCACCCGCGTATCCAAGATCGACGTTACATGCAGAACACTTGACAGCAGCGGCCTATTGGGCGACTGCAGGGCTCTTATCAGGCGAAGGGCCAATCTACTTGAAACAAGTCCGAAGGGTTGATATATGAGGATAAAATAAAGGAATGTGCACCCGTAGCTCAACCGGATAGAGCAGCGGTCTTCTAAACCGCAGGTTACAGGTTCGAGTCCTGTCGGGTGCGTCCCTTATGTAAGGCAACGTCGAACAATGCTCTTCGGAAAGAACGCTGAGACTACCGAGAACAACATGCACCCGGGGAGTTTCTTGCGCTTTTCTCTCCGTTCGGCGTGTTTTGCTGTGCGTTCTTTGGGAATGCCTGAAGGAAGGTCACAGAGGTGATGGAGAAGTTCTTCGTTTCGGAAATGCCCAACGGGATCACGCTCCTTGGCCAGCAGATGGACCAGGTATCCTCTGCGGCGATGATTCTCGCGGTGCGCGCGGGGGCGGCGTACGATCCGGTAGGGTCCGAAGGGTCAGCCGCCGTCCTGGCCGAGTGGGTTCTTCGCGGTGCAGGCGATCGAAACACCCGCCAGCTCAACGACGCCCTTGATTCGCTCGGGTGTCATCACAGCGAGACGATTCGTAGCGAGCATCTGGTTTTCTCGGCGTCACAGCTTGGGCGCAATCTATCGGAGGTCCTGCGAATCTACGCCGATGTTTTCCGCCGACCACGATTGGAGAACGAGACCTTCTCGCCGAGTCGGGCACTAACGCTGCAAGACCTGGCTTCTCTGGAAGATGAACCTGCCAAGAAGTGCAATATGCTGCTCCGGGAGAAGTTCTATCCCTACCCACTGGGACGATGCGTCTACGGAAATCCCGAATCACTCCAAGCGCTCACAACGGGGGCGGCTCGCTCGCATGCGCGAGAAAGGCTTAATCCTTGCGGAGCAATCCTGGCAGTTGCAGGTAACATAAACTGGGAGAGCTTTCGCTCCCAGGCCGAAGAACACCTTGCAGATTTCACTGGAGCGAACCTGGAACCACCGAAAACGACCCCAGCTCATCCCGGGGTCACCTACATTCAAAAGGACTCCGCACAAACTCACATCGCCCTGGGACAGAGATCCGTAACTATTGACAGTGATCACTATTACTCCGCCCGCATCGCCGAGACGATTCTGTCGGGGGGAATGAGCAGTAGGCTATTCACGGAAGTGCGTGAAAAACGCGGCCTTGCGTATCACGTTTCGGCCCGCTATCACACACTCAAGCACCACGCTGGCCTGTTCACTTACGCCGGAACCACCCCCGAAAAGGCCCAGGAAACCTTTGACGTTACCGTAGGGGAGTTGAAAAGGCTGGCGGAGGGTATCACGAAGGAGGAAATGGAAATTGCACGTACCCAACTCAAGAGCGCCCTGATCATGCACGGAGAGTCTACGGGCTCAAGGGCCAATGCGCTGGTAAGCGATTGGTACCATCTGCATCGCCTGCGGACACTGTGCGAGCTTTCCGACGCGATCGACAAGGCTACGGTAGACGACGTTCTGGGGTACCTTTCCGAGTATCCGTCCCGCGACTTTACTGTACTGATGATCGGACCGGCACCCGTGGAGACTGGAGCAATAGGTGAGTGAGAGCAATGGAGTTTCTTGAGACAAAACTGGACAACGGCCTTAACGTCATAGCTGAGATCAATCCTGGTGCGGCCTCGATGGCGGTGGGGTTCTTTGTGCGCACGGGCAGTCGCGATGAACCCGAAGAGGCAGAAGGCGTCAGTCACTTCCTCGAACACATGGTCTTCAAGGGCACTGAACGACGCAGCCCCTTCGACCTCAACCGCGAGTTCGATGAGCTGGGGGCCAATTACAACGCCTTCACGTCTGAAGAGAACACGGTTTATTACGGCGCGGTTTTACCTGAGTTTCAGACGAGGCTGTTGGATCTGCTCTCCGACATGTTACGGCCGTCACTGCGAAGTGAAGACTTCGACCTGGAAAAGAACGTCATCATCGACGAAATCGCGCTCTACGAGGACGTCCCGAAGTTCCGCGTGTACGACAAACTCATGGGGGATCACTTTTCCCCTCACCCGCTGGGCAACTCGATCCTGGGAACCAAAGACTCGATTGGCGGGATGCGGGTCACACAGATGCGATCATACTTTGACCAGCGATACTCACCAGGGAATATCACAGTTGTTGGAGCAGGAAATATCAACTTCGGGACCTTCACAGAGAAGGTCTCTCAGATGTGTTCGCACTGGGAACAATTCGATGTGTCCAGGGAGACCGCCCCGGCGAAGGTAGCGAAGAAGACCGAGATTCTCAAGGATGAAAAGATAACACGAGAGCACATCGGTCTGATCTCGCCTGCACCTTCGAGGCAATCGCCAGAGAGGTTCGCGGCCGAGTTGCTCGCTGCCATGGTAGGAGACGCAACAGGGAGCCGGCTGTTCTACGCGCTGGTCGAACCCGCCATCGCCGACGAAGCCGTTATGACTTACGCCCCGATGGACGAAGAAGGCGCGTTCATTACGTTTGTCTCCACCGATCCGAATCGGGCAACTCAAGCCGTCAACATCACCCGCCAAGAGCTCGAAAAGTTCGTCGCAGACGGACCGACCGAGGCTGAGCTATCGGCCGCCAAGAACAAGATCGCTTCCGGTGCGACGCTAAAAGGTGAACTGCCCATGGGCCGATTGACCGCCGTGGGTTTCGACTGGATGTACCGGGGCGAGTACATTCGGCTCAAGGAGCAGATTGAGATGCTTTTTTCCGTCGGCGGGGACAGCGTGCGCCAGATCGCACGAGAATGTGATTTAACCCAAACCACAGTGGTTGCCCTGGGACCGGTAGAAAGCCTGTGAACAATCACCGCACACAACGGTGCACGTCGATGATTGATCCGGCAGGGCAGAAGGTAACGGTAGTGGGACTGGGGCGCTTCGGGGGAGGGATCGGTGTGACGCGATGGTTGTGTGCTCAGGGGGCAAGCGTCACTATCTCCGACCACGCCGACGCGGCAGCGCTGACGGATTCCATTCGCGTTCTGGACGGATTTGACGTGAAAATGCACTTAGGTGGACACGAAGAGAGCGACTTCCTCCGGGCTGACCTATTAGTCGTCAACCCCGCCGTCCCAGAGGATATGCCCCTTCTTAGCAAGGCTAACGCCGCTGGAATACCCAGTACAACCGAGGTAAATCTCTTCCTGGAGCGCTGCCGGGCCCCTGTGATCGGCGTGACCGGAACGGTGGGCAAATCCACGACTACCGCGATGACCGGTGAGATTCTTCAGCAGCGCTTCACTACGCATGTGGGCGGAAATATCGGGCGCAGTTTGCTGGAATCGCTCCAGGAGATCGCTGCCGATCATCTCGTAGTCCTCGAGCTTTCGAGTTTTCAGTTGCAAGAGCTCCCACAGATCGCCGTCAGCCCTCACATTGCCGTCGTAACAAACCTGAGCCCCAACCATTTGGACCGCCACATCACCTTTGACGCCTACGCAAGCGCCAAGAAGAACATCTTTGCTTTCCAGAAGCCCGACGACGTATTGATCCTCAACTCCGCCTGTGAAGCTACGAAGGACTGGGCCGCCCAGGCCCCCTCCCGCTGCGAATGGTTCGACCCGAAGGCAAAACCGTTCGAACTGGAGATACCAGGAGAGCACAACCAAGCCAACGCCCAAGCCGCCTGGAGAGTTTCCAAGCTCCTGGGTGTGAAACGCACAGTGGCGGCGCGCGCACTCAAACAATTCCAAGGGCTCCGGCATCGCTTACAGTTCGTTCTGGAGCGCGGCGGGGTCCGTTACTACAACGACTCGAAATGTACCACCCCGGAAAGTGCGATTGTCGCACTTGGAGCGTTTCAAAAAGGAAAGGTGATTCTGATCGCCGGGGGGTACGACAAAGGCGCGTGCTTCGATGATCTCGGGGCCGCGCTCGTCAGGGAAGCCAAAGCCGTGATCGCGCTTGGTACCGTCAAAGAAAAAATCGCCGCGGCGGTCGAGTCACATCGCGTCAGCGAGAGCCCTGCTATTGAGCGGGCAACGGATCTGTCCCAAGCAGTCAAGCTCGCCGAACGGTACGCCACATCCGGAGATGTTGTCCTTCTTTCGCCCGGATGCGCGAGCTACGACATGTTCACAAACTACGAACAGCGGGGCGATGCTTTCATCAAGCTGATCGAACACGAGGGCGATCAGATTTCGAGCTCGGCGGTCTGACCGAGTAGGTCGGAGTATTTCTCCCTCACAGGGTTTACCGCCACGGGGAGGAACTCGTCGACCTGTTGCGGGGCCCGCCCGAAAAACGTACGTGCATCAAGAAGCGTTTCAAAGTCCAGAGCGGAAAACGCGTCGTCGCCCTTTAGGCGATCGATCAGGTCATTCGGCTTACCGTGCACTTTAACTTGCTCGGCTGCAGCCTGCGCATGCTCGCGTATCCGCTCGTGCAGCTCCTGGCGGTCACCTCCGGCCTTCACGGCGGCCATCAAGATGTTCTCCGTCGCCATGAAGGGCAGTTCCGCCTCCACGTAAGCGGCAATTGTTCTTGGATACACCACAAGGCCTCTTACAACGTTCAACGTGATCAGCAAAATTGCATCGGCGGCCAGGAACGCCTCGGGAACTACTAATCGTTTATTGGCTGAATCGTCCAGTGTTCGTTCCAACCATTGTTCCGCAAACGTATGCAGAGGACTCCCGGAGATGTCCATCAGGAAGCGCCCCAACCCCGTCGCCCTTTCGCATCGCATTGGATTGCGTTTGTACGCCATCGCGCTGGACCCCACCTGCGTGGGCTCGAACGGTTCTTCGACCTCCTTGCGGTGAGCCAGTAAGCGAATGTCATTGCAGAATCTGTGCACGGTCGCGGCGATACCGGCGAGTGAAGCGGCGATCTGGGCGTCGACTTTCCGAGAGTAGGTTTGCCCCGTCACCAGAGCTATTCTCTCGAAACCCATCTTCTCCGCGACGATCTTCTCGAGTTGCTTGACCTTTTCATGGTCCCCCTCGAACAGCATAAGAAAGCTCGCTTGCGTCCCCGTCGTTCCCTTGACGCCTCGAAACTCCAGGTTCTCCAAGCGATATTCCAGCTCGCGAAGGTCGCTGATGAAATCCGCGCACCATAGCGTCGCCCGCTTACCAACGGTCGTCATCTGGGCCGGCTGAAAATGCGTGAAACCCAGGCAGGGCAGATCGCGATACTTCTCGGCGAAGGATCCCAGGGCGTCGATCACGTTGACCAATCTGCCGACCAGTATTCGCAAGCCCTCGCGCATCAGGATCAGGTCCGTGTTGCAACCGACAAACTGGCTGGTCGCACCGAGATGGATGATCGGCCGGGCCTTCGGGGCCGCATCACCAAAGGTATGAATGTGTCCCGTCACGTCGTGGCGAAATCGGCGCTCGTACTCGCTCGCCTTCTTAAAGTCGATGTCGTCCAGGTGGGCGGCCATCTCCCCAAGTTGCGAATCGGTGATATGCAACCCAAGGGCCTTCTGCGATTCAGCGAGGGCCAACCACAACCTTCGCCAAGTGGAAAACTTTCTCCGGGCGCTGAAGAGTTCGCGCATTTCCTCACTGGCGTAACGCGTTTCCAACGGACTGACGTAACTCGAATTCCTGTCGTTGTTCATGTGCGAAGCTTTCCACGCACCCAGCAGCGGCGCCGATGGTTATTATCCCCGCACAACCGGCAAATCACAAGCCGGCAGAAGTCGAGAATCGCGGCAAGTTCCGACCACAAGGGACACTGAGCAGGCCAACCTACGCATTTGCGCGCGCAAAATTGCAGCCTTGCCCGCCAAAAAGCGCCCAAAAAACAAGAATTTTTTCTCCTGATTTCCGCAAGGGTTACGAACCCCACGTCATCTGTTCCCCCCCGTTTTGCGCGCGCAAAACCGGTACGTCACGAGAAAGGGTGAGGAGAACATCAATGGCCTTCGAACTGGGAAGCTTTCAAGATCCTGAACTCGACCCCGACTACGTCAGTTACCTTGTAGATCAGCAGGCTGAGGACACAGCCCAGCACTACGGACGATTGTGGGATTATTTTCGCAATCCGCTCGTTCCGGCGATTGGAGCGGCCGCTGGGACCCTAAATGCAAACAGCCGCCCATATTTCCAGGCCCAGGAAGCAGGACTGCCCCCCCGCATCACGGCGGTGCGTCGCATCGCCGGAGCCAACCAGCCAACGGAACGTAACCGAGCGAATCAGACAGCACGTCCTGGATACCCAAAGGAGGCTCCTTCATGAAAGATGACGTCGTCCGACAGACTGTCGCCCACGCTGTGGAACAGGCCTATGATAAGTGGGCCATCGAACATCCTTCGCTGGCCGCCGTAATCGACCGCGTCACCCTGGCGCAATCCACAACGGAGTCAATTCGTAATTCAAAGGAGTACCGCGAAGCCGTCGCGGCATATCACCAAGGTCTTAGCGAAGCCGACCTCTTCCACAAGCTTACCGAACTCGCCGGACCCATCCTCACGGCTCTGCTGGCGGGTTGAGACCCGCCGGTATGCTTCGCTGCCCGTACGGGCGCTTCCGATAACAGTTGCATGATCAACACTCGCATACAAAGGAAAGGACAAACCATGAGAAGTTTCATCCAGCGAATTTCCTCTCGTAAATTCCTCACCGCGCTTGCCGTGCAGGTAGCCTCCGTAGCGGCAATCTTCTATCCGCAACACGAATCCTCGATTGAAAGCACAGCATTTCGCATCGCGGCACTGGCGACCCTCCTGTTGGCTGCTTTGGGGTACGGAAAGATCGAGGCCGCGGTCGATGCGAGGGCCTAGAGAAGGGCGCATATCTTCTAGGTGATCCTCAATAGTAGCATCAGACAATCCTGGACCTTTTTGTCGGTGCTGGAAGACGGGCGATAGAGGACATATCTCCCTGGTTAGCCTGCCAGAACTGTCCGAGCACATGTGTAACGTGAGCGGGCGCACAGGTCTTTCAGTTGCTATCGCTACCGTTCGCTGTGTGGTATCATTCCGGGCATGGAACGCCAGTTCGTCATCCACATGCACACGGGACACGGGCAGTTGCATTACGATCTGATGCTGGCGCATGGGGAGGCGTTGGCGACCTGGCAGTTGCCACTTTCGCCTGCAGCCATGGAGATAGGCGATTCCCTGGACGCTCGAAAGCTAGGCGACCACCGAGTCGCCTACCTATCCTATGAGGGTCCCGTGAGTCGCGGGAGAGGTGAAGTGACCATACTGGATAGAGGTAGTTTTCAACTCCTGACACAGCGGCCCGGGCGATGGGAAGTCGTATTCAATGGGGAAAAGATCGCAGGCCGGTTCGAGTTCGTACACTGCGGTCCCGACGCGGACGCGTGGGCTCTCCGCCGGGTCCCAGAGGCTTAATCGCGAGATTCCTTCCGACCGGTGGGAACAACTTGCAGTCGAAGCAATCCGTCGCCTATATCGATGCGCTCGATCCGGATGTCCTTCTTGTTGACCGGCCAAGTCAGTTCCGCTGAGATCGGTTCTTCGTTGATGGCGCTAATAACCGCCGCTACCGCAGAAGCGATATCCTCGGGAGAAAGCCCGACCAACCTCATTTCACCCAACTTACCCACAGAGTGGCGGGCGGTCTTCCTATCGGTGCGAACCAGGCGCTTAGCTTCTTCGAGGCGGGAGCGGACCCACGAATTCGGTAACGATAGCCTTCCAGCCCGCACTTCCACCAGACGTACACGAAGCTGTTCGTCGGAAGTAAAAGAGAATGACAGGTCCGCCGAGAACACCTTATTACGAGCCTTGGACCGCACCATGAACGTCAGAAGATCTTCGTGCAATACGATGGCGGGCTCGGCAACTTGGGCTGTTTCCATGGCGCGGTATATAGCTCCGGGTTTCCCCGAGGGGGTGACGGAAGCGATCTCGTCCATGGAGGCCAGGTACTCGTTAAACTGATCCTGTGTAATGGTCCAAGCGAAGGGTTCGCTTCCCTGGCTCGCATTTCCGAACTCCTGGACCCTGGCCCAGAATTCCTTCACCACCCTCTTTCTCTGTTGAGCGCTCAGTTGCACGGGGCGGTACGTAGGAGGAATGCAGCTTGCCTGAACGTAAAGCCCACCGGCTATAAGCAAGGACGCCCCCCCAACGATCATGAAGGACAATCTCAGAGACTTGACGATTCCCATCCGCTATGCTCCCGAACGTCTCTCCAGAGACGCTCGCACCGTCGGTGCAGGAGTTACATGCTCCTTTACCGAGCAAGGCAATAGATACTCTCTACGCTCAGTTCCTAACACCGTAAGAAACCAGTCTTGGATCCTATCGCCGCAGCCGCCAAGGTTATCCATCGCAGGTTAGGCATACAACTTGGAGCGAAGCTTGGCGTGCTTCTCAAGTCCGTCCATGATCGCCCGACAACTGTTCTGCCAACGATCGGGGGGAACGTTTTCGGTGATCCCCATCAGCAGACCATCCACCGATCCCGCTTCGTCGAGCAGACTCACCGTAATATCCACGATGTCCTCATCGCTCTTTAGATGCAGGGAAGAGGGGAAATTCAACCAGAGGACCTTATCCGGCCAGGCCGCCCGGGCCTCCGCGAGCGTCATGTCCGTGTCCGGAGCCGGAGTGAACGCCTCGATATAATCAAGGTCCGTGCGGGCGATAGCATCGGCAAGCAGTTTCATATTACCGTCCAGGTGCGCCCCGAGCAGTTTTCCGTACTTGTGGAAGACCTCGGCCGCTTCGTTGTAATGCAGAACGTAGTACTTCTCAAACGTTTCTGGCCCGATGACCTCAGCAATAACGTTCCCACCATAATTGGCGTGGAGCGCAGGCGAAGCCGCCACGATCTGATAAGTCTTTCTGCGGTTATCCACTATCGCTTTGTAAAGCTTGATTATCTCGTCTCGGTTGTCCATCCACTGGATGCAAAAGTCCTCCACGCCAATCATCGTACCGGAAATTAGCGCCTGCAACGGTTGTTGGCCAATCCCTGCGCGTAACACGACGTCGTCCCCGAACCGCTTCTGTTGCAGCTCGAACACCTCGTAGCACGATTCGTAGCGCTCGTCGCGGATAAGGAACTCAAGCACCCTGAAATCGTTCGGCGTTTTGAACATCTTTTCCAGCCTCCACGTGGTAAAGGTATCCAGTAGTCCCAACGTGTGGACTTCACCGACGGGAGTTTCATAGATCGTCCGCGTGTATTGTTTCCCTTCTTCCCACCACGTCTGCTCGGTTACCTTGACGTTAGGCCTATGGGTGCGAAATACGGGAGCACGGCGGTTGACGATGCACAGACCACGATTGCGCATCATTCGCTCGGAGGCGGATTGATGAATCTTGTTCTCATACATCGTAAACGGGACGCGATCGCTGTGGCCGCCCCGCAATGCGCGATCCACGCGCTTCCTCGGTGTCAGTCCAGAACTGGCATTTCGATCGCAGTTTGAAGAGTTTTCGGTCACGGGAAACACGATACCGACCCGCACTCCGGGAACAAAGGTTTTTTGACCTATCTGTTCCCAAATCTGCCCAAGGCATAAAAAAGGTCGTCGCAGTATTCGCGACGACCTAAGATGAAGAGTCTCAGCGTGGTCAATTGCTTTTTTGAACGATCAGGGACGTCACCTTTTCGCTAGGTAGGCTCATCGCTCCAAGCGTTTGTGCGGCCGCGTTAAGCAGCTCCACCGAGCCCTCCCCACCGACGATGTCGATGATCGCTTGTGAGAGTCCCTGATCTAACTGGTTTCCGTATCGTCGCAATGAGGCTGACAGATCGTTGAACGCGGTAATCCGGATCGCTTCGCGGGTCTCGGATTTGACCGCCATCGTAGCGACCGCGCGCTGCGCCCCCCCCGAGTGCATCACCGAGAGGGCCTGTGACGCCGCGAGTTTGACCGCCTCTCTCTCATCTTTCAGCGCGGCGATCAGCAGGGGCTCGGCCCTTTGAATATCGAAGACTTTGTTCCCCGTGATTCCAAGATAATGAAGGGCGTTGGCAGATCTGATGGCCCAGGCGGCAGCGTCCTCGGGAGTCATTTCCAAACCCGCAGAGATCCGGCCCGCCTCGGTGAGAGCATCAGCGACGGCCTTCGCGTCCGCCGATCCCGAAATCAGAATTGTACCCCCGTTATCCTTCGCCGCGAAATCCCGGAGGGCTTCGGTTCGTTCCGCGACAACAACGGGCAGCGTCACAAAGGCCGGGCTCTGGCGGAACTTGACAATCACCTTGAGAGGATTCGGTTTATCCGCCAAGACGACCACGTCAACACCCACCGACAAGTGCCCCACGGCAATCGCCTTATCCGGGTCCGCCTCGGCGATGACAAGGTAACCGGCTGCGCGGATAGCGGCCTGAAGGGTATTGCGACGCGCCTGATCGGAAACGATCAAAAGAGCAGTCTTTTGACCGGTCTGTCGCAGGGCCTCCATTAACTGGGGGACGACCAACTCATGTCCGCTAAATTGCTTTGTGGGCAAGGCGTTGGCCAATGACAACGCCGCTGTGAATCGGACGTGACGATCTGGGTAACTCATCGCTTCAGCCAGCGGCTGGGCTCCGCCGGTGACCGGTTCGGCGAGGTTCTCAGCTCCGGTGGTCTTCGCCAGAGCATCTATGGCCCCGAGGGCGACGACGGAGTTCCGATCTCGCAGGGCCCTACCCAGAACATCCTGCAAGTACTTCGCGCCGCTCGCCAAGGCAAAGTACTCCGCCGATGGCCTTCCCTCACCGTAGGTCGGATCTTCCTTCCCTTCTGGCAGGTCGCTGACGCGCTTGAGGTTAGCGGCAATCCAGAACGAAACGGCGGGATAGAAATTCTTGTCGTGCTCCAGCGCCGACCGCGCCATTCGCATCGCGTAAACGTCGCAAAAGATCTCGCGCGGGACTACCTTATGGGTTAATCCCAATCCCTCGATCCAATACCAGACGTTGGCAGTATCGTAGCGCACGTCGGGGGCAACTGATTCCCGCTGGTAGTAGTAGTTCAACGCCTGTTCGTAATATAGACTCGCTAACGGCTTCTCCAGTGCCCCTTCCCCCGCGCAGGCGAGTAACGCGAGTTTGGCCGCTTTTTTCGTCCTGGGCAAGACACCGTCGCGTTCAGCGAGTTCCTTGAGATGTGGACCCGCGTGCGGGTAGAGAATCTGCCCCAGCGCGTTGGCGATCACTTCCTGAAGGGACGGATCCGACGTTTCCAGGGCAGCAGTGAGAGGACGGACCGCGTTCTTTCCCAGGCGCGGAAGCACGACAATGATGTTTTCCCGCAGTTTACCCGGCGTCTTAGGATCCATGAACTTCTGGATCAATTGTGGGAGCGCGTACTCACCGCTGATCACCAGTCGCCGAGCAGCGATCTCGAATCCGCGAACAGTTCCCCCAAGCATCTCGATAGCGTCGGCGATCTGGCTTGGGTCGGATCGGTCATCCTCGTAACCTTGCTCGATCATCCTCTGGATGCGAACGATGATATCTCTCATTCCCTCCAGTCT
>SDBT01004513.1_pt1 | contig 23617 bp, 24 predicted proteins | sample 2277101 | NCBI WGS metagenome assembly SDBT01 (sample SAMN10404973, study PRJNA504765) | marine sediment metagenome | isolation source: marine sediment core GS10_PC15, 103 cmbsf | place: Arctic Ocean: Southern Knipovich Ridge | collected 2010 | reverse complement strand
ACAAAAAGCGGAATCACACTCCCAGTAGATGCAATCACATTCCCATATCTGACTAGATTGAACTGGGTATCCGACATCGCATCAGCTTCTTGGAAAATCCGCTCCATCAGCGACTTAGTCATCCCATAGACATTGATCGGCTCACAGGCTTTGTCTGTACTGATGCCCACTACTCTCTCGACACCGCTCAGGATAGCTGCCTGGGCAACATTCCGAGATCCATCGACATTGACCGCAATAGCCTGCTCGACATTACGCTCTGCCTCAGGGACGTACTTTAGGGCCGCACAGTGAATGACGGTATCGTGTCCAGTCATAGCAAGACGCAAGCGGTCCAGATCACGCACGTCGCCAAGGATGAATCTAGCTTGAGGAAATTCGGAGCGGACCTTGGTGTGCTTAGCTTCATCGCGGGAGTAGATGGTGAATGTTACCTGAGGATCGGATGCGCTGAAGGCTCGTATGAGGTGGGTACCAAGAAACCCAGCGCCGCCGGTAATGAAGATACTACGCATAATGCAACCTCCTGTAGTTGCTAAGAGAGCGACGCGTTCCGACCAGGACGCCGCTCTCTTTCACCCTGATCACTACAGGACGGACAGAGCACTCAGGACCATGCTCGTTCGGGGTATCCCCCTAGTCCGCCCTTTTCTCACTAAGGTTGCCGGTTAAGGCAAGTTCCAATCGCTGAACAGGCTAGGTCCAACCCTGGAAGTCTCACCGCCGTCCACGAAGTAAGGATCGTCTGGGAACGGATCGCGCGTGTGCTGCAGCGGGGCGTATCTAACATTTTGAATACGTCCAGCAAGCTGCGGAGTGAGTAGGACTATCCTTGGCTCGATCTTAGCCAGCCACTGATTACACCAGTTCACAGGGGGCTTGCGATGCCAGAGGAACCTACCTCCGTCTGTCCAGAAGTCGCTGCCCAATCTACCATCCTGGACTGCCTGCATGGCTCCCTGATTGTAATCGAGATACTGGAAAAACGTGGCTGCTCGGGTACCTCTCATGGTCATGGGGATGAAGTAGATATCAGAAGCGAACTGACCAGCGAGGATGTTGACGTTGTCCGCGTCGGTCTCTTCTGTGATACCGTCATCCAGGATTACAGGAACTTGCACCCCATCTATGAGGAGGTACTCGCCTGTTCGCATGGCATCCCGCATCGCTACCTGATCTGCTGCGTTGACTATCTGACGGTCGTTTCCTGCTGCATCCCGGAAGGAGCAACGATATGTCAGGTACGAGCAAGGCCAGATAGCAGTAAGCTCGTAGAACAGATCCCGGCGCATGGTGATGGCCCAGGTTGCAGGGCCTAGACTCATACGGGTAGCGTTGGAGGTCAAGAAGCGATACATATAGGAAGCGACTTCAACGATGTCGGTCCCGCTCGATACCTCGTCTACTAGCCCGTAGTTGAAGTCCTTAATGTCAGAGTCCAACGACGGACAGTTGGTGCCTGTGATAGCGTCGACCTTGTTCGTACCTATCAAGATATCCAGGCCGGGGAATTCAGCGTACCCACCAGCCCCGGTATTGTTGGCTGGATTACCGGTGTAGACTTGCTGCATGAGCTTGTTTTGGAAACTTATGCCAACCTCGACGAAAGCCTGCTTAACCTCGCGATTGAGTTGCGCGTTGCCCTCGATATTCTGCTGGAGAATCCCACCTTCCGAGGACAGCAGAGGTTCGTTGATAAGGGCAAGGTCCAGGAACTCCCCCCGGTCAGTTTGCTGTCCAACGCGATTAAGCTCAATCTCCTTGGTCATGAACGAATAGCGTCCATATTGCGCTGTCTGGATACAGGACTTGGTGAGCCCCGCTATCATGGGATCGTCGCATACGCCGTCAGGATCGGTACCCGTTTCGTCTAGGAGTCCAGTCAGGTAGGCAAACAGGGGATTCATCCGCATACTAGCCATTGCCGAGAGTACTCCAGCTAGCCCCATAGGTTGGACGCGTGTGCTGATCACATCGCGTTCAAGACCAGATACACCGAAAATACCCCCTGGGCCGTGCATGTAGTTGACGGTGGGGGTGCCAGATGGAGTTGTGTGCTTGAGGCCGTAGCCTGGAATTGGAGGTCTTTGTTTTTGCGCCACGCGGTCGGCTATCGCGTCTACAAGCGCATCCAGCACAGCAGACTTTTCTTGAACCATATTCGTTTGCTCCTTTAGAGATTCTTACGTCGACAGTCTGCCCTAAAAGCTATCTAGTACGCCCAGCACTCTCAAGCATACTGCCAGCTATCTCGTCAAATATGTCCGTCTCTGGAGCTAGTTTGGCTAGAGGATCATTCTTCTCGACAACGTTATCCGTCGCGCGCGATGCAATGTGTCCAGCAACAGCTCTCTGTCCCGCTCCAGCTATGATAGCTGCCACCTTTTCGTCTTCGGTAGCCTCGACAGCCTTCAAGCGGGTATCTATGGAGTCAATGGATTCCTTAACGCCCGTCAGCGTCTCTTCAAATCCTTTCAGTCCTACTCCGAGAGCTGTTCTGAACGAGTCACTCTCGACGAAGGCCTTAATGGACTGGGTTACGGCGTCCGACTCATCAGGCTCCGTTATCTCCTTAGACTCCAGCCCCGCACCTCTCGCACCCTCCGCCATCCCCTCCACACGGCTTTCTAATGCGTCCACTACATTAGGAGCAAGCATGGTCTCTAATTTCGCCCGGTCGTCTTTTTCAAATGCCATTTTGCCCCCCTCTTGTGGCGCAATTGCGAATCCTGTAAACACATTCGCCGCCTTACTTAACGGTAGCGGCGAGATTTCAAAACTTCGATACCAACCGATAATGCCACGTCCTGCATCAGAATGCAAGTATTTGAATCCATGAGATACCCCGAGGGGTGTAGATTTAGCTGTCTCTTCTAGGGCGACAGCTACGAACTCCATATCTGGATCGACTGTACCGCTGTACGTCATCATACCATCAGAGTACGCAACCCAATCAGCCTGTCCCCAGCGGATGGGGATATGATGCAACCACAGCTCCGGCCAGTCTCCACTGCTATTGAGAGAAGCAGCGAACTCTTTGTGGGCAGCTTCGGAGATGATCTCGGGGGGGGAATCACGGTCTCGGAAGTTGTTGGAAACGATAGCAGTCCAGCGATATTGGCCGTTGCGATCCTTGGTGAGAGTGAACGGCGATGTAGATATAGCGGACTGGGAAGTCAAGGAATCAGCGCGAACACCCCGAAGAGTTTCCAAAACTTTGTCCTTGGCTCCCTTGGCAATTCGTATCAGTATGCCGACTTCTTTTACGTCGTCCAAGCGTTCACGTAGATTCGACTTCTGATCGTCGGTGGCGTCGAGGCCTCCTATGGTACTGGATATTTTACGGAGCGCAGATGAACGTTCAGAGCTTGAGAGCTGGACTTGATTACCCCGGAATCCGCTAGGTTGGAGAGCAGTAATCGCACGGCCCACCTGAGCTACTGTGAAGCTACCTGAGCTGCCAGCAGCTAGACGGAGTTTCCAGGTAGAGGGAGATTCGCGGTCAGGGACAGATGCAAAGTCAGACGCTGAGTAGGACACTCCCCCCTCAGTCTTGGTCTCTTGCTTGACTGTGCTGTTGCCCTCTGCGCCCTCCTTATCGTTATCGTCGTCACCCAGATGGCTACTCCCACCACCTACTATCACCACCTCCAACGGCTCGGGAGAGGAGAACCTATCTACACGCTCCCTCCAGAGGTCTGACAGGCCGTTACCCACGATAGCGTCAGGCCAACTCTCGACCACAACACAACCTGCAGGCGCAATAAACCACTGACAGTTGGAGCATGCTCGCTCAGATGTACCCCCTACAGGATTGTAGTTGGCTGCTTCTTGGGACAGCTGCTTGGACAACATCTCCCAAGGGTCTATGTCGGAGAACTTCTCGGCTGTCTGCTCTGCTGTTTCTGTCATATCTGTCCGTCCTATAACACCTGAAATACTGCTGTTGCATTACGGAAAAGATCACGCTCCATCTGGTCTTTAAGGAGGGGTACATCCGACCATCCAGCACGTTTGAACAACGGCCTTGGGCTTAGTCCCTGGACGGTTTCATTATACGGTGCAATGTTGCTGTTCGATCCCACGATGCCGACTATTCGCGTACCTAAGGGTGTGACCTTATCTGACCAAGACCGTTTGAGAGTCCCTGTGCGCCGGTACCCCGTAGCAGTAAGGCTCTGAGGAGGGTAGGTTGCCATTGTGCGGACACCTTCGGTAACAGTATCCTGAACTGCAGCTAAGAGACCCAGCATTATTTTATTGGGATCTGGAATCTTACGGCCTCGGATAACGAGTTCAAGACGGAAACCTTGCTTTGCCATACTCTCGCGTCTCTAACTATGAGTCCAGTAGTCCCACGCCATCCTCATGAACATCAGCCAGCCTACGAATACCGTGAGTCCGACAGCACCCGGCACGATTAGCAGCAGCCATAACGGACTCATTATCGCCCCCCGATGACATTACCCGTACTATTGCTGACTGGTATCCTAGCACACCGGCAGCCTATGTGGGTATCTACCACAGGTCTTGGCCCTTCGTTAGTTGGGTAACGATTGCCGTTCAGCGGCCTGCAGATATCCTCTACCTTAGCATCCCTAACCGTTTGCCATTCCTGCTCCAGAATCCCCGCTGAGTTTGCAGCTATACGGTTGCCCTCATCAAACAGCCGAGTGACCTCAGTAGAGGCAATACGCTCAGCTCGAACACGCCCAAACATAGGTTCGATATCATCTATGAGAGATGGCAGCCCACGACGCCCTAATCCTCCCTCTTGCCATTTGGTTATGGACTTCCGGAGGTTATCCCGAGTAGCTGTTTCCAGCTCCCGCCACCACTCAGTGGAGTAGGTTTGGGTAAAGTCGAGTACAGCTTGATTAACGAGCTCAAAGTCTACGGCTATACCCAGGGAGGCATTGAATTCAGCAGCCTCGACTAAAGTAGCCTGAGCTAAGGGGACAGCGGCTGCTAGGGTTTGTGCCTCGAATGTCGCCCAGTAGGCATCATCTCCTAGAATATCGGATGGATTCTGCTTACTGCCCAAGACCGCCAACAGCTTCGTCTTAGTCATGATCTGTGTAGCTTCAGCCCCCGCGCGAGTCAGAATAGGTAACAGAGTCTCTGCCCATTCCTCCTCCAGATCGCGGCGTTCCTCCTCGGCAAAGTCGGAAGGTCGAACAGGGAAGGGGGCTGGAGTATCAGCATTTTCCTGTTTGTAACTCTGAGTATTCTGCTGCCTCTTACGTCTCCTCCGTCGTCTTCGCGGCGTTCCACTGCCCAGATGCACTGCCCGAGTAGTAATCAGAGGCTCGGTATCGACAGCCACGATATCCCCTGTAATGTCGTTAGTTCCCTGAAGCATCTCGAACACCTCGGGAGACATCAGCTGTTCGTCTACCATAATCTGCCTAGCCGCCTCTGGAGTAAGAATGCCTGTCTTGACGTGCTCGTCCAGTGTCTCCCCACGAGTCTTAGCCAAGTCCGCCTGTTCCACCTCAGCAACAGTGTCCTGCTCCTCGAACTGAAATAGGACATTGGATGGGATGATACCTTGAAAGTTAAAGACATGCTCGAACATCTTCATAAACGATGCAGGACCACGACCCCGAGACTTCTCGTGCAGTATCAAGGACTGCGCAGACGACCCTAGGGAGCGGCCGGGGAGTGGGGCAAAATCCTGGTAGTCAGCACCGAATCCCAAGGCGAGCTGGTTTATATACCAGCGCATAGCGATTTCAGGGTCAAAGCCGTCAGGAAGAGTTTTAAGCTCGATGGTTTCTAAGCTAAGAGTAGCAGTGGGATCAACAACGCCTATAACGAGTGGAGCAATCCAGCGCGTGAAGCCCCGCTCAGACTGGAGAGCCCGATGCTGTGCCATGCCGTCAGAGATAGACTTCGACTGAATGCCCCCGACAATATGGATAGTGTTGGGGTTATCCCCTGCGATCTTCTCGCGCTGATAGACCCCTATGTCTTTGAGGATCTGGGCAGCGCGTAGGACCCTGGATACAGCGCAGAGTTGCATACCATTCATGGTCTCTATGGGAGAAGGAAAATCCTCGAAAGTGGAGACCTGGTACGAGGCGAGTTTATGGATTACGCTTCGTCTATCCGTGTAAAGGATCGGGAATTCAGGATCTCCAGTCCGGCGGCAGCGGGAGGAATCCAGATGTGCTATCCCTACCACGGGAGCTGTTGGAGTGTCAGCTAGCCGTATGACTTCCATGAATGCGCCGTTATCCTGGGTGAATAGATCCGTACATAATTTACTGACCATATTCGTCCAGCCCTTGCCAAAGTCCGCTGTTTGGAGGATTTGCTGGACAGCGGCTACAGTCTGTGGAGGACCATCCAATTCCCAGTCGAACGCCGAGTTGCGTATGGCTATAGAGTACACCGCAGAGGCCAGTACAGGCTCGGTGGGCCAGAACTCGCGGAGTTGCTGATCCCGAATGATAGGCTGTCTTCCCCATTGCGGGAACGAGTCCGCGACACTAGCGAGCGATAGGGTCAGGAAATCAAGCGGACCTCCGCCTTCGCCAGCTTCTGGAATGTACTGGACAGTTTTACGTAGGGCCTGCTCTTCAGCGGTAGTCATTGTCGTTGTTACTCAACCCACGAGGACACTAGGTCGGAAGCCTCTTGCTGAGTGATAGGGACGACATGAGTCTCGGCCTCGTATAGCCCTCGGTCTTGTGTAGGGTCTTCATCGTCAAAGTGAATACGAGCGACGCCATACGTTTGATCAGGCGAGACTTTGTACTGTGGGTTCTCGTGTATAGCCTCGCTCTCGGTGATACCTTGTTCCCTCGCCTCAGTGGTCTTGGAGGTCAACGAGTTACGAGTCAAATTGATCTGATAGTAATACGCAACAATGGTCATTGGCTACCTTCGACTCATTTCGTACAAGGATCTAATCTCGTTATCGTTCAGGGCAGCTCCAATCGCACCAAAGTGACTGATTTGTCCACCGAAGAATGCAGTCCCACCAGACTCCACTATGCGGGACGCACCTATGGTGATCGGTTCTGTACTAGGTTGCATCGATGCGTGCGTCGTGACAGTTGTCCGCTTGAAGGCGTCAAAGAACAGGTCTACAGTCGTGGACGGGACAAAGCGTCCACACAGAAAGTGCCAGTCTTCCCACGCGTCAGTACGCCGCCAAAGTGTACTGACGAAGTCGGAGGAGGCACCATCGTCTGAGACCCCAAAAGTAAACGCACCGCTAGTTGAGTTCCAAAAGGTAGAATACTGTCTATTAGGAGCCGCGCCGCTATCGCGCGAGAATAGGTGATCATCTCCTGATAAGGTAATATCTGCCTTGACCCAACAGAACCAGGTGAATGCTCCTGTCGGATCAAATGGCGCTACATATATCCTATAGGTGATTGGCGTGTCCGCAAAGCTAAAGGCTGTCCCACTACCCTGTATCCAGTTCTGAATCGTCCGTGCGAAATCCGAAAAGATGTTGACCTTAGTACCGTCACCGTCTGGATCCCCACTCAGGAAGCCCGATAGCTTGTTGCTGGAGGCGTCCGTCGCTACAAGGTAGTATTTAGGAATTGATGTGTTATAGTCAGTAAAGTCCTGTAGGGTATCGTCTATGTCTGCTGATCCATTAGCCTCCGCGCCGCTTACCACTCCCTGCTCACTGTCAACAGTCTCCTGGATGTAAAAGTCGTTGACACCGTCTAGATCGGTACCCAGACCAAAGATTCCAGCCTGCCCAAGTGTCGCACCTGTCAGGCTAAATCGTGTACTGTCCCCTGGTGCATTCTCTCCTATCGAAGATACAATCGAGCCTGTGCGTTCGGAGAATGGCAGGTAGAATCCCCCGCGATTCTCATCTACGATTAGCTCCAAGACACGCTGGCGAAAATCCGCCCGGTCCCGAAGGGTAACTAGAGCCCCCATCTTGTCAGTCCCGGTCGTGTGAGCGTCGACGAATAGCCGGTCTGTACGCTGGGGGACGATCAGAACCAGCGGCTTACCCTTTTCGATCGAGCTCCGCTGATTCTGAGAGTCTCCGAACAGGGATTCCGCGTCGGTATTCAACCGGTCAGGTACGAGGATGATGTTCTCGGCCATGTAGTCCCGTGCCGACAGCGCCGTCGGTGCGGACAGCGTTACTTCTAGGTCGACGAGTTCCGGTTCCTCAGATATGGAGGTACCGCCTAGAAGTTTGCTATAGAGGACTCCCTGGTCAGTACCTTTCGTCTGAGTATCGGTATTGCCAGAGTCGTCTTGCACATTATTTAGGCCAGTAATAGCGGACGAGATAATTATCTCGCCGTCGTCATTGGTCCGGATAGGGACTGCATCGCCTTCGTCCACATTCAGGTCTGCGGTCCCGAAACGCCCCATAGTAGGGACGCCAAGATTAGGGTGTGGGGCATCAGTCGCGACGATAAGCGGGTTACCGTCAGCGTCGGTGAGTAGTACAGACGTGACGCCCAGAATCCGGGCAAGGCGGACAATGTTCTGACCGTATTCGGGTAGGTTGGTCACGGCTTCGGCCTCCTAAGAGTTGTCCTTATGCTGACACGGACGCAGGGATTCTGTCAACTATCAGATGTAGAGCCTAAGCACCTCGGCTGACATCATGGAGGTAGCGACAGTCAGATCGATACGCCGATTGGCTGACTTCTTAACTATCCGGAGACGCGTATCCTCCCCAGACGCCTGTTTAGAGTTGGAGTTGACGATGTGCTCTCGCAGTTCAAGGTTACCGTCATGCCGGATACGGCGCTGGACTATGAGATCGAATAGCCCTTTGTCGGACTTCAACCGCTCCTCACCTTGGGAGAACTCCCTGAAGTGACCTACGCCAGCATTCCGGAGACGCGTGGCAAAGTCATGGAGCTGATACGGGTCATAGGTAAATTCTACCACGTTGAAATCGGCAGCGAGGTCACGGCATTCCTGCTCTATAGGAGCATAGTCGATAGCTCCCCCTGGAGGAGGTTCCCACTTGCGTGAGAGGCGAATGGCGACACCATCTACAGGTCTATCGGGGTCCCGCGAGCCTACTACCATGGCGAACGAGTCCCCAGTTACAGCAGCGTCCAGAGCTACCACTAGAGGTGTAGGGTCTCCAGGAAGCAGAGGCAAGGGATTAGTGCAGGCGTCCCACCATTCGACACGGACGAACTCAGACTCAGCAGATACCCACTCGTTGAAGTGTAACCGCCGGAATTGCTTAGGGGTTTGAGTCGCCTCCTCCGAGCGATAGTAGGCCTCTCCGCGCTCCCCATGCTGCCAATCCATGCGACGTCCCTGTTCACCTGTGTCCCAAAAAGCAACAATGCCTGCTTCTGGGTTGACGAAAATAGGAACAGGAGAATCTGGATTAGGCGATTCAGCGAAGGCGGTTAGATCCCCCAGCTCTCCAGCTGTTATCTGACGACCATTAAGGACTGCGGTCTCGTACAGGTTATAGAGGAGTTCTGATTCCCCGTGGTAGCCTGCGTAGGTCTCTACCCAGCGCATTGAAACAGGGCGTGTGGGGCTAGGAGCGAGTTCCGCCCAGAAGCGGAGATCTGCCTCGTGAACGAATCCCCATAACTCGGTCCAGACAGATAGGATGGGGTTGGCTCCAGCCTCTCCTTTATAGTCAGAAGCTATAGCCTTAACCTCGGTGCCTGTGGAGTAGCAGACAGTTTCTTTGGCCCCCACAGTCCAGCGTCCAGGCAGTTGGCGCTTGTTAGGACGGTACTTAGGGTCAAGCTGGATGGATTGCGATAGCGCTTTATATGCCCGTCCCTTAGCTTGATCGGCGTCGTTGCCTACGCAGAGAATTTCACCAAACCGTCCCCAGGTCTCGGCTGCCCAGCGCGCTACAGCTCCAGCTATTGTGGTTTTGCCAGACTTCTTGGGCTGAGACCAGAAGACGATGTTATAGAGATAGTGGTTAGTGACAGGGTCTCGCCGGAAGATGTAACGGAGTACGGCGCGCTGATACGGGGCGAGGACTATTGGGGCTTGGGTGTCCTCGATATAGAAGTTCTTTTCGATCCAGGCAACAGGATCACGCCGCGCCCTCTCCTTCAAGGAAGATATTATTTGCTTCCGCGATAGCTGCAACGGCGTCGAGCTGCTCGTCTGTGAGGTTGGAGAGGTCAAGTTCATCAGGGGGTACCTCTTGGATCGTCATAGGGCGTTCAGGGGAGCCCACTTCTGAGTCAAGGCCCAGGAGTTTACAGCGTCGATCGATACATTTTAGGACACCCTCAAGGAATGCAGGATTGCCCACCTGTCCCTCACTGCGGGTTAGCTCGCGTTCTTGGGCTGACGCACTACCTGATGCAGCTGTTTTCGTAGTTTCGGCTATCCCTTTGTTCAGCTGAGACCGTTCCCATGCTTGCCAGTATTCCCGTTCGAGTGCGTCGAGCTTGCTGAGTTCCTTAGCTTTGTCGGCGTCTAGGTCTCGGGCAGTATCTGCATGCCAACGCTCTTGGATGGCTTTGAGATCGTAGCTGATCTGTGATTGGCTCAGGCCGAGTTTGGTCGCGATAGCTGTTTGGAACCAGCCGCGAATGTATAGGGACGAGATCTCGGCGCGGTCTCGTTCTATCTCTAACGCGGTGCGTTTGGGAGCGGCCATACCAACTCGCTTAGATATCAACTACCTAGACAGTACCTTGTCAAAGTGGTCTGAGTGGAGAGGATCGAACTCCCGATTTCCTGGTCCCAAACCAGGCGCGCTACCGCTGCGCTACACTCAGACATAAGTTTCTGGGGGCGCTACGCTGTGCCGTTGGTGCTTCAAACATCTACAGCGGCCTGGAAGATCAGCGTAGCGCCCTATCCATGAAGCCTGTGCAGTCGGCCCAGGCGATCAAGGGGTCAAGTTGGTTGCAGGGGACTATCGAGATTGCGACTCTACCAAGTCCCCTGCTATCTAGGCGGCCAGCAACGGCAAGCTCGTAGCCCATCCACGAAGGTTAGCATCTATGACGAGATGACTTACCGTTGCCTCTAGATCGAGTTATGTAGGGTTGCTCCGCTTCATAATGGCATCCATCGGATCAAGATAGGACCCCCCCACGAGTCCGAACCTTGATGGAGGCCGGACCAAGTGAAGCGGAGCAACCCTAACGCTTAGTCCCAAGGAGGTAACCGGCCTCCTGGGGGTTAGGGTAGCACAGGAATTTATGCAATGTCAAAGCGGTATAAGGTCAGGGTAATAGAAAAGGGACCCATCAGAGGCATGCGTCCAAGGGGTCCCTTTACACCATCTAGTCCCCGACGTAGGGACCAGACACAGATTAAGGGTTAGAGCTGGAGGTTGTCAACACTTGCCTGAATGCGTTCGATAGCGATTTGCAGAGAGGACAGCTCTAGCTCAATGCCGATGAACTGGAAACCGAGAGGAGGGCAGACTACGCCGGTAGTGCCTGAGCCGAGAAAAGGATCTAGGATGATGCCGTTAGGAGGGGTTATGAGTTTGCAGAGGTAGGACGTGAGGGATTGAGGTTTTACAGTTGGGTGAGTGTTGGAAGGACCTCCACGGTCAGATTTAGAGGCCTTAGCAGAGTAGAAGAATCGAGCAGCGGAGCCGGAATCGCCATAGCCAGGATCTACACCTTTTATTGCGGTACGAGTCCCTTTACCTGTGGCTGTACCCTCTCCCCATCCTGTAATTTTAGCGTCCTGTCCGCCCCGGCTTTTACCAAGAGTAGGGAATAGTTCTAACACTTCATCGCTGCCGTCGTGGATCAGGTTAGCGGGGAAACGGCCTTTATACGTGCTGCCTGCCGCTTTAGATGATTGGAGAGAGCCATCCACACGACCTTCTAAGGAGTTGCCGCTATACTCGACTTCGGGACGTAGCGCGTGTACCTCCAGCAGAGGGCGTCCGCCTTCCTCACGGGTCTCTATCCGGCTAGCTTCGATATTCAGCCCGCCTGTGCCGTGTTCGATGACGTTATTTGCAACAGTCCCATTGAACGGTTTTCGGCAGAGTAGGATAGGCTCCCAAGCGGGTTTTAGGGCTGTACCCCAGCCATCCCACTGTTTAGCGGCCTCAGTAGCAGGAGCTGTAGTGTCGAAGTACCTACGGTCTGTTGTATCTGCGGGATCATTCCATCCATACCTACTCTCTCCGCTATTGCTGCCTATTCCTTTAGCCCGTCCAGTTACTTCCCGCTCCACCCCTGTTGCCTTGTCTATCGCCTTCCCAATATCCATTGACTTGGGGAATCCAGTCCCGTATACCCACATTATGCAATCCCTGATCTCAAACCCAGCATCCTCGATAGCTACAGCTAGCCTGTGGAAGGTGCGAGTTCCCCCGAATGCCAGCATATGACCCCCAGGTTTTAGCACTCTGAAGGCCTGTTTCCAGAGGATATCGGAGTAGGCTATCCCAGACCCATCCCAGGACTTGCCCATGAATTTAAGCTCGTATGGGGGATCGGTGACGATAGAGTCTATGCTGGATTCAGGGAAATAGCTAAGAGCTGAGCGAGAGTCAGCTTGATACAAGGCTATCGAGAGGTCGTCTGATTGCCATTTGGGGACGAATAGAGGATTGAGAGCAGAGGCGGATTCCGCGATCTCCTTAACCTGCATAATCCGTTATTACCTTTGCCATGTATTCCTTTACCGAAAGCTCTATAGCGCCATTAGCCACAGCACGCAAGCGACGGGCAGGAGTCAGATCGAAGTGAGGCTTGAACTTGACGTTGTGGTCTTGAACGTGCTTGACAGGAATCCCTATGGCAATAGCAGCCTCCAGTAACTCAGCTTCTGAGTCAGCACTCATATGACACCACTCGTTGCCGTATCTACGGGCTTTGGGCTGGATTGCTTCCTTAGGATATGTTCGTATTGAGTCAACATAAACAGCCATTAATTACCCCCCCTAACAGTTTGGAACTCCATGTACAGGGCAGTAATAATCCAGTCCACCGTCTGCGGTCGTGGCTGTAGGATCTGAGCATATGCAAGTCTCAGCAGTACCCACCACGTTCACAGGAGAATCGAAGAATGGAACACCCGTACCTCGGCAGTTAAGGCAGTCAGGGGCATCTACCCAATCGAACTCTCCAGGCTCACCCTCCCTCTCTTTTAGGTGGTCGAAGAACTCGCATTTAGTAGGTCGAGCAAGTATCTCAGCAGCTCCCTCTACATCGTCGGGATGGTCGATTCCGTGATTTATGTACTCTACCTCCTGGGGTGAGTTTTCGAGCATTACCTTGAGTATGTGGTCAATTATTGCCATGAATCAATCCTCCTCTTGAATTCGTTGATTAGCGCCTTACTGTCAGCCTTGGCTCTCCCTGCTGCTCTCCGGTGGGTTTTGAGATGACAACTAATACAGAGGGTCTGCTGATGCTCCTTGACTGGACACACTCCCCGGCCTCTCTCGGCTGCGTTGCACTGGACACAGTATTGGAATTCCTTGTGATGGCCTACCAGCCGAGAGGAGCCATTGGATAAGCATCCCGCGATCTCGCACCTGTCGACTAGCTTGTACTCTCCGTGGTATCGTCTCCAGTCCTGACTACGGTGCTGGGCAGCTACCCTATCCTTATGACGCTGACGGTAGCGTTCGGACTTCTTAGCAGACGTTAGAGGAGGCCTTGGGCTATGCTTCAAGGACTGCCTGCTCCTCATAGAGATCAGAGAATCGAGCTAGGACGAAGTTACCAGGGTCCCCTGGGGGAGGCTGTATGCCGCTGATCTCGGACCATCCGTTTCTCAAGTACAAGTGGACAAAATTATAACAATCAGCACACAGGACAATACTCCGAATGTTGCTCATTGTCTCCTCTGGGTAGCGTTTCCAGCAGGTATCACAGCTTACTGTCGACGAGAGGATCCAATCGAAAACCATAGACTCAGGCCTTGACCTCAGTGTAGTACCACGAGTCCCCAGGCTTCTCCTCAGTAGCCTCCCGGATTTTTTCGGCGTCCACTCCGACAGACAAGAGAGCCTCCGCTTTCAGGGATCGACGCATAGTAGGCCTCTGCTCGACCTCGAATATACGCGGCTTGGTGTCTGGCTTGCCTGAGATCAGGTTCAGCTTACGAGGACCAGCCTCCTCGGTAGGGAGAGTATCTCCGAATACGCGAAGAGCGTAAGCCTTTATGATTGCCTTCTGAGTCTCGATATCCTTCTCGATGGCCTTAGATGCCTTTTGGAGTCCTGATAGTAGGAGAGCCGCTTTATAGACGTCGTCGTCGTTGTAGTATGCCAATTGATTACCTCCTTTATCTCTATTTATCTCTGCCATGATTCGTCGTCCGATCCAGTAGACCACGTTCACGGTCATGGCGTTGCCGAGGGCTTTGTATCTGGGTCCGTCGGGTTGATCAGAGTCCAGTCGTCCGGGAAGCCCTGAAGGCGCTCGCACTCCGTCGGGGTCAGGCGCCTCACCAACGACATAGTTGTCAGGGATTGGTCGGGAGTTTCCGTTGTGCGATTCGGAGCCTGTGACGGTCTCGGCGACGATGTGTCCGTGATCTCCAGCGGTTGCCTTTGACCAGCTTCCACCTTCTGATCGCAGGGCTGGCACAACGTATGTTTCAAGGGAATCGTCGAAGGAGTTGTTTGACTTGGCGAGCAGAGGATGGGAGACGAGCATCCCTCGTTCAGCGTCTCGGCCGTTGAAGCCACTTGGGTGAGCGCCTGCCGCAAGCGTTCTGGCAACGTACGTCCCCGCTTGTCCGCCCTTCGCAGTATTCCTGCCGCTGCTTTCTGGCTCAAAGAGTATTTCGGGTGGGCATGGTCTTCCAAGACATCCGACAATGAACACTCTACGGCGTCGCTGGGGAACTCCGAAATATTGGCTATCCAGTATGCGCCATGCCACTCCATACCCGCATTCGGCAAGACCTTGGAGGACGATTTGGAAGTCCTGACCCGGACTACTTTCAGGCGATGATAGGAGTCCAGGGACGTTTTCGACGATAACCCAAGCAGGCCGTACTCCTTCAATGACATGCCTGAACTCGTACCAGAGACCGCTTCGCTCTCCAGCCAGACCCGCACGACTTCCAGCCACGGATAAGTCTTGACAGGGGAATCCACCGATGAGGACATCTACCTTCTCCAAAGATTCAGGGTCGACTGTTTTGATGTCACTGTATCGCCTCACCTTCGGCCAGTGCCGTTCTAGGATCTTGTTGCAAAAAGCGTTGTTTTCAATCTGCCAGATAGTCTTGAAGCCCGCATGCTCAAGGCCAAGATCACCGCCGCCTATGCCTGAGAACGCAGAACCTACCGTGTAAGAAGGACCCACCTATTACCTCCCCTATTTATCCTCTGTACTTGTCTCCATAGGTCTCTCTACTTTCAGAGTCTCCCCCGGCGCAAGGGCTACCCGATGGACGTTGATTCCGAGCTTTAGGAGCCAGTAGCCGAGGGTTGCTTTTGAGACTCCTAGCTCGTCTGCTGTTGCTGAGAGACCATTAGCTGTCACCTTCTCCGGGAGCATCTTCTCTAAGGGTTGAGCGTATCTCGCCTCCACTACCTTCATTTTCTTGGTCTTTCTCCCGTACATAGACTAGCCTCCTTTTCAGAATAGTCTAAGGATAGCAGAGGGGATGAGGATAGGTCTAGGGCTGTTTAGGTTGGTTTCCCCGCCAGATTTTGAGTCTCTCTTCCCTGCGGGACTCTCGGCTGCTTACACCTAGTATTCCCACAACCAACAACATGATCAGACCACCAACCACTCCTATGACGAGCGCAAGTCCAATTACGAGTAGCTCCATTATCGAGACCTCCTATTAGCTATCTACAGATGATTCAGGGGGACTACGGGCGGAAGGAAACCAGGTGTTATGTGTCTTTCAGGACGTAAGGGATCGATTCCGTTCCAAAAGAATTCCAGTTCGTACCAACTGAAACCGCCCCGCCTCGCCATTGTTTCGACAGTCTGGCTACTCGGGTAAAAGTGATCATAAACGTCGAAGGCAATGACAGCCCACGACCACGGGATTTGACCCCTTGGCTTTGTTCGGGTCCCTTGAACTGGGAACATTCTTTCCATGTCAACCCCTATTCCAGACTTGCCCAATTGTCCCCGGATTTTACGCTGACAGTCAGCGGTACCCAGAGCTGAACGATAGACTCCATTATCTCCTTGAACTGCTGAGAGACTACCTCGACCATTGATGTTGGGACCTCCCATATAAGTTCATCGTGCTGCTGTAAGAGCCAGTAGACCCGATCCCAATACTCTGGGTAGGTCTGCCAGATTCGAGCGGATGCCAGCTTCATAACGCCTTGCGCGCCAGACTGGATTGGTTGGTTGTTAGCCTGTCGCTCTCCGGCTGATCGGATACTGCGGATGGGGCATGAAATTTCAGGTGTCCAGCGGACACGGCCAAACATATCCCGGATGTACCCGTGGCGTCTGGCGTAGGCTATGGTCTCCTGCTGGAGGGTTTTGAGTTCAGGGTAGAGCTTGAAATACTCCTTGATGAAGTAGTCGCAGCGAGTTTCATCCCAGCCTTTTACGCCTTCGGATGTGAGCTGGTCGTTTAAGCCGTAAGCTGAAATCATATAGAGAGTGCCGAATCCCAGGCGCTTGACGGGGTAGCGGTATTTAGGGTCGGCTGCTTCTTGAAGGGAGACTCCATTGATCCATGCGGCCGTCTCCGTGTGGATGTCCCGGCCTTCTACGAATAAGCGGATGCCGGATTCGCAGTTCGCCATGTGCATGGCTATCTTCATCTCGATTTGGGAGAAGTCGATAGCTAGGAGCTTGGTAGATTGAGAGGTATCAAAGGAGGCTCCCCAAGGTACACCACCTGTAAACAGTGGAGGGGTTTGTTTTAAAGGTAGACCTTGGTTAGATATGAAGCATTCTCGAATCTGGCGACCCAAGGCAGTCCTGACAGGTATGTTCTGGAGATTCGGGTCCCTCAGTGCCACCCTACCCGTTGACGTTCGTGTAGTAAGGATTGTGGGGTGTATCCGCAAGGGAGCGCCTGGGAGGGAGTTAGGCTTGGCCTCCGGCTTATGGACTGCCATCTTGGGGAGCTTGTCAGAGTACGTCCCAAGGAGTTTTAGAACCTCCCGGTAGTCGAGGATGTACTTGATTAGGGGATTGGAGATTTTAGCCAGCTCCTTCTCGTTAGTAGAGGGGAGGCCAGTCTCTGTCAATCGAGTCACAGGATAGCGGAGCTTCTCGTACAGGAGGACTGCTACCTGTTTCCCTGAGTTGGGGTTAAAGGGATATGGGATGCCAGCTAGGTAGGCTCCAGCTATGAGAGAGGCCTCGTGTGAGATTCGGAGCAGCTCCTTGGTGAATTCAGATGACAGGGCCTTGGCGCGATCGACGTCGAACCCCATCCCGTTGTCCATCATCTCGCGGGATTGCTCCAGGGTTGGGTATTCCTGATCTCGGAGGACCTGGAGGAGAGGCTCATCCATTAGAGCTAGGAGGGCGTAGTAGACTCGGATGGTGGCGTCTGCATCTCTGGCAGAGTAGTAGACTGACGTAGGGAGACCCCCAAGCCGCTCTGGATAAGGAGGAGACTGAATAGACTCCTGATCCAACGAGTAGGCATCTGCTATCGAAGCCTCAGGCATTGGACCAATAGCAGCCTCAATATGCGCTCGCTCGTCCGCAGGGATCTCGTGCCACAGCTTCCAGAATGTCAGCTCTGGGTCGTTTGCGGTTCGCTTGTACATATTGGTTAGCTTACGTTTAAGTGTCTGCGGGTGCGTGAGCTTGGTGACGAGACCCCCAGCTTTATTATCCCATTTGGTTACCTCGAATTCTTGGCGTTCATCTGCGAGAGAGTGATCCAGAACTGAGCCTATGTAGATAACAGCTATGTCCTCCTGGAAGGGTTTAACCATATCCTCGAATCCCATCATCTCCATCCCGCATAGATCGCGGGCTAGGGTTTTCAGGGATTGCGGAAGGCCAAGGAGGTAGGCCATCGACATCGTATCCTCGAATTTAGGGAAGTCGATAAACTGGGCATCGTATCCGTAGTTGTGGACTACGAGAGTGAGACCGTCCAGTAGATCATAATTCTCCCACGCCTCTGAAAATCCTAAAGCTGCATCCCAAGTTTCTACAGGTATGAACCATCCACACCCTGGACTGTCGGAGACCTGCACAGACCACAAGAGAGGCTTACCGTCTGGATCATCTGGGTTCGGGATTGTCTCGGTATCGAGAGCTACGGGATTACCCCGCTCCCTGAAATAGTTGAACAAACCGATTACAGCCTCCGGGCTGTCCATCTCTACGTATGTAGGATTTGGGTACTCGTCTCTAGGTGTGATATCTGCTGGCGGTACACCATCCAGGAGCTTCCCAAGGTGATCGAAGTCGCTGTTGATATCCTTGATCTTGTCGGTGTTATGCAGTCCGAATGCTGGATGGTACATCGGGAGGAGAATAGGAACCACGTATCCGCTGGGTAAGGTGACATTCTCCATCGGGACTCCATGCAGGTGCTCCATGTTCTGATCCGACCCTGATAGGTACTTGGTGGCTGGAGCGCCCAGGGCTACGAGTATGTGGGGTTGGACCATGGCGATCTCGATAGAGAGCCATTTTGAGGCACAGAAGGCTGTCTCTGTTGGGGTTGGGGTACGGTTATTCGTAGGCCTGCATTTGACGGCGTTGGTTATGAATACTGCAGATCGCGGGAGCTTGATGCGGTCGAGTAGAGAGTCGAGGAACTGGCCTGCTTGACCTTGGAAGGGTAGAGCAGTTTCGTCTTCTCGTTGGCCTGGGCCTTCGCCGACGAACATTACGCGGAAGCCTACTGTTCCAGGAACAAACCTCTCAGCAGCCCCAGGGACGCTAGGGGCAGAGATAGGACCTGCTCCTGACACTGGACCCCTGCATTTTTCGCGGAGAGAGCAGGCTGTACAGGACCGTATAGGATCGTAGATTGGGATTGGGGGGGATTGGGTTGATAGAGTCATTTACTTACCCCAACAAACCAACCAACCAACTTGATATACTCATGAAAATCGCAATCCTTACCTGGACACACAACACTCGGAGAAACCTCGCCATCCCCATTAATATCGTGATCATCCAATAAGCCAGAGTGTCCATTCGCGCATGTAAATCTCGCTGTGTCTTTACCGTCGAAATATACAGGACGCCACGTTCTAGGTGCTGGGGGCGTCTTCCATGTGTCCTCTCGTACTATATCAATCATCACTGTCCTCCTAACGCTCTATCTACGTTACGCGCGATTACAGGTCCGAATCCTTCTAAGCTCTCCCACTCCGGTATTGAGGCATTGACCATCCGCCTCACAGTCTGAAAGTGAATGTCCACTGTTTCGGATCGGGTCCACTCGATTCCCGGCAGCTCCTTGGCAACTCGTCGGAGGAGAGAAGGTCTCCCCATCGTTGCAGGATGGTTAGAAGTATGGAATAGATGTAGGGCCGTATGTGCCTCAGGAGGCTTACTGAATAGGTGATATAGACGCTGGACGGCGCGGACTGTTTCCATGGGGGATTCAGTACGGACCACACGTACTCCTCCATACCAATCGATCTCATTGAGGTAGTCCACGAGTCGAAAGTAAGGCAGCGGGTTGTCTCGGGTAGCCTGGAGATCCCGCCACTTTCGGTTGACCTCGATTTGGATTTGCCCATCCATACCCTCTCGGTATCGGCCTTCAATTACCATGAATACGAATTCGATCCCAGATTCCCTAGCCCGTTGGACTTGCTCAAGGTGGCGTCCGTCTTCTACGGAAGCTGCTATGTCGTGGACTTTCTTACGGTCTCCTATGACGCGGATTAGACGGCCTCCATACCAGTAGCCGAAGAATCCGAAGTCTCCATACGGGTTGTTGACGGGGATGGCTGTGTCCCCGAATAGAGGGATCAGGTCGGCGTCATTGGGAGAGCGCGTTAGGTATATCACAGATTATTCCGCTCTCGAATTAGGTCTGCATAGTCTGTGTTGGCTTCCATAAGGATTGCGTTTCGGTTGTTAGCTGTTGCAACTACTCCTACTGTACCGCTGCCTGCAAACGGGTCTAGCACCATACCTCCCTCTGGACAGCCTGCTAAGATACAGGGCTCGATTAGCTTCTGAGGGAAGGTGGCGAAGTGTGCACCTTTGAATGACTGGGTAGTGATAGTCCAGACCGTGCGCTTGTTGCGATTCTCTTTAGTTCCTACTGCCTTCATAGGGCCGTTGACTTTACCGGGTACGCGATCTGAGCCCAACTGCTCCCCCAAACCTGATTGGGATAGTCTTTCTACTGTGGCTGCAGTCACAGGCTCCTTGATCGCGTCTGCATCATAGTAATATTTGGCAGACTTCGACAGCAGGAATATATACTCGTGCGCCTTCGTCGGCCTGTCCTTTACGCTCTCCGGCATCGGGTTCGGCTTATGCCAGATGATGTCCGAACGCAGATACCAGCCATCGGCCTGGAGGGCGAAGGCAACGCGCCACGGGATGCCGACCAGGTCTTTGGGTTTGAGGCTGTCGACTAGCTTATTGATTCCCGCCGGCGCATTCCTCTGTGTACGAGTAGACGTCAACCCACTTTTGTCCTGTCCATTTAAGTTACCCTTTGGAGCCCCCACATAGCTGTCCCCCAAGTTCAGCCACAGCGTGCCAGCATCTCTTAGCACCCTCTTGACCTCTCGGAATATCTCCACTAGATGCTCCACATAAAGCTCTGGCGTTGGCTCTAGTCCCAAGCTGCCTGACCACGCGCCGCACCTGCAAAACTGTGCCGAGAAGTGCCGCTGATGATCACTATTGAATTTTCGGCTTTGGTCTCCGCCGTAGAATCTCTCGCTAGTCCGTGACTTTCCGTGGCTGACCTGCTCCCTGTGCTCGTGGTGGATCTCTCCACTAAAATCATGCTCGCATTCAGAATCCCCATCCCATACCGTAGGCTCCAAACCGTAATCCCTCAGACCCCAATACGGCGGAGAGGTCACGACACAGTTGACGTACTGGTCTGGAAAGACACGGAGAATAGTTAGGCAGTCCACAGGGTAGAGATAGACAGCCATTAGGGTTGCTGCTCCAGCCGCCGCGTTGGAATCCCAAGCATCTGGGCTATCCTTCGTTCGTCTTCTAGCACCTGCTCCTCACTCCAGTGGGGCTTCATCACATGGATCAACTCGTGGACGAACGTCACGATACGGAGCAATCCACTCAGTTTTTCGTTCACTAGGAGCGAGCCTATTTCCTTCCCCTTCTGCCACCAGCCATCAAAAGGGATTGACGCCAGCCAGAATCGTCTGACTCCTAGCTCTTGCATAAAGAGAGGCACATCTCCAGGAGCATCACGGTACTCTAGTTTGTTTTCCCTGCGACGAAGCCCAAAATCGTCGCCCGAATCTCCGTCCCAACTGGTCAGGTTACGAGGTAACTGTAGCGATGTAACAATCCGACGCTCGTCGTCTGCAACCTGTCGCTCAGGCCAGTCAGGATGAAGGATGTGGACGAACTCGTGGACCAAGGTCAGCACACGTTCTATGTAGGAATGCCTACTGGCAACCCAGATAGCTTTGGGCTTCTCAGTCAGGGACAGGCCTCCTGCACCCAAGTCGGTTACCCGAACGCTCATGACACCTTCCTGTTCGAGAAATAGCGGCAAGCCTTGACCTTGGAAAGTTTCCCGTTCATGCTTCAGCTTATCCATTTTCTATACTGCAGTCTCTACTCTTGGATGTAGCCGCATGAGATCATCCTTTATCCTTGGCTCGCCTAACCAACTTACTCCGTACATATGCGCTATATCCAGTAGAGCAGTTAACTTAGTGATTTCAGGTATCGGAGTTGGTAGTTGGCAAACCCTGAGAACTGTACCTCCCGTAGCAGAGTGGAAGTAGATCACTCCACGTTGCTGGTCTATTTCTAGTTGACCTTGTATCTTGACAGTCTCCGCCATCTCACACCCTCCCGTGGATCACTTCGATTAGATGATTAACCGACATCTGCCAGTCTGCGTACACCTGACCAGTCAAGTCAGGCCGGGATCTAGAGTCCTTGATGGTGACTCCGAATCGAGGAGCTAGCTGCTCTGGAGTCTCTGGCGTCGGGTCCCATCTCTGAGCCTCTAGATTCAGCTGTACGAGATACTTCATATCCCCATACCCAGACGGCTCCCACTTATCAGTCCGTACATTGTTGTTGTAGAGAGGCTTGAATTTGCGGAGGTAGACTGCCGACATCTTAGTCTCAGTTACCCACCTGAGCATCTCTCTAAGTTCCGCGTAGACCGGGCCGTATTGATAGCCTTGAACCTGTGCGAGCTTCCCAAATCTGGCCAAGCGAATAAGCTCATATAGGTCTGTCTCCGTGTCGTATACGATGGTCCCTTGGCCTAGCTGACAAGCATCATAAACGGCTAGCTTTAGCTCATCCCAGATCGGCTCGAATTGCTTCATAATCTCCGACGGACTGTCCCCGCGTTTGGACGGGAGCCGAACTTTATACGTGATGATATCCCGGCCTTGAGCCAAGAACTTCTCTACTACTCCCTCCGATTCATCGTTTAGATCGAAGTGGACAACAGGTTCTGGGGAGTCATTGAGAGCGAAGTGGGTTTTTCCCGTCTTGGTGTGGGCTGTCACGTTACATATAATTCGCCGCGCTACGGCCTGGGAACGCCGGGAGAATCCCGCATGGAGCGATAGGGAGCCAGGAAGAGGGGCAGCCAAGGCTGTAGAGGTTGGAGGGATTATCTCGCCTGTGAGGACAGGGACAGTAGGGACCGAGTTCGAGGGAGTAGGAGCAACAGCCAAGGCCTGAGTCTGTAGAGCTTGAGCCTTGATAGCAGCTATCTTTGCAGCTATTTCCTGTGGGGTTGGCAATGGATTATCATCCTCTCGTTTTCGTTCGTTTCTAGCAGTGACGACCCAACGCTGGTTACTTCAAGGTTTCGCCACGGTCTACACGTCGCCTTATCTCGCGCTGGATGCTAGAAAGTCGGGCTTTATAGTTGACAATCTCAGCCTTGACCCAATCGCGCTCCTCTGATAGTTGATCGTTGTTGTACTGCTTGGGTACTGTTCTATTCATTTCGCTCACCTCCTTGTGAGTGGATGCCAGACGCACAGGATGTACACTGGACTCCAAAACGGATACGGCGCTTGCACTCGCACGACGAGCATCGGCATGTCTTAGGACCATCTGAGAATGTCGGCATTAGCTATTTCCTCCACCAAATATGCAAGGGGAACATCGGAATAATCGTTATCCAAATCTTAAAGGTGGTAGGAGTACCCCGCCAAAACACGCCTACCCACCAATCCTGCTTGACAAACTGAATGGACGCTCCAGGATAGCGGATAGCCATACCTAAGCCTCCTCCAACCTTGACTCCGATAATTTCCTCTGCTTCATAACCGCCAGGCGCCTCTTACACCCTACACAGTTATCTGGGCTATCATTGTTGCCACTTACGAGGGCTAAGCGACCATCATCGAATATCCCGCCCGAGCAAATCGCAGTAACATACAGCTCCCCCCGCCTGCGCCGAAAGTAATGATACTTATGCTTCGCGCGAGGACGAATCCAACCCTCCTCGGCCTGCTCAGTCTCCTCTGAAGGCAATACGCTTTCTGTGTGAGACGCGCACAAGGAGTAACCTCCCATAATAAACTCAGCCTGCTGACAGCAGAGGAGACCGTCCTCTCTATATG
>SDBT01004512.1_pt1 | contig 23620 bp, 37 predicted proteins | sample 2277101 | NCBI WGS metagenome assembly SDBT01 (sample SAMN10404973, study PRJNA504765) | marine sediment metagenome | isolation source: marine sediment core GS10_PC15, 103 cmbsf | place: Arctic Ocean: Southern Knipovich Ridge | collected 2010 | reverse complement strand
CTCACATCTATCTCTACTTATTGACATTCTGGCACCATCAAACTTAGCAAGAATTACTGTGCTTTTAATATTTACAAGTTTTCCCATAATTGCAACATTTGTGCCAAAATCTTTACCAAATGCAACAATAACCCATCCAACTTTTTTATTAACAATAGCAGAAACAGGTTCTTCTCTTATATTATCCAAATCTAATGGATTTATATTACGCATAGTCATGATAAGAATTTCTTTTCAAACTGTTTCATGAATTTCAATCTATAATCCCAATTAGTTAATTTACCTTCTTTGAGTCTATTCCAACTAATGTCTTTTATATCATGATTTGTATCTTTATTAATTTCAGCATTTCCCCATTGGCTTGAAAGTTTTTTTCGTATTGCTTCTGCTAATTCAGGAAATGAGTATAATACATATGTGACAAGTCTTTCAATAGATGGTTTATGATTTTTCAACTTTCTATACCATTTCATAAATAAATAACATAAAACATCATCATGTTTATCTTCAAAAAACTTTATAGCATATTTAATAAATGCTAATTTTTGTTTTTTTGTTAATTCTTTAAGACCATATTTATTTAGTTTCATTGTTTGCTCCTTTTAATTTATTGGTTCCCTTTGAGTTTTGAAAGAAATCTTTCCAAATTAAACCTTTTATTACTTTGTCTATTTTAAAATTATCAAGCGCATGTCTTACTGCATATTTCTGTGCAAGTTGTTTAGAATGTCTATCTTTATCAGATTTAATTGTTAATCCAGCAGCAACAAATATCTTTTTATCATCATTAGATATATCATATATTATTACTTGAGTTCTTGTTTGTTGACCATACAATTTTGCCTCTCTTAATCCTGGGGGGGTCACCAAGGGGGTCATCTGTAAGTATTGTTTGGTCTAAAATTGGAACAGTAAATGTTTTAAAATTAAATTTATATAACATTATTTCTCCTTTTGAGTTGTGTGTTATTAAGTTATAGGTGTTAGGTTGGAGGTCTGTATGCTTTTATTGTTATTGTAAACCGTTTAACTCCAACCCAATCTTATCTGAAACTTGAGACTAAGGTTTCAGTTCTCTACGACTTTGAGAGCATTATTGATTCTCTCTTTTGTCCACTCAGTATTATCTACCAAGTATCGTAGCAGACACAGTCACTTACGGTAACCACTCTTATCGTTTATTACTTTCTGCATTATTCATTCTTATCTGACTTGCCAGTCAAATAGTGATGTTTCCTACAAAACGGTAGCTGTTGCCAGTTTCCCGCACTCTATTCATGTGTTATGTAGAGTCTTAGTGTTCTTTATGTATTAAACGCAACCAGACTTTTGCTTTTTCTTATGATAGAGGGAATTGAACCCCCGACACAAGGCTTATTGAGCCTCTGCTCTAACCAACTGAGCTATATCGAGCTTTTTGCAAAGCAAGTTTGGGAAATTAAGTAGATATGCTGACGTTGTAGTTGACAATCTTTTGAATTATCTATGCTACACACCTACGTGTTCTCTCTTTGACTTCGAGTTTGAACGGTTTTGCATCATGTCAGCCTGCTTTTCAACAGAACTTTACGACAGCTAACTACATATAAGCACTACGTTGTCTTTCCCTTGCACTTATATATCTGATATTTCTTATTGTTTGTCACCAAACTCAACTCGCATTCCCGAATGCAAGTCATTTCTCCAAAAGGCAATAACTCTGCCGACAGGTGATTTCTCACCTCATATGTCCATGAAGACTACTTGCAGGACACTTAGATTATTTTGATAATACCAGTGCGTAATTGTCTACTATGTATAAATACATAACAGCAGAACAAATCTTTTTAGTCCCATTGCTGGGGTTATCTAATGATATCACGCTACCAATTGACCGAAGTCAATTCTTTTCTACAACTTTAATAACTCTTTTTAACAAAGCTATTCTATGTTGATAATGACGATTTAATGGATATTTTATATATTCATTATCACTACCATTTCTTTTAATTGCAATAGTAATTGCATCATCTAATTCTGGAAAACCATGTATTTGTTCAAAATCATCAATAACTGCTGGTCTTTTATAATTAAAATGATTACGAGCTTTTGTTGAAACATAACATATTCCATTTTGAAATCTTTTATATGGAGTCTTGTTTACTTTTTGCATTGCCTCAAAATCTTTTATCATTTTATTTAGAAATGTTAATTTTTCATGTTTCGTATATTGACGTTTTATTTTCATTATTTGCTCCTTATGAAATCCTGCTTTATATCGAAAAAATCTTCGGATTTTAATCATTTGTTCATTTCAAAAGATGTTATTGAACTAAAACATGGACTGTATATTTTACTAGTTATGAAATTAATATTAAATGCTTTGTAACCAATAAAGATTTTACTTTTTGGTATTTTGATATCCTTAAGATATGTTATTACTTTTACTAAACACATTATTTACTCCTCATAGTTTTTTTTTAAAATCTCTTTCAAATTCTAATAAATTAGAGTTCATTCTTTCCCAATCTTTTGGTTCAACACATTTAACGTCTGGACAATCTATTTTTATGGTTTTCTTTACCAATATATAATCATCTTCGTCATAAAAGTGCCATACACCCACAAGTCCATTTGAATTTGGTCTTATAAATCTTTTATTTATATTCACAACTGGTTCTTCAGGTTCGGGAAATAATGATATACTATATCCTAATCCAAATGCTAATATTACTATTGTAATATAAATAAGAGCATGATACCAACTTTGTTTTTTAGCAACTATATATTTATCTTCTTTCATATATTTACTCCTTATGTTAATGAGTGGGAATAGATATCAGCCACGCTTCTCTCAAATAGTTTCTTTATCACGTTTTTCTCTTTCAATTCTTTGTTTTAATGAATCAGAAAAATCTGGATGATTGAAAGGAAATTCATCTTTAAAATTATCATAAACAAAATTTGAAATTGTAACAAATGACATTCTATCATTACTTATTACCATTCCATTAGATTTTTGAAATTCATTATGAGGTAAATATTCTGCCATTATATCACTAAATTTATCCTCAACATACTTTTGTAATTTTATTGCTTCTATTGTGTAATTTAATTCATCTTCAATACTAAAACCATCAAGAAGGCTTTTTATTTCACGCAAATATCCAGCAGTTGAATATTTCATTTCTTTTATTTCAAGAAACATCGCATGTAATGTTGGATTTGTTTTTGCTGAAAACAATCTTGTACCATTTTTTTGTATTTCTGTTTTTATATTCATTATTTTTCTCCTTATGAATTGAGTGGGTTATAATAAATGTTAGAGGAATCCTATCAAACTAACATCTATAAGGAGCACCCACTTAAACTCCAAACTATTCACTATCTGCAGCACCATTAATTGATTCTTCATCAATTCTGTGTTTTTTAGCAATGTTAAATGCAGTGCCAGGTTTATATTCATATTCTTGCATAACTTTTTCAAATACATCATTGGTTAATGGGAATGTATAAGTTTTTGAACCTTCACCAATTGGTCTATGACACACAAGATTAAATACTTGAAATGTAATCTCATTGTAGTTAAGATATTTCTCACGCATTATTCCCATTATTCTAAATATTAACATTAATGTAGTTGTTTTGATAATTTAATAATAATGTCATATCTTATTTGTGCAGATTCCCTATTATAATTAGCAATTTCTCGTTGTGTTGCTCTACCTAATATTGTCCCCCTTTTATTAATAACATTTGCTATTCTCCACCATGAAAGTTGACGTATTGATTTTGCAAATCCATTATTGATATGTTCTGCGCCATTCTCTTTTATAAGTCGAGTTCTTATTGTTTTAAATAATTCAGGGAATGATGTTAATATAAAATTTCGTGATGCTATTTTATATGGTCTAAGATTTGTTATTTCTTTTTCATACCAATCAGAAAATAAATTACACAATACTCTATCTGTTTGTTTTTTATAATAATATTTTTTAGCATATGTAATAAATGCACGTTTCTGACTCAATTTAAGTTTAGGTATTCTTTTCTTCATTATTGCTCCTTATTTATTAAATACTAAAGGGATAGCATGATTAGGCTCAATTGAGTTTGGATTTTACCTATCATCACTTAGAATTCTCAATCAACACAAGTAATTTGCCGAAGCATTTTCTCATTGCGTCAAGTTTGTCCTTATGTTCACTTCTTGTTGAAACTATCCCAGTTAAGACAGGGTAGCAATCAGCATCGTTACATATCTGAGTGATATGTGATTTCTGACTGCACCTCTGTAATTATTCTAATAATTCTATAACAGTTTTATTAATGGCAATTTGACTATTCCACATTTTACCATAGCCCCAATGTAATATTATCATTATAATAATTATAATCATAAATAATATATTTATCAATGTTTGTGATTTCATTTATTACTCCTTATCTAAGTTTAACATCTATTTTAAGTACAAGAAATTGTTCAGGTTTAAGTATGTTAGTCATAAAATCTATCATTGATTCATCGGTTGAAAATGATAAGTCAAATAGTCTGCGACTGTTGAATGACTCACCATCGTTTTTTGTCACATAATATACGTTGCCACCTTCAGTTCTAAATATTGTTAATATATTTTTATCGTTAAGATAATGTATTTTAGTTTGATTTAATATTTCATCATTAATTGTTGCTATTAATTTAATCATTATTATATTACCTTATGGTTCAAACTGTATAATAGGTGTTGGTTCATAATGCTCAGCAACAGAATATCCTGAAATTAATCCAATAACGATTGTCACTATAATAATTAATGTCCAAAGTAAAACTTTTTTCATGTTCATAATTGCTCCTTGTTATTAATATTTTGGGTAATTGCATCACATTTTTTCTATCATAAACAAGTAACCGACTTATGATGTGATATCACTTAACAATTACCCAAATATAATTATTTGACAATATTAGTCTCTTGAGATATTTCTCGCAACCGTGTGTATTTATAGTATGTTCAAATCATTCAACTATTTTATAGACGCAATTCTGTTCAATTCGGTGTACTGTCAAATATAATTATTTGAGCAGTTGTCTCTTACTTACTCAGGAATGAATATGTAGTAATGATTATAAATATTAATACTGTTGTCATATAAAATAAATTGACAGGTGTATTGAATATTTCGTTAATTAATGCAAGTCCATATAATAATATTGTCATTATGAGTAGTATGTATTTAAATTTGTTCATTTGCTATAAAATGTATATTGTCATTATTAAGAAGAATGAAATAATCATATCTTATACTATCGCCAGGCTCAGATATAATATGAAATGCTTCTAATTTTATTGGTGCAATATTATTCATGGTTATGACCTCTCATTTATTGGTATTTTAAATATCTTTTCAATCTCTGTTATAAAATGGTAAGCATCATGTGTTCCGTTAAATTTCTTACAATATTCATCATATGCTAATATTATTTTAACTACTGTTAGATTGGTGTGTGATGATAGTAGTTTAATTATTGTGCTTGGTTTAATTCTACTGTTACCCATAATTATTTATTCTTTATTAGTAGTACAAACCATAATAGTGATATATCAATGAAATCAATTGGTTGATTGAATATGTATATATTTGTTAATATTATGATTAGTATTAATGTTATGTTAGATGCAGGTTCAATCCAATTATCTCTGTTCATAGCTATCTCCATTAAATAGTGTTACATCATACCTATGCTGTCAGCATAAATATTCATAACTTTTATTAAGTCATCATTACCACTAACTATCATAGTTCTATTATGTGGTGATACTCCAATCTCTACTTGTACCTTACATTTAAGTTTATGTGCAATTAATATACATTTTGCTATTGTGTTATCCATCATTGCATCTTTATCTGCTTTTACTGTTAATATTACAGATGGTTTCTTTGTCCACCACATAATTATTCTCCTTGTAATAGTTTTAGTGTTGTTAAACGAATGGCAGCCAGATACCTGATATGGTGACATGTTCTTACTGCATTAACCTATGGTAATAACACTGACTGCTAATTATAATTATTATGTAGTTGATATAAAATAGTTATAGTACGTACCCACGGGTCTGTGTGCTGAGCATGAATAGGGGTTGCGATGGTGAACGATGTATATTAATCCTGTTTATCCATATTCCCACCATAGATTAATGTATACCAAAGATTAATGTATACAATCTCGTACTTGCGTACAGTTTCATTGTGATACATCACAAGCATACATCGTTGTAGTATAACTACACAACCCCATATATTACATTTCTTTTACTGCTTTATCGTCCAATTTGCTCCAAAACTTGCTTCCTTCTGGTGTAACAGCCCATACAAATGAACTCATTATGAAATATTTGTCATATGTGCATAATTTTCTATTTATCCATTTTTTGCTAAGTCCACTTATTGAACAATTCTTTTTCCACTTCCTTATAACTTTATGTTTGCGTAGAAATTCTAATATTGTCATTATGTTATCCTTATAGTATCAAACAACTAAGAGTTGAGAGGCTGTTAAGCCTCTCTAACTCTAAATCAATTACTCAGGCTCAGACGTCATACTGTCAAATGAATCATCAGCTTTAAACCCAGCAGCTGTAGCAACAGCAACCTGTTTAGTTAAATCATCTTGAGCAATAACAAACACTGTACCTGACTTAACATACTGACCTTGACACATGACACCCTGTGGTGTCTTGAACGGGTCAGAGTGAACAATCTCAACACCATACTGGATGGGTTGTTCGTTTGTTCTTTGGGTTAATATGATTGCAGTGTGTACCATTGATAATAGTTTAAGTGCCATAGACACCTCCATTGTTTAGATTAAATAAAAAAAGAATGCTTACTAACGTGTTTCCTGCTAAAGAAAACCCATCCCGACGAGTCTTGGTTGTGAGTATTAACACGCACTATTTATATCATAATTTCAAATATATGCAATCATAACAACCAGACAACTCAATATCACAATCTATTTTAATAGAAATGTTTAAAATTTTTATCAGAATTTCAGGATTATAGCTGATATCAGAACTGAATCATTCGATTTAGCTGAGATATGAGTAATTGCGACTTAAAAAAGCCTTTTATCACCTTGATTAATTTCGTAAGTTTGGTATGAGTATGATAAGAGATAATACTAATCATATAAAGTAACTGTTAATCATAATAATAAAGGAACAGCAACATGAACATAAGTACTGAACACCCTATCAAAGTAGTAGAATCAAATCTTTACCTTCTGGTAATTGAAATCCAAGATGAAACTAAAACTCAACATTTTTGGTTATTAAATGGTCAATATGATGGATATTGTAGAACAGTTGGAAATAATCGTGAAATGCGTCAAATCAACGAGGAACAATCATAATGAAAGTAACAATAGGGAAAGAAGGATTAAATAAAACTTGGCAAGCAGAATTTCCAGAAACAACTGAATGTGCAAAATGTAAAGGAGTGTCAAGAATAGGTTTTGTAGCACACGAGGCTATGGAAGAAAAATTAAAACATGATGAATATGTTTGTTCATTACATAGAAACAAACCTAAAACTGAAGGATATTGGTTACATGATTGTTGCGCAGTTGCAGTTTATTTTTGTAAAGATTGTTTAAATACTACTGCATTATATAATCAAGCATAACCATAATGAAAAATAATATATTACCAAATAAAGGATGGATGGTTCTCTGTCCATTACATCAAGAAGAACGTGAGTTAAATGGTATAATCTTACCAGCACAAATGAATGAGACCGATGAAATATTGAGATGTGAAATAATTGAAATGAATGAAGATGATATTGATGATTTTGCTACAAAGGTTTGTCTTGGATTGTGTATAAAAGGAGATACTGTTATAATACCAAAATATGAAGGAATGAAATATCAGTTAGATGATGGTGTTAGATATAGATTGGTTAATGTAAAAAATATAGTTGGAAAGGAGAAATAAGAATGAATAAATATAAAAAATATATCAAAAATCCAGTGATAGTTGAGGCTGTTAGGTTTGAAATTGCACCAGATATAATTCTGCCTAAGAAGGCAGTCATTAAAGATGGAAAGATTGTAACTCCAGCAGAACCACCAAGAATGTTTATGAACTGGCAATTGAAAAAGGATGAGAAAGGTATTTACATTGAGGTTGCAAAGGCTCTTGACAGGGGAGCGCATAGAGTTGAGAATGGAGACTTCTTAATTGCTATTGGAGAAGGATTCTTTGAACCAATCAAACCAGATATTTTCATTGATAACTTCAAGAAATATGATGGATAATATATATGAAAAAATATCCTCCACTGAGTTTGCACTTGCAATGATAAAAAAAGCAGTGCCGGCAGGTGAGAGTAAGAATAACCAAATTTTTAAAAATATGGTGGATTTGAAATTGGAAACTCCCTGGAATGAAAGAGAATCAAAATTACAGAGGATGACACTTGAGCATATATCAGACATTGCAAGTGCTTTGATATTTAGCGAAGCTACTGACCCACATATTGAGGGCAAGGGAATTGAACCATTCAGAGACTTGAGAGGCATCATATCTGTTTATGGACATGACCTTGACAAGATTCCACCAATTGATGAATTGGTTAAGAAGTTTAGATTAACATATCTTGAAGGAAATGGTTACACGAGATTTCTTGATGGAAAAATTAGGAAAGTAAGAAGTCTTGATGGCAGTAAACTGACAAGAGATATTATTAATGATAAACCTCAATTTTGGGGAATACATATATTGTCTGATTTGGGATTTCAAATGAATGTTAAAGATGATATTTGGATGGACACTAATACTCTTTTAGGAGGTGATTATGGACGCAAGAAATAAGAGACAATCTCAAGTTGAGAAGTTTGTTGAAACAAGGGACAAGATACTTGCAAAGCCAATGTTGAACGAGACTAGAAGAATGAAAGCTGATGAGCCAAATAAGAAGATTGATTTAAAAAAGGATGAGAAGGGTGAGTGGTTTATTTATATTGATGATGATAAATACCCAATCTCTACACAGGTCGCAGACCTGTTCTTCGATATGCTGGCTGGTAATCGGTTGCTTACAAAGACCAATGAGGAATTGAAGTTGGTTATTAATAAGCATAAAATTATGTCAAAACCAGAAGGTGTTCATATTATTAAACCAAATCAAATGAGGAAATTATAATGGTATCTCAAATAAAAGTTGGCTCACTGGTGAAAGATAAAATATCACTGTTTAAAGGACATTCAATAGCAAGATGTGTTTATTTAAATGGCTGTGTCCAGCACGAAGTTCAAGCATCTGCTGATAAAGATAACAAGATGCAACCTAATCTTTGGATTGATGAAGAACAATTAGAAGATTTAACACCAATGTTCAAGCCCAAAACAAAACAAAAAAGAAAATATGTTATTAAAGATATTGAAGATTATAAGGCAAGTAGAAGGACTGGTGGTGGGCATAGGGGGCACAGATGAATAGCCCAGCATTAGAAGCATTAAGAAAAGCTGCAGCTGATAAGAAACTACAAACAACATCAAGTAGGGATATTGGCAAAACTAATAAAATTGATACAGATACATATGGTTGGTGTGGAAAACATCACAAGCATAAGAAAAAAGGTATATGTGCTGTGTGTATTATTGAGCAAAATCATAAAAAAGAAATGATTAGACGTGATAAAGCCATTATTGAAGGAAGTGAGAAATGGGTTAATAAAACCTGTTTTAAGAAACCCAGACAGTCTAAGAAATATGTTATGAAGATGATGGGGTTGTCTGGTAAACAGTATAGAAAATTACAAATTGAAGCTAAAAGGAGAGAGAAAGATGAATCAGACAGAAAAGTTGTATGAACAACATTTAAATAAAGATGAAAGATTGTGGAATGAGTTGGGAGAAAATCTTGACACTCTTCATGGAACAAGTACGGCTGAAGAGGTTAATGTTTTAACAGATAAAATTGACCTCTTAATAAGATTAATACATGATAATAATTATATGTTGATTACATTAATTAGTAAAATGAAAAATAAGAACTATTGAAACTCTTAGTGAGTTAACAATTGAAAACAATAGAATTTAATAATGTTTATGGAGAATTACAATCTCATAATATATTTGAAGATGAGGTTGAGTTTAAAATGTTTTATGGTGGAAACCCGCCACCTCTGGTTAAGGATTGGAAACAAGGTCTTACAGATGATTGGGTAATGGCTGATGATGGTAAAATTTGCCAAGTTCTATTAAGAAAAGGAGAATTAAAACATCCTGGTGACAATGAGGGTGGATATAGTTATCATAGTGGTTATTTACGAACTGCTGTTATGGCTACACCTATTAATAATAACCCAAACACTACATTGCATTGCGATGATAGTATTATCAATAGTAGATATAAATTTGGGAAGTCAGCAGTTACAGACCAACGTACCAGAATAATCGGTAGAAAGTTCTTAACTAAATCCGAAAGAGTGTTTATATTCAACCTATTACATAGGGGCTTATCCTTAGAAGATTCATACCTTGATGCTTATCCTTCAAATAAGTCATCAGGTACAAAAGTATTAAAAAGAGCACTATTACTAATTAAACAGGAAAGAATTGTGAGTGAAATTAAAAAAGAAGTTGAAGATGCTGCTGGTAAACTTGGGATTACACATGAAAGTGTATTGGCAAAAACATTAGGATTTGCTGATAGCAATGAAGTAGACCCAAGAGTTGCTCTTGAGGCTACAAAGATGTTGGGGAAGGCAATTGGAACATTTGAACCTAAGAAAATAGAACAACACAGACTTACTGGTGGATATGGAGAAACTATTATTGAATTAACAGATAAAGACAATAATTTGATAGATGATGCGGGTCAAGAGGGAATAACATTACCAGAATCTAAATGAAAGTAGTTGATACATATACCCAATATCCTTTTGATATTAATACCATTGGCACAGTTGAAGCTGAAGCCAAGATGTTATGGTTATGCTATCATAATCAAGTTCTATATGGCAAAGTATTTCTTCCTGGTGATTTTTTAAGAACTGAATCTCCAGAAACACATTACGAGATATGCTCACATCTCAACAGTGATAATCATGACCCGTTTGGTTTAATTATTGCTCGTGACCATGCAAAAACAACCCTTATTAAATCATTCATCCTTAAAAAATTCTGCTATTCAGCGGAGAATATGAAAAGGTTTGCTGCTGCTACTTATAATTCAGTTCTTAGAGCATTCTGGCTTAAAGAAGCTGAGAACTGGGAACCACATTTTTATGGTTGGGTTGCATCAAGCCAAAAGAAATCATTTGCTAATGTTAAATATGTTTCTATGCACTTGAATGAAAATAAAAAATTAATACATTATTTTGGAGATTTAAATGGCAAAAGAACTAAAGGTTATACATGGACTAAAGAAGAAATTATCACTACCAATGAAGATAAGTTATTGTCACGGTCTAACCTATCTTCTGTACGAGGAGAAACTCACCCTACAACTATCTGGGGAGCACTTAGGTACACAGGGGTGTTTGTCGATGATGCAGAAAACGAGGATAACACAAAAACTGAAAATGCTCGTGATGGTATAGCAAGTATGATAATGGATGGAGTATATCCTGCTATTGATAAAAAACGTGGAAGATTGTATTTCATTGCTACTCCTGTACATTATGATAGTTTCGCACAAAGATTAATTGATGATTGGAAAGAGGCTCAGGCTGGGCATATTAAAGATTTCCAATGGGTAATGATTGTTAAGGCTGCTACACAACCAGGAATGCCTGGTGGTGTATTATGGCAATCTCGTTATCCAAAAGAGGCACTTGAGAAGATTAGAAAAACATATGCTCATTCTCCAAAAGGTGAATCTGGATACTGGCAAGAATTTGAATTGCAGGTACAGTCTGAAGAAGATGCTTTATGGACTGATAAGCATATAGAAATTTATTCTGGATATTTTATACATATTGATGGTACAAATTATATTGTTAAGAATGGTGAGTATATTCCTGTATTGACGTTCTTGGGTTGTGACCCTGCTACTGATATTGATACTAAGAGTTCTGATTTTTCAGTTATTATGGTTATTGGTGTTGATAGTGAGAATAATAGATATTGCATTGCCTATGAAAGACACAGGTCTATACCAACATTGGGTAGAAAGATATTTGACGAGGAAGCTGGTAAAATTATTACAACTGGTAAAAAGGGAGTTGTTGATTATATTATAGAAATGTATCAGACATATCATTGTGAAAGTGGAGTTGTTGAGGATGTCGCAATGACCCGAAGCGTTCATCAGGATTTATGGAAAGAACAACGAAGATTGAATATTGACAATATGACTATCATACCAGAAAAACCAGCTGGTCGTGATAAACATAATAAGATTTACACACATCTTAATCAATGGTTTACTATGGGAGCAATCCATATAATGAAACGACATAGTTCATTAAGATATGAAATAAAAACATTTGGTGATAAAATGGGTCATGATGATACAATTGAAACATTATATTTTTCTTGCTTATATGCAAGACCACCAAAAAGTGTGGCTGGTAGAGAATTGGGTGCCAGTCGGAGGGTACTTAAAAAAGAAAAATTAAGAGCTAAGAATTGGTACTACTTAAATTAAGAGGAAATTAAATGACACAAGAAATTGCAGGAGAAGCACACTCAGAAAAAAATTGGGCTCAGATTAATAGGGATTTATACTTGCATACTAATGACACTGTTCATCAACGATGGGAAAGACATGGAACAAAAGGATTTGATTACTTTATTAATGAGCAGATGACAATTGAGGGTAAAGAGGCACTGGAAAAAGCTGGACTTCCAACCTTTACTGTTAACGAAATTACACCGGTTATAGAAATGATGCGTTACTTTGCAACAGCCAATGACCCAAGATGGAAAGGAGTTGGAACTGAGGGAAGTGATATAGATATTGCGCATATTCATACAATAGTCGCAGAACATTCTTGGAAATTATCAAAAGGTCGAAGTGTCTATGCGCAGAATATATTAGATTCTCTGACAAGAGGTCTTGGAATTATGCAAGTATATGTTGACCCAGATTCTGATAGAGGACAGGGAGATGTCTTGTTTAAATGTAGAAATCCTAAACATATATATGTTGATAAACAATCAACAGATATTATGTGGGATGATGCTGGGTTTGTATTACTCAAACTTGACCTTCCAAAAATGACATTGAAAAATCAATTGCCTAAATATGCTTCTATTATTGACAAGGCAAATGGTGACCAAACATATAATTACAGTTCACTTGCTGATAGGTTGGATTCTCAGGCAGTTATTGATGAAGATGTTAGAGGTGATATTGTTAATACATTTGCTAAAGAAGAAGATATCATTGATTATTATGAGTGTTATCGAAAAGTTAAAGTTCCTTATGTTAGTGTGTTTTTGAGAATTATGCCAACTGGTGAAGAATTGAAACGTATACAGGAAACTGTTAATGTTAAAATGGCAGAGTTTATTCAAGAAGCAACTGTTCAAAAAAATGAGCAAATTGGTAAGTTAAGAGAAGCGTTGAATAAGCCACCAGCAGATGGTGGAATTATCCAGAGTCGTTTTGATTTAGAAGTCAGCAAGTTAAATCAAATGCTTGCTCAAAAACAAGCGACAATTAAACAAGACATGACTTCTCAAATGGTTAAATCTGTCACTAAATTAAAACAATATATTGTAGCAAAATCTGAATGGGAAAAAGAAAAATTAAAACCTCAGGTTATTAATAGTTTGGTAGATTCTGTTGAGTTCAATCAAACAAGAATTACTGTTACTGTGACTGCTGGTGATAAGTTCTTATATAAAAAACCAATTAAAAATTTGGAATATTATCCATTAATACCATTTCCTTATACTTTCACTGGAACTCCAATGCCAATGGGTGCAGTTCAGCCATTGATTGGGAAACAAGATGAGATTAATAAAGCACATCAGATTATGATACACAATGCTAATTTAGGCTCAAGTTTAAGATGGAAATATTTTGAAGGAAGCATTGATGTTGATGAGTGGGAACAATATTCAAGTTCAGCTGGTGCTTTGTTGAAAGTTAGACAAGGTATGGAAATGCCAGAAGAGATTCAACCTGCACAATTAAACAATGCTTTTTATGAGATTGTAAGACAGGGTAAAGAAGAAATTCAATATCAATCTGGTATTCCATCATTCTTACAAGGTCAAGCTGGGGGAAGTGGTGATACTTATCGTGGAATGTTGGCAAATGATGAGTATGGTACTCGTAGAATTAAAAGTTGGATGCATAACATTGTAGAGCCTGCGTTAGAAAGAGTTGGTGAGGTTCATAAACAATTAGCACAGGCTACATATAAAGCAAACAAGGTATTTAGAATTGTTCAGCCAAATGCTGGTGGTGGGTATGATGAAAAAATTACTGAGAGAACTGCTGAGATTAACATTCCTAAATATAATAGTTTTGGTAAGCAGATTGGTTTATACCATGACTATGCATCAGCAAGATTTGATGTTAAAATCGTAGCTGGTTCAACATTGCCTGTTAATAGATGGGCATTAGTTGATGAGTTCTTTAAGTGGTTCCAAGCAGGTGCGGTTGATGACATTGCTTTTATTGAACAAGCAGATATTCCCAATAAAGAAAGACTTATTGAGAGAATGTCAAGAATGTCTCAAATGGGTAAGCAAATTGAAGGACTTGAACGTGACAATGATGATTTGAAAGGACTTATTGAGAGATTGAAAAGTCAGATTATTCAAGGTGACATTAAGCATACATCATCAAGGGAACAACAGCGTATTGAGAATGCAAGTACCCAGACCAAGTCTCAAATAAAGGTTCAACAAAAAGATTTACAAAATGAAATAAAAATGCAAAAACGAGAGTTAAGTTTGATGGTTAAAACTGTATTTGAAGAGTTTAAACTTGCTTTAAAGAAAGAACTTCAAGCACAAACAAAGACATCAGAGACAAAATAACTATTGCATCATAGATAATTTATTATTAAATTAGGAGTAACATTATGGAAATTATAGGAACAAATAATCAAGCTGGTCAACAAGATAGCAACTTTGGTGGCGGATTGATGGGTGAAAAACCTGTTCAATCTACCTCACCTGCATTGGATGCCTTACAGGCTCAAGCTAACAATATTCAGGTAAATCCAAACCCTAATCTTCAATCAGTGCAAAACCCAAATATACAAACGCCTGCTCCAAATGTGCAGACGAATGATATTTTTAGTCAAATAAGCCAAGCAGTAGAGCCTGGTTTGTTTGATGTTGATATTCCGCTGGAGAATGTTCCTTCTTCAAATGATAGTGCGGATTATCGACAACCCCAAGTTCAGCAACAACAGCCTCAACAAGTTATGGCAACTCAACAAGCACAGTTGGCAGAGATTTTGAATCAGCCGTTAAATCAACCGTTACCAAATGAAGTTAATTTGCAACAACCGATACAACAGCCGTTACAACAACCTTTACAACAACCAATTGTTGACCCCAATAACTTGCGACAACCTGTCTTGTCAGCAGAGCAACGGTATTCAGATTCAAGTCGAGAAGCAAAAAGACTGGCTATTCTTAACACTAAACTTCAGCAACAAGTGGATGCAGTTGCTCCAGTGATGCCTTTGGTCTTGAAACTAAAAGAAAGTGAATCTCTACGAAATATGGTGAATGGATTTTATACGCAAGGTAATATAGCACCAGCAGATGTTCAGAAAATGTTAAAACTTCCTGCTGATTTTGTATTTAATGGTGAAGAAGCGTTTAAAGACCCAAACAGTGATTCGGCAAAACTTCTTACTACTACTATTGATATGGCAGCAAATGCCAGAGCAGAAAAAGTAAGAACAGAAATAATGACCAATCTTCAAGCACAAGCACAAAAAGAACGTGCCTTGCAAGACCGTCAAAGATTTCAAGCAACGAATCAGTTATCGCCTGACCAAATGACCCAAATAGGACAATTTGCACAACAACATCAAGTAACCCTTGATGATATTTGGTATTTGATGAATAGAGGAACACGTGAACAGAATATTGCTCAGAATGTACAACAGGGAGTCATCAATCAGATGCACAATGCTCGTGAAGTGATGCCAGTTTCCATAAATGGTGTTGCACCGAATCCTATTGACCCTAATTCTGAGGAAGCAATATTTAATACTGCTTTTCCAGAGGTAGGCAAGCAAGAAGGATTCTTCGATGCTACCCCTGCATAGCAAACTGATTAACACAATAAACATGGAGAAAATAATATGAATGATTATAGTGGAATAACTATGCCCAATAACTCGGGTGTACCACATACGGTCAATGCTCCAGTGGCAAGTTTAGATGTGACAGGTCTTTCTACCTATGATATAGGTGATTTGAGACGAAAGTTCAATTTTGGAAATACCTACACTCGCTTGTCATTTAAGCGTGACCCATTCCTTCATTTAGCCAACACCCTGAAAGGTATGAAAAAGCCAACGGATGATTCTAAATGGGAATATGCTGTAAAACGCAACACATCAGCTTATAAACGCTTTGCCTATGTAGTAGGCATTGATGTTGATGCTGTAGTAACATCTGACTATACTGTTGAAGATGCAACTGGTTTATGGACTACTTTCACTGCTGCAAACTCTAACAAGAATTTGCTTAGTGGAACTGGTAATGCCTTTGCTGATATTGCATTAGGTCAATCGTTCAGTCTTTTGATGGCTGGAGATTATAAAACTGCTGGTAACTTGGTAAATAAAATTGGTCGAACTGCTGACTACTCTTTAGGTTCTAATGGAACAAGACCTAACTTTTTCTTACCCAGTCAAACTGTAAGGATTCCACTGGCTGGAACAATTACGACTGGTATAGTTGCTGACTATGCTACCGTAAAAATTCTATCTATTTATAATTGGAGTTATCAAACTTCCGCTGGTTCTGTTTGGAATCATGGAGTGATTTTGAATGTTAAATTGATAAAAGCTGCTGACACTTCAACTAACGAGTTTCCTGTATATACTGGAACTACAACCTTGTTTGATGTAACACATTCAACTGGTTCAAGTTCTATGGCGCAATATTTGGAACCTGCACGTTGTTATGTTAGTGGTTCAAGTTATCACGAACTGTCTGGATATGGTTCAACAAATAGAATGCAACCCTACTCTACTGAGGATGGTTTAAACCAAATCTTTAAAGTCACTGCAATGATGTCCAATCGAGCACGTGCTACTGTATTAAAATTTGGTGGAAGTCCTTGGCAAGATGAGTGGGAAGATAAAATGCGAGAAATCAATTGGGATATTGGTCAAACCGCATACTTCGGAGACCAGTACACAGATGCTGAGGGTGTTACACATACCGAAGGATTTATCAATTATGCATTAAACAACGCAAATTCATTTAGTTTAACATTAGCAACCAAGACTCTTGATGATTTCTTGGAAGATTTAAGTGCATTTAATGACCCTCGTTATCAATATGACTTGGGTTCTAATATCGCTTATTTCTGTCGTACCGATGTATGGAATTGGTTGCATAAATTAAGTGGATTTCATCAAAACAACGCAGAGATTAGTACTAATTTTAGTATTCAGTTAGCGAAGAAAGGAAAGATTGCTGGAGTTGATTATTCTTCCTTTACAGTTCAAGGAACTACATTGAACATAATTCGTGACGTTCACTTAGACGGTACTAATGTAAAAATGGCTGCGATTAATTTAAAAGCTGCTTATATCCGCCCATTGATAGGTAACAACATCAATCGTGATATCACTGTTTATCCTGGAGTTAAAACCATCCAAAATAGTGGTGAGGATTATCGAGTAGATTTAATTCAAGGTGACATTGGTTTTATGTTCACTTCACCAGAAACCCACGCTGTGTGGACTTAGGAGGAAATTATGATTACACAAAATAGAGGACAAGTTAATTCTGGTAATGCATCTGCTCCTGTCTCAGTGCAAGAGCCGTATACTTTGGCTGCTCATCCAGAAGCAAGTTTAAGTGTAAAAGATGTTCAAATGCTATTGGATTTGGCAAAAGCAATGAGAGTAGGAGAATCTGGTGCTGGACAGTTTGTACAAAGGTTTGTATATACAATCCCAGTTGGAGATACGACTACTAAAGCGTTCACTGCCACAGAAGATGCATTTGCTGTTGAGGGTGGATATGTTAAAATATCAAACGCTGAAGGCGATTATGATATTGATATTGGTATAACAGATGACACTGATTCATTATGTGTTGATGTTATTGAGCAACTTGAGAATAGTGTTGATGGATTTAATGGTTATGCCCCAACTCTGTTGGAGTATTTAACATCAGGCAAAGATGTTTCAATAACCATTACCACAAATTCCGCAAGTGTCAATACTAAACCAATATTGGTTGAAATATTCTTACTCTGTACTGCTGCAAGAGCAACATCTTAATAGGAGGTTGATATGAGAATATTCAAATTCTTACTACCAATTCTTTTCCTTACATCCCTTGCTTTTGGGCAGGGGAAGTATTGGGTAGCGAATGAGCCAAATTCTGCAATTACAGCAGCACAGGCACAGGCACTTGCTGAAATTGCAGAAGAAGGGAATGCGACACTTGATTCATTAACTGCTGGTGCTGTAGAATTAAGTGGTCCAATTGACCAAACAATAGACATACAAATTGCCGGTGGTGATAGAGGAATTAATCAAGCAATTAGTCAAACTGTGACTGCATTAACAGGAACACTTACTGGTGCTAAATTTAATGCGAGAGTTAATGTTGAATCTCCATCTGGAAGTGTGACTGGTATTGATGTACAGGCTGGTAATATGTCTGCGGGATATGGTCTCAGTGCTGTAAGGGGTGGTTACTTTGGTTTGACAAATAAAGTACCATCTGGTGCTGTGACATGGACTTATGCACGTGGTCTTGAGGTCAATATGGACTTAGACCAAGGAACATCTGGAAATGCTAACACAATAACCAATGCTGCAATGCTTTATGGTGTTTATAATTTACCAACGGCAGGAAGTTATTCAACCGTTACTAATGGTTATGGAATTTTCTTACGGAATGAGGCGGTTGGAGGAACGGGACAAATGCTTGATGCTGGATTTTATCTTGATGATGCAAGTCATTCTGGTGGAATTTATGGTTGGGACTATGGTTTCGATTTTTCAGGAATAGGTGGAAATTCAGGTGCTTTTGGAACTGCTGATGGAAGATTAGCCGATGGTTCTTTGATAAGTGGAGCATACACAAATGGAGCAGTTTTAGCAACTGCAACTGGCGTTACTAATGTAAATTATTCAAGTGGATTAAATCAAACTGTTATTACATTTACAAATTATGCAATGCCGATTGTTGATTCTGCAGGAAGTGGTGGACATGGTACATTAAAATTAGTTGATTTTCCTGAAGGCGTAATTAGAGTTCCAAGTGTTATTGGTGATATTGGAATTACCGCAGTGGTTGGAATTGGGGCTACTGGTGTATTTGACATGGCAATGGGTAGTGCTACCACATTAACTAACGCAGAAACACTTGGTAATGCCAATGTTGATTTTGTGGCTAAAGTTGATGGTACTTTATCAAGTGGAGCAGATGATATTGATTTAGTAAATACAACTTCACAAGATGAAGATGGACACAGTTCAAACACAGAAGTTTGGTTATGTGTTGCTGTAATGGATGCTGATATGACAGCCACTGGAACAATGACTTTTAGTGGTACAATAGTAATTACATGGCATAATATGGGTGATTACTAATAGTTAATTAATAATGGGGTGGACAAATGTCCACCCCAACCTTATAGGAGTTTCAAATGCCTAACGAAATTTTTATCCAAGCAAGATTAAGTTATAATCCAGCAACCGAAGATTCTGTTTCAATCCCCTGGCTTGAAAAATTTATAGATGTTACTGGTTCAGAATATATGAGTGGTGTTCAAAGTATTGGAACATCAGAAGAAGCTATTGAAAAAATAACAGATATTGGAACTGTTGGTATATGTGTATTTATAAATTTAGATGCATCAAATTATGTAGAAATAGGTTTAACAAGTTCTTATACTGTTAAATTAAAACCAAAAGAATTTTGTTTATTTAGAGCAAGTGCTGATTTATATGCTAAAGCAGATACTGACGCAGTTAGATTGAAATATTGGATATTTGAGGATTAGATATGAATGTTATAAAAATATATTCAATTATGTCAAAAGCATTTAGTACAAATATTGTTGAGATTGTTGAAATTTTAAATGAACTTATTGATGATGGTGAAGACTTGTTAAAAGGTACTGCTTATGAAAATATAGACATTGTTGATGGTAAACGATTTTATAAATTAAAAGGTTCTGCTCATGATGTTGTTTCTGTTTTATTTCAGAATACAAGCGGTGTTTATGTTCCTATAAATAGATTTGTTGGAAAAACTGATACTGGGGAGATAGAGTAATGGCAAGTACACATCCATACCCACAACGCACTATATATTACACAATTGTTAATGATAGTTTAGAATTATTTCAAATTAATGAAGATGTTAACAATCCCGACGTTGCTCATCAAACATTAGATGAAACTTTATCCGCAGGAGCAGTTGTTGAGTTTAATAAAATACCACAAAAACTTGATGCAACTAATGCAAATATAGGAACAATGGAACTTCCAATAAGTCCAAGACTTGATTCGGCTGTTAAAGATTTTGTTAGAAGTCGTTTAATAGAATTAAATGGTGGAGATTTGAAACAGGCTCAGTATTATTATCAAAGGTATAGATATCAGCTTTCAAAGAAAGATGGTGGAAAATTAAAAGCTGGAACTCCGAGAAGAGTTATGCCAGATAAAGTAGTGAGGATATGACATGGCTATGCAAAATTTAAATGAACAAATTTATGACAAGGCTGGAATACTTGCATCAGATAATTTTGGAGTTACAGATGAAATGCTTGATGATATTGCAACACATGCTTATAGAATTATAATTAACAGAGTTAAAACATATAATCCAATTAAGTTAGATTTATTCGCAAATGAGACTGAGGTTACTGATTCTGTTGGTAAGACATACACAGAATTAACAAGTGATTGTGTAACATTTTGTGAAAGAGAAAGAGGAGATGTTAGATACCCATGTAAGAGTGTTCCTTATGGAATGTTTCAACGAATGAAAAATCCTCATAGTATTAACTTTGTTACAAAATATGACCCAATTTATACACATAAAAATGGTACTGTTTTTATACATCCAAATCCAAGCACAAATGAAAAGGGGTATATACATCATGTTAAGTTTGCGCAGATTGTTACAAATGCTGTGACTAATGTAAATGCAACATCTGGGATTACATTTCCGCAGGAACTTGATGAGGCAATTATTTTAAAATGTATTGTTGATGTTAAAATTAGAATTATGAACAAGTTAATGACACTTGCTCAAGATGAGTTTGGTGCAATAACTGGAACTGCAATTCAAGCATCGGAAGCATTTGTTGCTCAAACAAGTTTCACATTTACTCATAATGTTGGACAAATGCCTGGAATAGTTATATTAGATACAAACGGAAAAGAAATGGGAGGAGAACTTGACCATAATACATCAACATTTAATTCTGTCGATGTCACTTTTGCGATTGCAAAATCTGGAACTATATATGCAACTTTAGCAAGTGCTGCTGGTGGAGATTTGGCTAATTTTGAATCTGCATTACCAACATGGACTGCTGTTGAATTTGGCGCAGATGCGATACCAACATTACCAGCATTTCCCACAGGTTTTGAATATGATACCGCTGCTTTTGCTGCGCATTTATTGACATTGCCAAATATTAATGATTTTGTAGATTTAACTGTTAGTACTGGAGATATAACTTCAACTCTTGAGGATATTGATACTACAAGAATTTATAATGCATTAAATCAAGCATCTGAATTTTTAAATGTTTCAAATGTTGACGGGAGTGCTAACAATCAAGCAATTGATGCTCTTGCTAAAATAACATCTCATGATGTTGCATTGTCAAATGAAACAATTAAGGCTGCTAATGCATATACAAATTCTGCTGCACAGGAAATTGCTGCACAAAACGTAAGGAATAGCAATTGGTCAAAAGAGGTTGATGCAAGAGTTGGGCATTTCTTATCAGCATTAAAAGAATGGACAGAAGCACTTAAGCAATATCTTGATTATGATACTTTGGAATTAACCAAATGGAGAAACAATGTTGATAGTGTTATTGCAATATACAGTGCTAAATTGCAAAACGAAGTACAAGAATTTCAATCTAAATTAGCAAAAGCAAGGTCTTATCTTGAAAGTGCTGCAATTAGATTGCAAGTTGGTGTGGCATATACAGCACAAATGGGTGCCTTGCCAAATGAAATTGTGTTATTAAGCGCACAATTTGAAAATGAAGTTAGAATGTTTTGTGGATTACAACCACAAACACAAACCGAAAGGAGATAGAAATGGCTAATCATTTAGTTACAGTAAAAAGATTGAAAGTTGAAAAAAACAACATTGATGCAGACACTGTTACCACAAGTCTTGCATATGCAATAAAAACATATCTTGCAACTGTTTCCGATACAAAAACAATTCATTCAATAGATATTGAGGAAATTGATGGACATGAAATAGCAACAATAGTACATGTAACATAGACGTTGTAATGAAAAAAATATTATTAACAATCTTGTTGTTATTGTCATTTGTATTTCCACAATATGAACATGCCACAGATGTTCTTATACAGGGGAATCTTAGTGTTCCAAATGATTATACAGACCTTGATTCTTTATCGGCAAGAACTGTTAAATTAGATGTTGGAACCAATGTTAATGAGTTTTCAATAGACGGAACACTTGCTGGAGATTCAGATGATGTTATCCCCACTGAAAAAGCAATAAAAACATATGTTGACGCACAGGGTGGTTTCGCAGACCCAATGTCAACAAGGGGTGATATTATTTATCGTAATCCATCTAACCTTACAGCACGTTTGGGGCTTGGTTCTAATAAATACGTATTACAAAGTAATGGTACTGATTTGGCTTGGAGTGAATTTTTAGCATCGGAAATGAATATAGTTGATGCAGGTGTAAAAATTACTGCTACAGAAGTAGAAGGAGCATTGCAGGAAAATCGAATAGCCATTGACCTTAATACTTTAAAAGAAACAAACACAGATGACCAAGTTATTGATGTATATTCTATTAGTGGTAACAATGTTCAATTAAGTCTTGAGGATGATGGTGAAGCAACAAAAACAGTTGACATTTCATCCACAACCGCAGTTTCTGCCAATACGGCAAAGGTTACAATGACATATCCGGGTGTTGGAATAGCACTAAGTACTGGTTCTGCTTGGGGAACATCAGTTACAAATAATTCAGCCAATTGGAATACTGCTTATACAGATAGATTGAAATGGGATGGTGGAGCAACGGGCTTAGTTGCGAGTACTGGTAGAACAAGTTTAGGTGGAACAACTATTGGACAAAACATATTTATAAAAACAAATCCAAGTGCAATAACCTTTGGTAGAGCAAATACAAATAACACTTTTGATTGGTTAAGTGCATCAGATTTTAGAATTGCTATTGATGTTGATGTTTCTGGCACTG
>SDBT01004511.1_pt1 | contig 23626 bp, 16 predicted proteins | sample 2277101 | NCBI WGS metagenome assembly SDBT01 (sample SAMN10404973, study PRJNA504765) | marine sediment metagenome | isolation source: marine sediment core GS10_PC15, 103 cmbsf | place: Arctic Ocean: Southern Knipovich Ridge | collected 2010 | reverse complement strand
TGCTTCTGGAACTTTCATTATGGCCCCGCACTGAACGGGGCAGGAAAAACACCCATAATCCCTTTTCTTGTATTTGTTCACTTCTTTTCCCGAAATCTTATTTAATTTTTCCATAGGAAAATCATCTGGTGTACCCCCCCAATTTTTTATTGGAGTATCTCCAGAAACACAAGCAGATACGTTAAGACAAGCTAGACCTAATGTATTATAAAGAAACATCGGACCTGACTGGTCGTTTTTAGCATTAGCATTGAATTCTTTGGTGATCTGAATTAGGCTGTCGTTATCCGCTATTGAAAGTTTTTGATCTCCTTTAATTGCCAGGGCTTTGAGTTTTTTTGAACCCATTACCGCACCAAAACCCGATCTTCCTGCAGCTCTAAATTTTTCATGCATTATGCACGACATTAACGATAGTCTTTCACCCGCTGGTCCTATACTAGCAATCTTAATATTACCGTGGTTTTCAATTAATTTATCTTCTGCCTCATTAGTATCTAATCCCCATATCTCATTAGCATCTAAAATTTGCAAATTATTATCAATGATTGTAACATACTTAGGAGTTTTAGCAGCTCCCTTAATTAGGATCCCATCATAACCGCATTTCTTAATTTCGGCGCCAAACTGCCCGCCACAGTTTGCATCACCCCAAGTACCTGTTAATGGGGATTTGCCCGCAACCATAAAACGTCCGGTTAAAGGCCCTACTGATCCTGTTAAAAGACCTGGGAAAAATCCCACTATAGCATCTGGACCAAGAGCATCAGATTTCGCTGGCATATTTTCATAAATTAGTTTTGTTGCTAATCCATACCCTCCAATATATTGACGATAAATCTCATCTGGTAATTTTACTTCATTAAAAGATCCATCAGAAAGATTCACCCATAAAATTTTACCCATATAACCATTAGACATATTGTTTATACTCCGATTTTTAATTTTTATACAAATTTAGTGGATTATTATATCAAAATTTAGATAGCCGAATATATAAATCTTTAGAATTTAGATTAAGGAAGTTAGTCTCTATAAGGCTATTTGAATTATAGAAATCTTCTAATTCTAACAAAAAGAAATAAAAAGAAGCAGTAAGGAAACTATTAATTTAATATTTTATGAATATATTCACCAATTTCTTCAATAGATTGGTTGCTCTCAGGTAAAGAATCATAGAACTGTTGGAAAACATGCAACATATCATCCCAAACTTTCAATTCTACGTCGCCCCCAGCAGATATGGTCCGTTCTGCTAATATTACTGAATCATCTCTCAATCGTTCACAATTTCCGGCATGAATAAGCATTGGAGGAAGGCCTTCTAAATTTCCATAGAGCGGGGAAACTAAAGGATTTTTTGGATTTTCGTCCTTTAGATATGCGTTAGCCATCCAGACAAGTATTTCTTTTGGCATTCCTGCTTCATATTCAGCATTAATGTCCCATGATTCTCCTGTACATGCTAAATCTGTCCAGGGTGAAAGAAGAACTGCTCCAGCAGGTAAAGAAAGATCTAATTCTCGTAGTTTTAACAATAACGCTACTGCCAAGCCACCGCCTGCGGAAGCCCCACCAATTATGATGTTGTTAGGAGAAATTCCCGTAGATATTAACCATTTGTAAGCTGTTACCGCATCATCTAATGCTGCGGGAAAAGGATGTTCTGGTGCGATACGATATCCAACCAATAATGAACGTATTTTTCCCTCACGACCTATAAGGAAAGGAAAAATCTTTCTAGTTTCTAAGTTCCCCATCACATAACCTCCACCAAAGAGCCAAAATAAGACCTTGTTCTCTTCGCAATTTGGGCAAGTGACCCAATCGCAAGGTACTCCATTCGCGTCAATTCGTTCGAATTTAATATCTTTTGGAATTAGTTCTAACCTTTTCAAAGTCATAATCTCATTAGAATAGCGTTGAAATTCTAAAAGAGCAAGTGGGTCCTTTTGAAGTGTTTTAAAATCTAAAGGTTTTCCCTCTTGTGCTTTCTTATTAAAAAATTCTTTAATCAGCTTTGCCATTTCAGACAATCTTATTTGCATTAATTTTTTTACATCTTTACGCAATTTAGAACTAATAGGTGCTTGCATTACTCTTATCACTCTTTTGATTATAATTCTTAAATTGTATAGGTTAATTAAAATCTCCCTAAAAAAGTATCTATTTCTCATAAAATCTAATCAAAAACTTAAAAAATAATGAAAAGATGAATTGATGTAAATGATGAAAGATATTTATCCACGTAATTATAAAATACGTTTAACTTTAGAACTTGAACAGACTAATTTCCAAGGTATATGCACGATTGAATTAGATTCCTCAAAACCTATAGACAAAATTAAATTAAATTATGACCAATTGGTAATTTCGAAATGTCTACTCAAAAAGGGAGATATTGAGGAAGTTTGCTCTTTTATTGAATATCCCCAGAGTCAGGAACTCATTGTTGATCTTCCAGAAAGAACTGAGGGTATTTTTGATTTAATAATAGAATTTGTAGGGAATTTTAGTGAAGATTTACATGGTATATACCGCAGCAAATATGAATATGATGGAAAAGAAAAATATGTAATTTCTACTCAATTTGAAGAATCAAATGCAAGAAGAGCATTTCCTTGTTTCGATCATCCCTCAAAAAAAGCTACGTTTGATATTGAGTATATTATAGATGAAGGATTAATCGCTATTTCGAATACAGCTATTCTTGAAGAAAAGAAACTAGAAAACAGTAAAAAATTAGTGAGATTTAAACAAACCCCAAAAATGTGCACCTATTTGCTCTATTTTGGTGTAGGAGAATTTGAAATACTTCAAGATAATTTTAATGGTTATCTTGTTCGTGTACTTACAACTCCCGGAAAGGCGGAATATGGGAAATTTGCTATGGATATTGCAGGTAAATCTCTTAAATTTTGTGAAGAATATACTGGTATTAAATATCCTCTTTCAAAATGCGATTTAATAGGAGTCCCTGACTTTCCTTATGGTGCGATGGAAAATTATGGTGCAATAGCATTCCGGGAAACTGTGTTTTTATTATATCCAGAGATTACATCAACATTTATGAAACTAATGATTGCTGGAGTTACTGCGCATGAAGTCTCACATTTTTGGTTTGGAGACTTAGTAAGCCCTTTAGAATGGAGAGATATTTGGCTAAATGAATCTTTTGCTTCCTATTTTACTTCTATGATTCCTGACCATTATTATCCTGAATGGAATATGTTTAATATATCCATCCCAAGATATTACATGGGCGCTCTTGAGAGAGATGGTTTAGTTGAGACTTATCCCGTAGAATTACCGAGCGAGGAGACTGATTTCATAAGTCCCGCTAAAGTTGAAATAGTATATAATAAAGGAGCGTCTATTTTGCGAATGTTGCATGGCTATCTAGGAGAAGATGACTTTAAGAAAGCAATAAAGCATTTTTTAACAAAGTATCAATTCTCATGTGCTAATACTCAGCACTATTGGAAAGCATTTGAAGAAGCTACTGGTAAACCAATAAATAAATTTGCTGAAAGTTGGGTTCACCAGCCGGGTTATCCAATTATTTATGTAAAAAAAGAAAATGATGAAATAATATTAACCCAAGAAAGATTTACTTATATCCCTCATAAATCAGGTTTAAAATGGTTTATCCCCATCAAAATCAATTTTTTTCTGAAAAATCGTGAGATAAAAGAATTAGATGTTAATTTTGAAGAAAAAACACATAAAATATTAATACCTAAAGGAACAATCTCATTTAAATTAAATGTTGGCCATTCTGGTTTTTATCGCGTAAAATATGAACAAAACATGATAAGCATGTTAGGAAAATTGGTTCTTGAAAAAGAATTGGAACCAATAGACAGATTCGGTATAGAAAATGATTATTATGCACTTGTTAAGCGTGGTGATTATACAATAAATCAATATTTCGAATTAATCAACAATTACTACTTAGATGAGGGCAGTTTTCTCCCCTTAAGCAGTATTTTGACTCATCTAAAGCATGCTTACTTAATTTTTAAATCAAAACGAAAAGAAATTAAGGAAACCGGACTTAGATTATTAAAAAACTATATATGTAAATATGGCTTAGAACCTATTGATGGGGAAAATGTTGACCAAGCAATTATACGAAACTCTATCTTATGGGCAGCCTTTTCATATGGAAATCAATCTGCTGAAGAATTTGGTCAAACTAACTTTATAAAAATATTAGAAGGTAAAAAAGTTCATCAAGATATTTTATCTAGTGTATTAAAAATTGGAGCAGCTACAAATAAAAAATCGGCACCTTACTTTATGCAAAAATTGTTAGCACCGGATACTCCAGATGTAGAGAAACTTTATATTTTAGACGCATTTGGATGCCAAAAAAGGAAAAAAGATATCCTAAAGACATTAAATATGAATTTAAAACAAGTTCCAAGTCAATCTCGCTACTATTTATTCAGCTCAATGGCAGGAAATCCTGAAGCTCTTGAGTTTATATGGCCATGGTTTCTTAAAAATTTTAAAAAAATTGAAGACCAAAGTTCAATGGTTTACGCCCGGACAATCGCAAGCTTGATTCCTATGGGAGGGCTTGAGAATTCAAGTGAGGTTAAACAATTTTTTAAAGAATTTTTAAATGAGAAAGAACTTGCTAAAGACACGATAAAGATGACTCTTGAATTATTAGAAATTAATTCAAATATGAGAGAGAGATAATTTTATTTTAGATAGTTAATTGCTATTGTAGCGAACATTTTAGTAGTATTAATTAAGTCCTCGATGTGTACGTTCTCATTGGCGCAATGGATAAAGCTATCTTCTCTAAACGCTCCAATTATTACAGTTTCAATACCTTTTTCGGTGAACCAGTGAGCATCTGTGGTACAATTCAACATCTTGAATTCCCTCTCTTCACCGTAGACTGTCCTTGTGGCGTTCATAACTGTTTTAGCAAAGTTCGATTCTGTGTTTATAAAATGTGGTCCGTAAGAAATCGGAATCTGAACACTTATATCCAGATCAGGATCATCTTTTTTCAAGGATTCCACGTAATTTAGGATTCTTGTTTTAATTTCCTCAACATCGTGCTCCGGAATTGTTTGAATGCTACATTGAAGAACGCACTTATTTGCAACTGTAGAAACTTTTGTTCCACCTTCAATCATGGCTATGTTTACGCTACTAATTTTCGATGGGCATTCAGGAGGAATAGGGTATTGTGTTTCGGTTTTTTCAAATTCCACTTGTAAATCTAATAAAAATTGCATTATAGGGACCATCTTCTGAATTGCACTAATTCCAGAATATTGAGTTCTGTTAGGAGGAGGTAAATCAGGATGCATAAATCCGTGAGCTTGCTTCCCCTTAATTGCAAATGTAATAAAAATTGCTCCGTGAATAAAACCTATAGGATAATCTGCGGGAGCATCACCTACAACGCAAGCATCCCCATTTATAAGACCGCGTTCGAGTAAGAAATTAGTACCGCCATACCCACCTAATTCTTCATCTACTACAGCTGTGATTATTAATTTTCCCTTAAGTTCTATTCCGGCATCAAGTAATGCTTTAGCTGCGAAAATTTCAGCAGTAACACATGATTTGTCATCTGAAGAACCTCGTCCATAAATTCGATTATTATCAATGATACCACTGAACGGATCTCCTTTCCAACCTTTAAACACTTCAACTGTATCAAAATGTGCATTAAATATCAGTCTTAGACCGTCGTCAATCCCTAATTCTCCAATAACATTATTTCTCTTGCTTTTTGCTCTTAAACCAATGTTAGTCATTTCCATCTCAATAAACTTAGATAGTTCCTTATATTTACTTGGTGGATTTTCAGATGGTACTTGTACAATCTTTTGATGGAATTTTATGATTTCCTCCCGCATTTCTTCAATTTTATCTAAAACAATTTTTTCTATATCATCCATAAAATTACCTTTTCTTGTTTTAATATAATATTATTTCTATTGAATTATATTTAAAATTTTAAACAATCTAATGTAAATATATAAAATAGAGACAATTCCCTTCTAACAAAGACTTCAGAATATTACTGGTTATTAAAATTCATTACACATCAATGATGAGCTTCATTTTTCTAAATTTCTAAGATATTCCTTATGTTTTGTCCAGCTTCTTTTAGTAATTTCATTGCTAATTTCTTCCACATCATCCAATGTCAACTTACTTTTTGAAGTTAAATCTTCAATCATTTCAATTTTTTCAATATAGCGTTTTAGTGCTGACTGTGCAATTGATTCCCATTTAATTTCGGGATGTTTTTTCATTTTGTCAAATAAAGCTTCTGGAATATTAAGTTTTAGTTCTGTCATGTCTTATCTACAGTATAATTACTATCTTAAGTATATATTCTTTATGATGATTCTTTCAATTCCATCCTTAATGTTAATATAGATATTAACACATTCTAAATGGTAGCTTTGTACCTGTAGGAATTGAATCAATATACTTCTTTCTGTACTCTTCGTTTAACATGGGGCATTCCTTACGTACCCAATCCTCGCAAAACATGTCATGACCCCACATTCTTTCTAAGATTGTCTTCAGAGGTTCATCTCTAATGCTTCCAAATGTAAGTGGTATAAAACAGCATGGTTGGACCTCTCCGTATGGATTAATATAAAAATAGGCATGTTCCGACATCCCGCTGCATTGACTTGAACGTTGATTCTGAAAATAAAAATCTCTACAAACATAGGGGAACTCTGCGATTTTTCTGACCTTTCTTTCTTCTTCCCGTGTTAACATAACCTCCGGATTATACAACCACCTTCCAGTAGGTGTAGGTAATAAATATCTTACTCCTGTCGCACCTATATCTCTTGCTAACTGAATAACCCGCTCAAAGTCGCCATTTGCAAGGTTCTCTTTTGTAATATACGTGGAGACCTCACATTTTAATCCCACTTCAAGTGCGTTTTTTATACCTTGAATTGCTATATCAAATAATCCTTTCATTCCGCGCAATTGATCATGCTCTTCTGGATGAGGACTATCAATACTTACATACAGAATCTCTAAACCGTTATCCTTCAATTGCTGTGCGTAATCTTTGGTGATTTTTATTCCATTCGTGTCGCAAAATACATAAATGGCCCTTTCTGAGGCATATTTTATTAATTCCATTAAATCCTCTCTCATGGTTGGTTCTCCTCCGAAAAAATTAATAACGAATGCTTTGGATGATTGATCTAAAACATCCTTTACCTCTTCAGTTGTAAGTTGTCTTGGGGGCTCATTTTCATAATTTCCAACACAACAATGGGGACATTTAAGTTGACAATTATAAGTTATACCAAACATCAGATAAAATACATCTGCGCCTCCAGTAACTCCCCCTCTCTCTTGAGTAAACCATTTTGTCATTCTATCCTCATCATAAGTTAATGGAATATTTCGCTCCATTTTTCTCACATCATCTCCTAAATATGATTTAGGTTTATATACAATTTTGTTAATTACTACTCGAAAATTGTTATAAGCCTTAATTTAGTCTAATTTCTACCATCTAATTTAAAATAAATAATAGTGGATCTATACACTATTTGGCTTACAAATTTAAAAATATTTTTAAAAGAAGTTTAAAAAAACTTTAATTTAAGTTACTTAGAAAGCCGTTTGCCGAGTTTTTTTCCTAATCGATTAAGTTTCTCCCATACTTCGGGCTGGTCTTCAACAGCAATACAGAGTTTGCTTGAAATTTCAGCATCTTTACCAAAGAGTTGTCGAGCTCCACTCATTTTACATGTACCTCCTTCGCCACAAGTGAGGCATGGTACGTTTCCTATAATTTTAACAGTCCCGACTATCTTCATGTTCTCCATTCGCATCTCACGTGTAATTGCATCAACCACTTCATCTCGGGACTTCATCATTTTGTTCGCTAACTGAGCCCGTGGACTATCTCCAGTAAGTTGTAGTCCATTAACTACAATAACTACAAGCTTGCCTTCGTTTAGATTATTAACGTGTCGCATGGACCATAGACGTTCCAGAAAAGCTTTCGTGAAGCCATCAATCTGACCATATGGAATATACGCACCAATTACAAGAGCATCTGCTTCCTTTACTTTTTTCGCAAGTTCTGGAAAGTCATCCTCGACTTTACAAACATTGTCTGATACACAGGCTTTACAAGCCATACAAGGTCTTACATGGAGATCACTAAGTTTTACAAACTCAGATTCAAGTCCGCTAGCTTCCAGAACAGCTTTCACTGCACGATCTGTATTACTGTTTGGAACGGGACTGCCAGAAACGCCGAGGATTCTCAAACCCATAATTCTTGCACCCTATTGCAATTTTTTTTTATCTTATTAGCCTTCATCTTAATATTTCCTAGTTCTTTTAAAAGAATTCAGATAGAAAAATCGATTTACCATTAAAAAATTTTGTATTATTTGATATAAAAGAAAAAAAGTTTGAATTATGCTTTTTTTAACTTTTCAAATTGTTTTTTTTGTTTTACGAAGAATTCTGGGGTTGAAAGCTCATAAGGTATTGGATATCTTGTACCTCCCTTATGAGTCTTTTCCATACCTTCTATGATTTCATCAACTATTCCAAAAGGGATGCTTGCTATTAAATCAGAATCGTTTGCTAAACCAAAACGGCGATCACCCAGACATGGAAATGCGACCTGTAATTCCTCTGTAAGCATTGGACTTGCGATTATATCAGCACAAACTCCATCTGTAATTGTCGACAACTCCATTCTACCACCACGTTTCCACAAGTATCCTTGAATGATTCTTGTTATTTGAGCAGAGTTCCCCCAGATTAAAATAAGATCTGGATCAAAATCAATGCGATTTAAAGCACCTGACACTATTGCTGAATACTCACCAAAGGGAATTATTGGCATTGTTGCACTGGTTTTTTTAGCTAGCTCTTTAGTTTCATTATATCGGCCCGCAAAAAACATTCCATCTTGAAAAAGTTTGTTCAGTTTTTCAAAACCTATAGCTATGCCCGCTAGAGGACACAAATTATCTTCTGCAGTGTATCCCATTGTCCACCCATAATTTCTGGAATAACTAAACATCTGACATAATACTAAGTCTTTATCTGGTCGTTTTAGATATTTGATTTTTTCAAATTCTTCTTTATAGTTATCTTTTAAAAGTTTTACACCTATAGGAAAAGTAGATAGTCTGAGAAAGCTGTTTAATTTTTCATCTAATTCTTTCCATTTACTCATAGTATTATCATACTCTCTTTATAGAAATATAATTGATACTAACTTTAATTATTGATTTTGTTTTGCTTTTTTTTTAGCTAGTCGTTCTGCTTTCGCTTTTACAGCACATCGGGTTCCTTTACGGCCTCCCACGCAACCATTGCAATAAATACATTCAACTCCTGAATCACCCTCTCCTTTTAACCACCTATTAGGTAGGTTTGGTTCTCTTATAAGTGGTCGAGCCAATGCGATAAAATCAGCACTTCCCTCTTTTAAGATTTGTTCTGATAATTCTAAGGAATTTATTCCCCCAATTGCTATTATAGGAACATCAACTACTTTCTTAATCTCCCTAGCATATTGTACATTATAACCGGGTTCATTCACAGTCCCCACACTTATTCGAGATTCTGGTAACATCGCTATTTTCCAACCCAACTCTTCTTTACTTCGCATTACAGCCGCCCACATGCCTCCGCTAATCTCGAGAGCCGCATAACCTAATTTTGAGAGTGATACACCAATTTTTTTAGCCTCATTTACGTCTAATCCCCCTTCCATGAAATCGTCAGCATTATATTTAATCATAATAGGAAAGTCTGTTCCAACTAAATCCACTGCCCTATTATAAATTTCCTCAACAATTCTCACCCTATTTTCTGTACTTCCTCCATATTCATCTGATCGTATATTTGTATAGGGCGATAAAAATGCACTCAAGAGCCAGCCATGAGCTCCATGTAGCTGCACTGCATCAAATCCCGCTTCCTTAGTTCTTCTTATTCCTTGTGCAAAAGCTTCAACTGTCTCTTTAATTTCATCAACGGTCATTTCACGAGGCGTACTTTTGAGAAATGGATTGTATATAGGGGAGGGTGCAACACGAGCCTCTTTAACCATATTTTGAGTTCCAGCATGCTGCAGTTGCAGGGCAATTTTACAACCGCTTCCATATTTATGGGCAGTATCGGCAATTTTCTTCAATCCCGGAATAAAATCATCGTTAAATATCCCCATTTGTGCTTCACTTAATATAGCATTCTCTTGTACAGCAACAACTCCAGTAATAATTAATCCCACGCCTCCTTCGGCTAAGGCCTTATAAAAAGCTATAAGCTTATCATTCACGTAGCCATCTGAAGCTCGAGATTCAAAGGTCGCGGATCTTACAAACCTATTTTTAATCTCTAAATCTTTAATTTTTTTAGGTGTAGCATACATATTATTTATTAAATTTATTATTATAATAAATCTTATTAATCGAAAATTTATATATTTTTTGAAATTTTTTTTCTAATATATTATATAAATTGTTCAAAAAAGAAATCTATTAAATTCAGATGTAATATTTAAAAAGAATACTCCTCATAAGGTCTAATTGCATATCCATCACTATGTTCTGCATCCATAGCAGCTTGCCGATGAATTTCAGCTTCAATCCGAGTCGTCGCAGTAAAAACTTGTTGAAATGCTGGAATTGAAGGGTAATGGGCAAAAGCTATTACATTGTAATTAACATTTCTAACACTAGCAATAAAAAGCTATAAGCTTATCATTCACGTAGCCATCTGAAGCTCGAGATTCGAAAGTCGCGCTTCTTACAAATCTATTTTTTATCTCTAAATTTTTAATTTTTTTAGGTGTAGAAGATATCATAATAATCAGAAATAAGTTTTTATGATTTAGTCTAGGTTAAAATAAAATAAAAAGTTTCATACTTTTTTTTCAACGGATTCTTTTTTCATACAACGAATACCGCCACCTATCATCACGCTGGCTAGGCAAGCATTACAATAAATGCACTCTACCATTGAGCCACCTTCACCTTTCAACCATCGATTAGGAAGTTCGGGCTCTCTAATAAATGGCCGACAAAGAGAAATAAAATCAGCACTTCCTTCAGATAAAATATTTTCAATAAGATCTAATGAATTTACACCACCAACTAGAATCAATGGAGTGTTTTTTAGTAATGGTTTTATTTCTCGGGCATAATTTAAATGATATGCTGCTTTATTCCTCTTTCCAATGTGCTTTCTTGACTCGGGCAAAGCTTGTCTATTAACTCGCCAGCCAAGCTCTTTTTCACTGCGTTTACAAGTATCCCAAACCGCTCCGCTAATTTCTATTGCAGCATAACCTAAATCAGAAAGGATTCTCGCAATTTTTTTAGATTCTTCAATATCAATGCCGTCAGGCAGAAAATCATCAGCGTTCATTTTAATTAAAATTGGAAAATCACTCCCTACTAATTCAACGCTCCTTCTATAAATATCTTCAACGAATTTGACTCTTTTTTCCGTATTTCCTCCGTATTGATCAGTTCTTTTATTTGTATGCGGAGAAAGAAATTCATTTATAAGGTAGCCGTGAGCCCCATGCAGTTGTACGGCATCAAAACCAGCTTCTTTAGCTCTTCTCGCAGCCTGAGCAAACGCTTCTATTGTTTCTTTAATTTCGTCGAAGGTCATCTCACGAGGCATTCGTTTTGTTAACTTTTCAAAAACCGCAGATGGAGCTGGAGGATGTTTATGATGAGGATTTTGACGACCAGCATGATTCAGTTGTAAAGCAATTTTGCATTTGTTCCCTACATTGTGAACAGCATCAGCGATCCTTTTTAATCCAGGTATAAATTCATCTTTTTCCACTCCATTCATTTTAGGTCCATGTTTACCTATCAATTGGATATAAGAGGCACCTGTTACAATTAACCCGACACCTCCTTCTGCTAATCTTTTATAAAATTCTACAGTTTCATCAGTAACAAAACCATCTTCAGTAGCCAGATTTTCATAAGTTGCAGATCTAACAAGTTTATTCTTAATCTCAAGATTACCTATTTTACTAGGCTCAAAAACAATTGTCATAATAAATAAGATCCTTAAATATTTAAAACTAAAAATGAAAATTACTTTTCAAACTTAAAAGTTATGAAAGGGAGAAATTTAGATGTTTGATATGGTATTGAATATGTGAAAAAATTTTTGATTAATACCTTATTTAATTGGTAATTTTACAGTAAAACTAGCTCCTTTATTTCTTCCTTCTGATTCGGCCCAGATTTTTCCTTCATGTAATGAAATTATTTCCTTACATATATATAATCCTAAACCAGAACCTTTCACGTCTATATCTTCCAAACCCTTTTCATACCTTTCTATTTTTCCAAATCGGGTAAACAATACTTCCTTTTCTTTTTCAGTTAATCCTACACCGCTATCTTCTACTTTTATGATAGCCCAGTTGTCTTCCTTTCGCAAACTTAAATTGATTTCTCCATGAGGTGGCGTATTTTTTATAGCATTTGATAATAAATTTGTAATTACCTCTTCCATTTTTAATTCATCCATTTCAAGATATAACTTATCTGGTATTTCGCATTTTAGCTTAAGCTTTCGTTGTTCCATAAGAAACTTCATACCGTTAGCACTTCTTTTTATGATTTCGCTTAAGTTAAGAGTTTCTTTTCTCACTTCAAATTTATTATAATCTATTCGAGATACATTAATTAACTTCTCAACTAAATTTTTTAATCTCACACCACCATTATCAATCATCTCTATTATTTCTAATGCATCTTCTCCAATTTGATCTTTGTAAATTGTTGTAAGAAGCTCTGTACCACTTATAACTGGAATTAAGGGTGTTTTTAACTCATGGGAAACCCTTGATATAAGATCTTTTCTAATTTGGTCTAATTCTTTTAATTTAATTAATTCCTCCTTAACTATTAATTCTGCTTCTTTTCTTTTTGTAATATCTTGAATAATTGCTATGCTTATATCTTCATCATCAAATTTAATTATCTTATTTTGATAATTAACCCATATATAACTCCCATCTAGGTTTCTCACTTCGATTTCCATAGGTTTTAATGATATCCCTTTTAAGTGATCTTCATATCTTTTCCTCATTAGTTTTACATGAGCAGGAGCTGATATCTTCGTATAATTCTTTCCTATTAACTCATCTCTTTTAAAACCCAATAATTTTTCGGTAACCTGATTAAAATCTAATATAATTCCTTTACTGTTAGCTAAAATTATAGCATTTGGAGAATTTTCAAATAAAAGCCTATATTTTTCCTCAGATTTTTTAAGTTCTTGTTCTGCTTTTTTTTTCTCTGTTATATCTTGAATTATAAACAATATTAACAAACTATCTTCGATTTTTAATAATGAACCATGAACACTCATCCATAAGAAATCTCCTATAGACCTATAAAGTTGACATTCAAAAGATTCTACGACTTCACCTCTAAGTAATCTTTTAAAATTTTCTTGAAACAGAGGTATCAAAGGTTCATTATTTTTATTTAGGGCTAACATATCGTTGATATTCGTGCCTAATACATCATCTTTTGTATGAATTGAAAGGAATTCATAAACTGCATTATTACAATCCAGTAAAATCCCATCCTTATCTAATAAACCTATAAAATATGGAGAACTCTCGAACAGATGACGATATCTTTCTTCAGATTTTTTGAGATCTTGTTCTGCCCTTTTCCTATCAGTAATATCTTGGCCGAGAAATTGTAAGAATGATTTATCTCCGATCTTTATTAAAGATCCATAGAAACTTATCCACATAACATCCCCAATTGATCTAGTTATAGGAAGTTCAAGCGGTTCTCTGACTTCATTTTTAATTACTTCTTTAACATACTCTGTTAATTTTGGTAAAAGTAATTTATCTTGCTCAGAGGAGGAAAAGATTTCTTTAATATTTTTTCCAATTAGCTCATCTTTAGTTCCTGTTGAAAGGAATTTATTTGTAGCTTCATTGCCTTCTATTAATGTTCCTTCTAAGTCTAATAGCCCTATTGAGTAAGGAGAGCTCTCAAATAGATGACGATATTTTTGTTCGGATTCTTTTAATTTCTGTTCTGCTATTTTACGTTTTGTTATATCTCTTGATATTATGATTCCTTTCGGTTCTCCATTTGTATCAATGAATTTTTTACCTCTCATATCAAGCCAAATCAAAGTTCCATCTTTTTTCTTATATCTAAATTCTGTCGTTCCTTCACCACTAAGAACACCATCCCTCCATGTTTCAACGGTTTTTTGAATATCCTCAGGATAAAAATTGTCTAAAGGAGACTTACCAATTAAATCCTCTTTTGAATATCCAGTTATTCTCTTATGGACTTCTTCATTTATATATTCAAATCTAAATTTCTCGTTAATAACTGTAATTAAATCATTTGCATTTTCTGAGATAATTCGATATTTTTGTTCGGATTCTCTTAATCTTTGTTCAGCCTCTTTTCGGTCATTGATGTCTTGAAAGATGACTTGGAGTAATTTTTTTCCATCAATATCGATTAAAGAGCTTTGAATACTCATCCATCTTAAAAAATCACCCTTTACAGCAGCTTGAAGTTCAAATGGTTCTAAAATACCATTGTCAAAGATCTCTTTGAATCTTTTTTTATAAACTGATGAAGCTTCTAAGGAAACATTCTCCAATTGTTGAAAATTTTTTCCAATAATCTCATCTTCTTTATAGTTAAAGACACTAAGAAAAGGGGTATTAGCGTCAAGAATTCTTCCATTTGAATCTAACAAAATTATCATGTTAGGAGAATTCTCAAACAAATGTCGATATTTTTCTTCAGATTCTTTTACTTTTTCTTCAGCATCTTTCTTATTTGTGACATCTACGATAGTAGCCATAATTGCGTTTTTTCCCTGATAATGAATAATTTTAGAGTAAACTTCGATCCATTTTATTTTTCCTGATTTAGAAAATACCCTATAAGGGTAGGGAGGAAATGCGTCAATATCTCCCATTTGCATTGTTTGAAACCTTTTTGCTGCAATTGGGATATCATCAGGATGGATTTTCTTGAAAAAATCATTTGTTGACCAATTTTTTAGTTCTTGAAAGCTATATCCCATTATTTTTGATACAATTTCATTAGTGTATATTATAACTCCATTTTGTATTATAATTATTCCTATAAAAGACTGTTCAGTAATAGTTCTAAAATTTTCTTCGGATTCTCGTAAAGCTTTTTGAACAATTTTTAAATATGTAATATCAATAAAAGCCCCTTCAATTATTCCTTTATCATAGTATAATTTAGCCCAGACAGAAAGAGTTTTTTCATTTCCCATTACATCCTTAAACCGAGTTTCAAGACCTGATATTTCACCGGAAATCTTTAATTTTTTATAGATATCTTTAATCACGTCAGGCTCAAAAAAATCAGATACATAATATTTGTCAATTAATTCCTCTAGAGAATTAATTCCAGTAAATTCAGTAGAGACGTTATTTGCTCGAATAATCTTAGTGTCCTGAATTCTAATAGTCCAAAGGCATGCAAGAGCATTTTGATATAAGTCGCGATATTGTTCTTCACTTTCTTCTAATTTTTGAGAAATGACTTTTTTATCAGTAATATCCTGAAAGGTTACTTGAACAAATAAATTTCCACTAAGATCGACTATAGAGGCTTGAGCATTCACCCACATTAGTTTTCCATCTTTTTTATATAGTTGAATATCAATCGGAGTAATATCCTCTCCTTCTACATGCTTTTGGAAGAGCTTAATAAGCATTGGAATATATTTTTGATGAATTGCTGAAATATTTTTAAAAGCTCTCCCTACTAATTCATCTTTAATGTATCCAAACATCAATTCTGTTGTTGGATTACAATCAACAATTATTCCTTCTGAATTAAGTAAAATAATTGAATAAGGAGTAGTTTCATATAGAAATCGATATTTTTCCTCAGATCTTTCTATTCTACTTTGTGCTCTTCTTAGATCGGTAATATTTCTCGCTATACCAAGAGTGGCATATATTTTACCGTTCTTATATAATGGAATTACATAGGCGTCAACATAAATAGTAATACCATCTTTTCCATTAATTCTTAATTCCATCATGTTTGATTGTCGACCGGTTTTTTTAAGTTCTGTTAGGGATTTGTATGCTTTAGCAAGTTGATCTTTGTCCATTATATCTGAAAGAGAATAATGAGGAATATCTTCTCTTTTTAATCCGAAAATTTTTAGTAAATTGTTATTTGCATCAAGAAAATCGCCGTTTAACTTATTTACAAAAATCAAATCTAAGGAATATTCGAATAGGTCTTTATAAGTGCTCCTTATTTCTTCAATATCATAACTCATATTCTATAACCTCTCTAATCATCTAAAAAAGTAGTGACATTAAATCTTTATATGCTTTATCACATTATTGTAGCATGAGATTTGCTAGCACTAGTCATATTTAGAGTGAAGTAACTGAAGAAAATTAAAAAATTAAAAAAATTAATGAAAAAATTAATGAAGATGAGCCTTTAACTTAAGCTACCACTTAATTGTTTAAGCTTTTCAAAAGGAGGTTTCCAGCCTTCTGGAAAAGGAGTTTTATATGGATTATCTTTGGTCTTTTCTTCAAATTCTTTACGAGCTTTTTCCACTAATTCCGGATTGTTCATAAATTCGATAGCAGAAAAAGCTAACACTTTGGCTGCTGTTAACATCCCTTTATGACCAATACTCATCCCCGCAGCAGCGGCATTTTGCCAGGAATGTCCTGGAGATCCCATCGCAGCACATGCCATTTGAAATTCTCCTAAGGGAGTGACCCATGAAACATCGGCTACATCCGTTGAACCAGGTGCTACCATTCCCTTCCCAAGCATAGGCAAAACCATTTTATTTAACGGTTGGCTTAAAATAGACATCGCTAAATCCATAAAATCTTGGGGAATATAACGTGTATATCCCTCCATAAATTTAGGATTTGTGGTTTTTTTAATTTCTTTAGCGAATTCAATATCCTCAGATTTAAATTTAGGCGCTCGAACTTTTCTCATATTAGAGTTAAGAGCTTCCCATATGGTCTCGTTGGCAAGATGGTTATACATACCTCCTAAGAATTGAACTTCTAGTTCTGTTTCAGTCATAAGAGCTGCACCTTGTGCAATCTTAAGTACTCTCTCGTAAGTTTCTTCAACAATTCCTCTGTTAGGGGCACGAACAAAATACCATACCTCTGCATATTCTGGAACAATGTTTGGTGCTAGTCCGCCATTAGTAATAACGTAATGCAACCTGACATCGTTTATTACATGCTCACGTAGGTAATTTGCCCCTATATTCATAAGTTCTACAGCATCTAGAGCTGAGCGTCCATTTTGAGGATCACCAGCAGCATGAGCTGTCCGACCATGGAAAGCAAAAATCACGGAATTTACAGCCATTGCTGACATGGTATTTACCATGTTTAAAAATCCAGGATGCCAAGTTAATGAAATATCAACATCGTCAAATAATCCATTTAAAGCCATATAGCCCTTAGCATTGAACCTTTCCTCAGCAGGACAACCGTAAAATCTAACCGTCCCTTTTGCATCACCCGCATCAATCGCTTCTTTAACAGCTAAGGCTCCCCCTAAAGCCCCCGTCCCCAAAAGATTATGTCCACATCCATGACCATGTGCTCCTTCCTTCAGCGGTTTTTTTATCGGTTCAGCAACCTGGCTAAGACCGGGCAAAGCGTCATATTCACCTAGGATTGCAATAACGGGTTTTCCAGAACCATAACTAGCAACAAAGGCTGTTGGCATCTCTGCTACCCCCATTTCAACCGTAAAACCTGCCTCTTTTAATGTTTTAGCTAAAAGTTCGGAAGATTTATATTCCTCTAAACCTATTTCTGCAAATTCCCATATTTGGTCAGAAATTGAGATAAGCTTATCTCGATTTGCTTCTATCCACTTTGCGTATACTTTTGACATTATTTTTTTTTTATTTTTTATTTGTTTATTATTTTGACATATTATTTGTTTATTATTTAATAATTTAATCGTGATTGAATGAGTATGATCATTTAAAATTATAGTATGAACTTCTGATCTAAAAATATTTAAGATTTAATGTTTTTTCACAAATACAATATACAATTTAATGATTAAAATGTTAGAAACACTATTTAGTCCAAAAAAAATAGGAAATGTTGAAATTCCTAATAGAATAATGCGTTCTGCGACCTATACGAATTTAGCTTCTCCAGATGGAACACCATCTGATGCTTCTATTGAATTTTATTCGGCTTTAGCCAAAGGTGGCACTGGCCTAATCGTTACAGGAATGGCAGCTATTGATCAACCCGGTAGGTTCGGAAAAGGTCAACTCTGTTTTTTTGATGATGCTCAAATAGCGGGACATAAAAAAATGACAGATGCAATTCATGAATATTCGGGAGTACGCATCGCGCCTCAATTGAACCATGCGGGTCGAGCGGGCATGAATCCAAAATTTCAAGCGATTACACCGTCACCCTCTCCAAATCCATTTAATAAAAAAATGTCAAGAGAAGCAACTGTTGATGATATTAAAGAGATTGTAAAAAGTTTTGGAAGTGCCGCTCAGAGAGCATATGAAAGTGGTTATGATTTGGTACAATTGCATGGCGGACATGGATTTTTGCTCAGCAATTTTCTTTCTCCCCACGTCAACAAACGTACCGATGAATATGGAGGAAGTATCGAAAATCGTACAAGAATTATCGTTGAAATTTATAATGAAATAAGAGATAAAGTTGGAAAGGATTATCCTATAGCTATTAAGTTAAACGTAGATGATTATACCGAAGGCGGTCTAAATTTTGATGATGGAAAAAGTGCATTAAAAATACTTATCGATGCTGGTATCGATGCGATCGAGCCTACGGGTGGAGGACCAGATACAATGATGAACCCTAAAGGACGTAGTTATCCAATGGCAAAGATTAGTTCTCCAGAAGAACAAAACTTTTTCCTTCCAAAATTAAAAGATCTAAAACCTCTGATGAAGGAAACACCTCTTATTCTTATGGGCGGTATCAGAAATGTTGAATTCGCTGAAAAATTGTTGAGTGACGGCACCGGAGATTTCATTGCGTTATCACGTCCCTTAATTTATGAACCTGGCCTTCCAAATCGCTGGAAAAGCGGTGACCTTTCTCCACCCCTCTGTGTGAGCTGTAATAAATGTGCTACTACCACTATGTCTGGTGCACTGCATTGTGTTACAAGAAAAAAAGCAGAGAAGAGAAGACTAAGATTGGAAGCTCAAGGTAAATAAGATATTTTTTTACTTATTTACTCTTTTTTTTATTGTTTTTATTATTTTTGATGCATTAATTCGACCTAGTTTCATTTCATAAAGGTCAAAATAGAAAAATGTTAGAAAATAAAAGGAAAAAATTAAAAAAATAGAAAATATAGACTAACCTATGGTTGATCTTATAAATCAAAAAATGTTAGAAGATATACGAACTACTGGATGTTTCACTAAAAACGGAGAAAAAAAGAGAATAGACCTCTTAGATAAATATGAGTTACCTTATGACAAAAAGGCTGATAATGTTATCGTAACTGGTTGCCTAAACGCTTTTTCACTGATGTTTTATGTCAAACATTATGCAAACATTCTTGATCACTATGGAGTGTCTTACACCTGTCTCTCAAAAGAGTATTGTTGCGGAAATTATTTGTATAGACCCGCTATAAAAGTTAAGGATTTTGATATTCTTAACGAATGTAAAGAGCTTTCAAAAGAATTTGTGTGGAAAAACATTGAGCAAGCAAAGGAATTGGGAGCAAGTCGAGTTATAATATTTTGTCCTCCTTGTTATCCAATTTATAAAGAGGCATATCCAGAAGAAAATGTTATATTCTGGCCTGAATCCGTATATGAGGTTATGGACACCTTAAAATTTGACGCAAAAATAGACTATTATGCAGGATGCTATAAATTGCATAAATATTTCTCTGATGTTCCTATGGATCTAAAATCCACTGATGATGTATTCTCTAAAATTGAAGGCTTAGAAATAAATCGTATTGATGCTCCCGACTGTTGTTTTAAACCCAATGGGCTTAAGTACATGGTAGATAATGTAGAGACTAAACAAATGGTCCACATCTGTACTGGTTGTTATGGAATGGCTAAAGCTAACGTTCCTAAAGATAAAAATGTAGATATTATGATGCTTTCGAAATTTATCGACGATATTATCAATCTACAATAAAAATTAAAAAAATCATTTTTTTACTTCATTTTGATGCTAAAATGGATATAGAACTAGTATATTTCTTAATTATAAGGAAATGAAGAATATACCTTGGTTTTTTCCAATCCCGCTTCTCCATGAATCTGACTCTTAATATGGTGGATAATGTAGAGATTTTATTAATTCACGATTAGAAAAAGCAGCATAAACATATGTGTGACCTATTCCCGCATACTTATGGACATAAGATTTTACAAATATTGGATGTGTGTTAAAGTCTCTCAGAGTTTCCATAGACTTATATTTTACAATGCAAAAGGTGTCCCAATCTGTATGAGTGCCTGTGTTATCCGCAATAGTACTTTTAATAATTAAGTAATAGTAAAACTCGTTCTCGTTCTTTCTGTTATATTTATAAGCAATTCTACCGTATGTATTAGATGCTTTCTTCCCCGATTTTTGCTTACCTGTATAACCAGGCGGATATACAGCAATGTCACGAACTTTTATAAGATTAACAAAGTACATTGGCCTTGATTGTATTTTAAATTTCTCGAGAAGTATTTTAAAAGACTCCAAGTTTCCTCTGTTTCCTTCTTCCCTTTTTCTTTTTTGGGAGGGAGTCTCCTTTATGGTTTTGTCAATGGGTATTGAAGTATCATCAGAAAGTAGTATATTTTGTAAGATGTATTTCATTTTGCGATATTTAGCTTCAAGATACGATCGGCGTTTGAGTAAAATAACCTTGTATTTTTCTAGGTCATTTTTGACGTTATTAAATTCTCTAAGATCATCTTCATATTCACTAATCTTAGAATATTTAACTATCTTTAAAGAATCCCACGCGATTCCATCGTTCTCGACTACCTGGTGTATTTCTTGACTTTCAAACAAGATTTCTCCATTAGGAAAGACATCTCTTTTTTCATCAGGTTTATACTTTACCAAAGCTAATACTATTTTGTTCATTTTATTGTTACCACTTCTAATGCTTTAATTTATAATAAAAAAAACAAAATGAAATAAAGGGTTTATTAAAATAATCACTCTTTTATGAATGAAGCATATAAGTAACAGTAAAATTTCAAAAGCAAATATTATATTTTTAATTATTTGTATGATAAAGAAGTAGGGAGAATATAGTATATATCTCATTTATAGGGGAATGAAGGATAGACCTTGGTTTTTTCCAGTCCTGCTTCTCTATGAGGCCCGCTTTTATGTATTACTTTTGTTGACCCATATTTGAAAAATGAACGAACTGAAGTATAATTGAAAAGCATTATCTCGTCCCAGTCAGGATCTACTTCTGAATTATTGAAAAGTGTAGATTTAAAATCACCGCTAAATAGAATCCGGTTGCCTAGCTTCCCATTATATTTAAGCGCGAGTCGTCCATAAATATAATAGGCTTTTTTTCCCGATATTGGTTTACCATTGTAAGCTTTTGGATAGAGGGCGATATCTCGATATTTTAAGAGATTGACAACAACCATACGTAGATTCCTATCTTTTTCTACTAACATTTTTTTAAATATCGCCATATTTGGGGCAGTTCCAGCAGTCCTTTTCATTTTTTTGCTTGGACTTTCTTTTTTGTTTAAATGAATAGATGTATCATCATTGAGCACTAGATTTCTAATACGGAGTTTAAAATTCAACATAAAATCCTTAAATTTCGACCAAGGGTCAAGTAAAATAACCTTATATTTTACTACTTTATTTTTTTCTCTATTAAACTCGTTAATATCATCATTGTAAGAATTAGGCTTACGGTATTCAATTAATCTAACTTCCGACCATTCAATTCCATCATTACCAACAATTTGCAGCAAATCTTTTCCTTTGTATAGGATGTTTCCTCTAGAAAAAACTTCCTTTTCTTCATTGGGTTTATATTTTAAAAATACTAATAATTGCTTTCTCATTCTAATCCATTTAAATTATATTATATCATAATAAATTTTTTTTCAAATATGAAATCACTCTTTTTCAAATGAAGCATACACATAAGTCTGATCTATTGCAGCATCTTTATGATCAATTGCCTTCTGAAACATTTCGTCTTGGGCAAACTTCAATATGCTCTTTATATTAATATATCTTACAAAAACAAAAGAATCCCAATCTATTTCCGTTCCAGTGTTATCGGCTATAGTTATTTGGGGAGTTCCTATAAATTTCACATAATTCTTAAGCTTTCTGTTAACTTTATTCGCAACTCGACCATATATTCTTCCTGCTTTTTTACCTGAAATCTGTTTACCTTCATATCCTTCGGGGTATTGGGCAATTTCTCGATATTTCATAAGATTAACAAAATATACGGGGATCATTCCATAGTTTCGAACTGTTAAATTTTGTTGATTTCTATAATTTATCCTATTACCTTCAATCCTTTTTTTCCTTTTCCTCGGACTCTCTTGTTTTTTTAGATTTATTGAGACATCTGAAGGATAGATTAGATTTTTAATTCTTTCCACTATTTTATTTAGGAACAATCTAACCTTTGAATAAAGTTTGAGTGAGATAATCCTGTACTTCATAAAGTTGTTCTTGATATCATCGAATTCAGAAACATCTTTTTTATAATTTCTTTTGTTAGAATACTTGATAAGCTGAAATTCATCCCATTCAACGCCATCATCATTGTACATTTGAGAAAAAGGATTTAAGCTTCCGATAAATAATGGTTTCCCATTTGTGAAAAGCTCTTTGGTTCCGTTAAATGTATGCTTTAGAAAAACTAATAATGCTCTACTCATTGATGGCTATCTCATAATATTTCTTGACTTCGGTATAGAATCTCTCCATTAGGAAAAACTTCTTTTTCTTCATTTGGCTTATATTTTATGAAAACTATAATTCTTTTTTCAATCTATTAAGCCTATTTATTTTTTTGTCAAATATTAATATCGAGAAACATGAGATTCGCCACTTTAATCATTAGTAAAAGCAGCATAGACATACGTATGATCCATTCCAGCATCTTTATGGACATAAGACTTGGTAAATACCGGATCAGTATTGAAAGCTAGCATTGAAGCAGATGACCTATATTTTACGAGGCCGAATGTTTCCCAATCTGTTGCGGTTCCCGTGTTATCAGCAATAGTTTTTACTACATCACTGAAAAGCATAAATTCATTCCCACTCTTAGGATTCAATTTAAAAGCAATTCGGCCATATATTCCTAATGCCTTTTCACCAGATATTTGTTTACCTTTATAGCCAGGTGGATATATAGCAATGTCACGAGCTTTTATAAGATTAACCATGTTGATTGGTCTAGATTCCACTTTTGATTTTTCAAGGACAGTTTTAATGTTGCCCATATTTGGTCTGTTTCCTTCAACTCTTCGTCTTTTCTGTTTTGGACTCTCCTTTATA
>SDBT01004510.1_pt1 | contig 23629 bp, 26 predicted proteins | sample 2277101 | NCBI WGS metagenome assembly SDBT01 (sample SAMN10404973, study PRJNA504765) | marine sediment metagenome | isolation source: marine sediment core GS10_PC15, 103 cmbsf | place: Arctic Ocean: Southern Knipovich Ridge | collected 2010 | reverse complement strand
TTGATGTCAACAAAATGTGATCATTAAGTGTGCTTAAAACCTGATTCAAATCACTTACATATCCATTTCCAGGAGTGTCAATTATTTCGACATCATTATGTTCTAGCAATTCCTTTGTCTTTGTATCATTTGGACTTAGAATTGCAATTACTTTGGAAAAACATTCTGAATCTTTCAGAGCATCAATTACATGAAGAATTATAGGTTTTTTATGCCTGAGTAGAAGTTTTTCTTGATTTGATTCCATTCTGGTGCCTTTTCCACCAGCCATCACAACTCCAATCATATTGTAACAAAGATCAAAAGGGAAGATAACCTCGTTAATTCGTTTGTTGCCCCTAAAACGTCACCTGTGATTCCACCAAAGCTACGGGTAGAAATTCCTACAAGGAAGAGTGTTAGAATTACACCTGCTGCAAATACAATCATACCGGTACTTCCAGCTATTACAACCAAAGGAATTATTGTTAGAGCAATAGATGCTACAAATTTTTTCTTGTTTTTCATTAGCTGTACAAAGGGGGAATTTGAGCCTAGAGCTGCAGATTGACTAGTGCTTGCCATTAAAACCATCGAGAATTTTGCCATTATTTCACTGACTAAAATTGCTTGAAAGAGAAAATAGCCTTCCATAAAAGAAAGAGCAATAATCATTCCAACAACATACAAAACAACGGTTACAATTCCAGCAGAACCTGTGGAAAGATCCTTCATTGCTTCAAGCTTTTTCTCTTTTGTTCCTTTTGCCATCAAGCCATCTGCGAAGTCTGCAAGACCATCTGTGTGATGGATTCCTGTGATTAACGCTATTGCTGCAACCACTAATAATCCAACAATAAGTGGTTCTAATCCAATAAACGATAAACCAAAACCAAATGCTCCTACTACAAGTCCAATTGCTACTCCAACAATTGGAAAGAGATACATGTACTTGGCAATTGTTTCAAGATTTGCAGTACTAGTTGGAATTATTGTTAAAAATGAAAATACTGAACCTATTTCTTTAAGCATGAAGCCACCAACCTAAGTAAGATAATATGATGATGATTGGGATTGTTACAATTCCACTAAACAGAATTGATGTGACTTTCATTAGTGCAATTGCTGATTTAATGTGTTCTTTAGTGATTTCCAAGTTTCCATCTCCTAAGGAATAATGATCAATTTTTTCAAATTTAGTTTGCAATGCACCAGCTAAAGCTGCCATTGGATATCCTGCATTGGGGGATTCTGTTTTAGAACCGTCTCTTAACATAATTTGATAAGAATTCTTCCAATCAGCTCTAATTATTTTTGCGCTTAGTACCATTACAAGAGCTGTTAATCTTGATGGAATATAGTTTAGAATTTTATCACAGTTTGCTCCAAACCATCCAACATTTTTGAAAATAGAATCTTTGTAACCAATCATAGAATCAATTGTGTTTATTGCTCTGTATACAAATGCCCCAGGCAATCCAAACAATCCATAATAGAATAGTGGTCCGGTAATACCGTCAACAGTATTCTCACTTACACTCTCAAGCACGCCAGATAGGATGTGATTTTTGTCCAAATCCTTTGTATTTCGTTTTACAATCAAGGCCAGATTGTCTCTTGCCTTCTCAATGTCATTCTGTTCAACTGATTCTACAACAGCTAATGCATGTTTTTCCATTCCGTGTATAGCAATAGTTGTTTTTAGAAGAATTGTTCCAACTATGATTGAAACGATTAATGAAACATAATTAATGCTGATTATATTAATTGTTACATCTAATGCAATTAGTAACAATGAAACAATAGTTACAACAGCTAGGACTAAAACAACTCCACCAATTTTTTCAGAATTTTTTGCTAGTGGTGTAAGTTTTGCAATTAATTTGCCAATCCATGCAGTAGGATGATACTTGTTTTTTGGATCACCTACTGCAAAGTCTAATCCAAGAGCAAATGCAACGATCAGAATTGATTCAATTATCAATATATCAGCCTCTCAATTGCTTTGATGTTTAGACTTTTCTTTACTAATTTACTTAGCTTGTCAAGCTCCCTGTCAATTTTGTTGATGTTTTTCTTGTTGAAAGTCATTGGTTTTGGTTTTACACCTAACGAATCTTCTTCTGGCAAGTTTATTCGTGTCATAGGTATTACACCAAAAACAGGCCTTTTGGTTTTTTGTTTAAGCATTGTAAATCCTGGCTTCAGGATATTGATATCTCCTCGGAATTTGTTTATCACAAAACCTTTGACAAGTTTTTGATATTTTTTATCAAGTAGTGCTAGTGTCCCTACAATACTAGCAAAAGAACCACCTCTATCGATATCGCTGACAAGTAAAACTGGCGAATTTGTTTTTTCTGCAATCTTCATGTTTGCAATATCAAACTTTTGCAAATTAATTTCAGCTGGTGAACCTGCACCTTCAATAATTATAACATCATATTTTTGTTTAAGACGCCACAAAGAATCCATTACAACTTTGAGTCCTTTTGTTTTTACAAATTTTTTATAATAATCAATTGCATGCATTTTCTTGTATTTTTTACCCTGAAGAAAGACTGTACTATAGTAATTTCCCAATGGTTTTAGTAAAATTGGGTTCAAGTCAGCCGTGATTGTACAACGTGCCCCGATTGCCTGAATGGCCTGAGCGCGAGAAATCTCAAAATCCTTGTTTTTGTAGGAGAAATTTGACATGTTTTGGGATTTGAAAGGACAAACACACATTCCAGAATCTGAAAAAATTCTACATAGGGCAGCTACTAATGTTGTTTTTCCAGCTCCAGAAGAAGTTCCTTGAATCATTAATGTTTTCATTTAATTTTCTCCAATGCTTTTACAAGCTTTTGGTTTTCTTTTCTTGTTTTAACTGCAATTCTGATGTAATTATTGTTTAAACCACGGAATGTCGAAGCATCACGTATCAAAATATTTTTCTTTAGAAGCTTTTTTTGTAATATTTTTGATTTTAATTTTGTTTTAATAAGAATAAAGTTAGCAGTTGTATCATGACATTCAAAACCATGAATATTTGATATTTTGTTTCTCAAATATTTTGATTCTTTTTTTATGACTTTACGAGTTTTGATCAAATAAAATGTAGAGCAAAGTGCAGCTCTTGCGGCATGTTGTGCTATTCCACTAATATTCCAGGGTATCTTGATCTTATTTAATGTCGAAATAGTTTGTTTGTTTCCAATTCCATAACCAACTCTGATTCCAGCTAAACCAAATGACTTTGTCATAGAACGCAAAATGAAAAGATTATTAGATTTTTTGACATATTTTATGATAGACTCATTGGAATCTGGAACTAGCTCAATAAATGATTCATCAATAAATATTCCAGTAGATTTTTTCTTTGCAGTTTGAATTATTTTGTGCAAATTTTTTTTTGAAATTAGAGTTCCAGTTGGATTGTTTGGATTGCAAACAAAAACAAAGCCGTTTCTTGGAACTTTTTCTATAAAGTCATCTAGATCTTTTTCCAGATTCATTGTCTTAAAGAATGAAATCTTACAACCAGCTAGTCTTGCAGCAGCCTCGTACTCACCAAAGGTTGGAATTGGGATCAATACAGGTATTTTTTTGTTCAAAAAAGCCTGGCAGAAATTGTAAATTATTTCAGTTGCACCATTTCCCATAACAATTTGTTCGTATGGTATCTTGACATACTGCTGAAGGGTTTTTCTCAGATTTTTAGAATCTGAATCTGGATACTCTGAAATCGTACCTAACTTCTTTTTAAGAAACCTTCGAACTATGGGTGAGGCTCCAAAGGGGTTGATGTTTGAGCTAAAATCGAGAAGATCATTCTGAGGTTTTTTGATAGAATAAGGGCCTCCATGAGAAACTGGCTTGTGAGATGCTATGTTTCGATTTACTCTCAACACAAAGAAATACGATAAAGGATTATTAATTGAATCCTAAGCAAATTGGTTCATGAAAAAGAAAGTAGCAATAATTGGAGTCACAGGTTCAGTAGGTCAAGAATTTGTGTTGTCCTTAGAGAATCATCCATGGTTTGAAGTGACTCAGATTGCAGCGTCTGAAAGATCTGCGGGTAAAAAGTACACTGAAGCTATTCGCGATCCAAACAGTGGAATTATTTCTTGGGAAGTTCACGGAGAAATTCCAGAATACATCAAGGAGATGACTGTCAAAAATATTGATGAGGTTGACGCATCGCAATTAGATTTGGTGTTTTCATCTGTTGAATCAGAAGCTGCTCGTGATATTGAAACAAAATTCGCAAAAGATGTTCCAGTAATTAGTACTAGTTCTGCTTATCGATATGAAGAGGACGTTCCAATTCTAATTCCAGGAATCAATGATGAACAAGCTGAACTTTTAGAAGTACAAAAGAAAAATAGAAACTGGAAAGGATGGGTTGCACCATTACCAAACTGTACAACAACTGGTTTAGCTATTACACTAAAACCACTTTATGAAAAGTATGGTGTAAAAAAAGTCATGATGACTTCAATGCAGGCAATCTCAGGAGCTGGAAGATCACCAGGTCTTAGTGCAATGAACATTACTGATAACATTATACCATACATTCCAAAAGAGGAGGGAAAGGTTAGAAGGGAAACAAGAAAGATTCTTGGCAAACTAAAAAATGGAAAGATTGAAGATGCAGACATTAAAGTTAGCTGTACTTGCACAAGAGTTCCAGTAATTGATGGTCATACCGAATCAGTTTTCGTTGAAACAAACAAAGATATTGATCCTGATAAAGCAAAAGAGCTTTACAGTGAATCAAACAAAAACATCTCAGTAGCTGGTCTTCCTTCTGCTCCAGAAGAATACTATGCATTTCATGAAGACCCAACAAGACCTCAACCAAGAATTGAGCGAGATGTTGGAGGTGGCATGACCACTACAATTGGAAGAGTGGAGAAGGAAGAGCTGTTCGACCATGGACTCAAATACATGTTGTTTAGCCACAACAAGAAGATGGGGTCTGCAAAAGGTGCAGTATTGTTAGCAGAGATGTTATACAAAAAAGGTAAAATCTAAAATAATTGTGCAAAAATTTCAATAGAAAACATATAAGTTACAAAAATCTATACGAATTAGGCGATTCTGGGTGGCAAAGGTTGATGAATTAGATCTTACCATCCTATCTGAGTTATCAGCCGACGCATCAATCTCTGTGCCAAAACTTTCTCAGAAGATTAAGGTAAATCCATCTGTAGTTTATTCTCGAATCAAAAGGCTTGTCAAGAGAAAGCTTATCGAGCGCTTTACCATTGTTGTAAATGATCAGGAGCTTGGCTTTCATGTCAAATCGCTTGCTGGAATAAACATGGATTCTAAAAAGCGAGATATTGTAATTGATGAGCTTTTCAGAATAGATGGGGTACGCGAGATCGCAGAAGTTACAGGAAGGTTTGATATCTTGGTTACCTTGTATGCCCATTCATTAGATGAGATGTACGTAATTGTGTCTGAAAAAATAGGAAAGATCGATGGGGTATTGTCTTCGGAGTCTTTTATTGAGATGAAGACCAGAGAAAAAGCGATGCCATATATGTCCTCAAAACAAGGAGAATAGTATTGCAAAGGGCAAAGACTGAATCTCGGTTTGCAACATACTATGAGCTAACAAAGCCAAAGATTTGGTATCTCTTAGTCTTTACTGCATTTGGAGCTGCAATTACAGCTTCGAACATCTACGACATTCCAATCTCTGCTGGAACATGGGCCTTGATGTTGGGCTCAGTGGCAGCAGGCTCTGCTGCTGCGAATGTTTTGACCAATTATCATGATAGAGATATCGATGCAGTAATGGAGAGAACTAAAAATCGACCTTTACCGTCAATGCGAATTCATCCTGCTGAAAAAGCTCGTAACTTTGGGTATGTCTTATCTGCAATCTCTCTGATGTTAGCATTTGGAATTTCATTTACAACTACTTTGGAGCAGGGCATTTGGGCTACTGCGTTTATTGCCTTTGGTCTCTTCAACAATGTAATAATTTACTCTTATGTACTCAAAAGGCGAAGTCGCTCTAATATTATTTTAGGTGGTCTTTGTGGCGGAATGCCTCCACTGATTGGTTGGATAGCAGTTACAACCAATGATTTGTGGACTATGGGGTTGACGATGGCAGGTCTTGTCTTTATCTGGATTCCTATGCACATCTGGGCTTTAACTTTGCACTTTAAGGAAGACTATATCAAAGTTGATGTTCCTATGTTAACAGCTGTCCAATCGGAGAAAACATCCGCTAGAGTAATTGCTGGCTCTACTGTAATAATGGTCTTATTTAGTATAGTTCCTTTCTTTTTGACATTTGAAAATGGCGAGCCCATGATGGGCATGATCTATTTATGGACTGCCATAGCTTCAGGAGCGATGATGATTGCATTGTCAGCTTGGGTCATAGCAAAACCAACTGAGAAGGCTTCGTGGACATTATTCAAGTTTTCAAGTCCGTATCTTACAGTGCTGTTTATTGCACTCATGGTAGACTCAGCTTTATAGCAAATTTATTAAAAATATATTGAAATGAACCTGATATCAAATCTATTTTTTGATGATCATTGATATTTTAGGCGGGATTTTTCTGTGTGGCAAACACAATTACAAATCCGTGGAGTTTTTCTTATCTAATTTCATCCAGATTTCACAATGGGAGTATCGCCAGTAGATACAAATTTAAAATTTTTCCGGGCCTCTTAGTATCTGCTTATAAAGACAAGTTATGAAGTTTGAATGTGATATTCTACTAGATTTTATTCTTAATAAGGCAAATTCTTATCATTATCCAAGATGAGTCAAGAAATTGACAAGTTAATAAAAAATCCTGCTGTTTTGCATGACGCCTTGAAACATTACACAAAAAGACTGACTTTTGAAGAGGATAAAGAAATCAAATCAATATTTCCAGAGATTGTTCAAAAAGAACTGGGAGATATAGTTAATGACATTTTAATTGTTGAGAAAATTCTGGGACTTTCGGATACAAATAAAATCCAACTTGAGCTTAAACCATACCAAGAACTTATTCATTATGCCATGAAATGCTATAAAAATGATTTAGAAAAAAGTCTTTATCATATTAATAAGAAATTCAAAAGAAGTGTACCTAGATTTGAACGTGTAAATACTACAATTAAAGAAATTGATTTCGCGTTAAGAGAATTATCAAAGTTGAGAAAGAAAACAAAGTAGTTTGTAATCAATCAAAATTCATAATTCTATAAATGATTAAAACTCGGTTCAAAAAAATAATTTTTATCTTTTGTAAAAAATTACCGAAGTATTTATGTAATAGCTCAAATGAGTTTAAGAGGCGAGGAAATGATGTTTTCAACAACCCCAATGCCCAGAATTCATCAAACATCCTCGTCATTTTAAAATATTTGATGTAAAAAAATAATGTTACAATTAAAACTAACATTAAGCAACATTCTAGCTATTAATAAAAGAGAATCACATCAAAAGCTCAATTGAGCTACAAGTTTTTGGAGCATGCAACTGACGCCTTTATCGAGGTAACTGCATCTACACTTAATGAAGCATTTACGCTGGCTGCACAATCAGTAGTAGATATAACACTTGATAGAGATACAATAGAAGAAAAGGTACAAAGAAAACTTACAGTTTCTGCTCAAGACCTAACATACCTTTTGTTTAATTGGTTAGAAGAGGTAAATTATCAAATTATCACAGAAGGTTTTTCAATTGCAAGATTTTCCCTGGAAATTTCAAAAAATTCCCTCTATAGACTTAATGCAACTGCATATGGAGAACCAATTAATCTAAAAAAGCATCACTATAAGATTGAGATAAAAGCACCAACCTTTCATATGATGGAGATAAAACAGAACGGCGGAGTTACCATGCGGTTTTTGATGGATTTGTAAGTCACAAAAATAAAAAAAGAATAAAAAGTCATTTTTTGAAATATCGTAAATGTTATGAAATTTATTATAAATTATGTTACCCTACAATGGTAAAGATTCTGTTTTTTCTTCGAACAAACCAAAAAAAATGCCACGTTGATAATCCCTATCATAATTGGAGTGATTACAGTACTAGAAATTTTCTACAATTTGTTTAGCGAATTTCTTGTTAGTAACCGTAAGCAGTATCTTTCTTTCTCTGAATCTCAACTATTTCATTTAGTAATTCAAATTGTTCTGAGCTGAGTTTGTGTGAAAATCTTTTGAGAAGCTGTTTTGCTTCAATGGAATTAGGCAAAGTATAGAAGACATCTTCTTCTGAGATTTGTCGCCCAACAGTCACTCCTTTGACAGAACAGGCAATTTCTTGTCCTTTTTTTGCAGACTCGATTGTCTTTTTTCCATCTTGGAGCTGATGTATCTTCCCGATCTCTTTTCCATCTTGCCGCATGAACTTAATCTTTTGGCGTAGTTCACCAATATCCACCCTAATTCCAAACACTGCAGGATTGTTATTTCTGAACACAAAACCTTTTAGAAAGGTGAACTTGGAAATTGGAGTTATCTCTGAAAATATAGCATCCTCCCCGTGTGCAGTATCCTCAGTTACCCATTTGGTATAATTATCAATTAGATTATAGATTACATTGTCCTCTATGATTCGAATGTGGTTTGTGTCAGATTCATCTTTTGCATCAGCTAACGTCTTTACATTAAATGACAAAATAACACCAAGGTGTCTATCCTTTTCTTTGATTGCTTTTGCACCAACAACATCTCGACGGTTAACAGGACCAATATCTGCCTTTGCCACAGGAATCTGCTCTCGCTTTAACATCTCAGTTATTGCCTCAAGTGAGCCTATTGTGTCACACTTTAAAGTAATGCCCGAGGTTTCCTTATCAATAAAAACTGAAGCCATTTCTGATTCGAGTTCTTTTTTTAAATATTCAATTTCAGATTCATTAGCTGCCACATAGACAGTACTGCCAGGTAAAACTCCTTCAAGGTCTGGCGATGCAATTTTGATGCCAGCAGCAGCTTGCACTTCATCAACTGGTTTGAACTTGTCTCGAGGGTCTCGCATCTCATCAAGTGGTTTCGGAAGTAAAATTGCTTTTGGTTTTGTTATTATTACGCCATCTCTTTTTGATACAAGAATTATGTTATTCTTGTTTAGTGAACCATCAATTAGAATGATGTTTGCTGTTGGTCCCATTCCAACCTCATCATTTACCTCCAATACAATTCCACGCGTTGTTTTTTGTTCCTGATCCAGTCTTTTTTGCAAGTACTGTTGGGTCAACCCAACTAAAACTGCGAGAAGTTCAGGTATTCCAACACCTGTTCTTGCCGAAACTGGAACAATTGCTATTTCGTTTTTAAAGTCTTTAACTCTCCAAAAAGCTTCTGATTGATATCCCAAAATAGAAAGTGTTCCAACCACGTCATAAATTTTCTCATCAAGTGCGGTTTGGATAGAACTGTCTTGCTCTTTGATAGCTTGAGAAATAAAACTCGTTTCAGTTTTTCGCCATCCGGAAAGCTGATCAGTCTTGTTAAGAGCTACAACAAATGGAACTTTGCGGCTCTCAAGAATTTTCAGACTCTCGTTTGTTTGTGGTTGAAACCCACGGTTTACATCAACAACTAGAATTGCAATGTCTGCAGCTGACCCTCCCCGTGCTCGTAAATTTGTAAATACCTCATGCCCCGGTGTATCAATTACCAAAATGCCGGGAACTTGATGTTCAGACTGTTGTAGTTTATTGTACAATGGTCCACATGTTTTCTTTAGAGTTTCAGTAGGAAGAAAGCTTGCACCGATATGTTGTGTTATACCACCAGCTTCTCTTTCTTGAACACTGGTTCCTCTAATTTTATCAAGTATTGAAGTTTTACCAGAATCTACATGACCCAATACTACAACAATTGGTTGTCTTACTCGCACAGTTAATCACTGAAATACTACATTCACTTCCTTTTCAAAACTTTGCGGCGAGTCTGAAGCATGAATTATGTTATTTGTAATTCCTAAACCAAGATCACCACGAATTGAACCGGGTGAAGCTTCAAATGATTTGGTGGCACCAACCATTAAGCGAGTTGTTGTAATAACATTCTCACCTTCAATAACAGCAACAACAACATTTCTGGATGTGATAAAAGAAACAAGTTCGGTAAAAAACCGTTTATCTTTGTGCTCAGAATAGAACTTTTCTGCTATCTCTTTTGTGAGGGAAAGCATTTGCAACTTTACAAATTTGAAACCCTTATTCTCAAATCTAGAAATTATCTCACCTATTAGATTTCTTTCTACAGCGTCTGGCTTTATAATGATAAGGGTCTGTTCTGTCAAGTTTACTTCTTTCTGATTCCGCCTTTGACGTACTTTTTTGTCCACTTTAGTTTTCTGGGATCACGTTTTAGCTCAAGCATGTTCTTTTTGCATTTTGAAGAACAAAACCAAAAAACTGTTCCATTATTTTTTACAAGCATGGTGCCAGAACCCTTTGCAACCGGCCTATCACAAAAATTGCATGGTTTTACTAAAAGACTCATTTAATCAACTACTTTATTTTCTTGGCTTCTCTTTCGGTTTCACGTAGCATCAGTATCTCATTGATTCTAACAGAACCCTTGACATTTCTTGTTAAAATTCTGCCTTTATCCCTTCCGTCCATTATTTTCACTCTAACTTGAATAACCTCACCAGCAATTCCAGTTCTACCAATTATTTGAATAACCTCTGCAGAGGTTACTTGTTCAGTTTCTTTGCTCATTGATCAGACTTTCCACCTTTTATTTTAGAAATAGTTGAAATGACTTGATCAACAATATGTTGTGCATCACCAGAATCTATTATCGCAGCAGCTGCAGAGGTAATCTCAATACCTAACGCTTTTCCAAGTTCCTGTTTGCTTGGAACAAATGCATAAGCTGCTCCTTGCTCCTCACACAAAATTGGTAGATGAGCTACAACCTCAGGAGGTTCAACATCTTCAGCAATAATAATTAATTTACTAGTACCACGTTCAATTGCTTTTGTTGCTTCATTAGTTCCCTTTCGAACTTTACCACTTTCAGTTGCAACTCTAAGTGCCTCATAAATTGGGTTTATCAGATCTTGTGGTGTTTCATATTTTACATAATAAGGCTTAGCCATTCGTATCACCCAACGGGGATCATTTCCATTCCTCCCATGCGCTCAATTGGTCTTAAATATGTTATCGGGAAAGAATTGATTTTATTTTTTGAATATAATCTGACATAATCTTATCTAGGTCTTTTTTTGAGACAGCTTCTGCATAAATTCTTACAATTGGTTCAGTTCCACTTGGTCTTACTATAACCCAATTTTTTTCATCAAATGAAATTTTAATTCCATCCTCGATGTTAGCGTTTGGGTTTTCTTGTTTTAGAATGTCAACAATTTTTTTAGCTTCATCAGATGAACACGAAATCTTGTCTTTTGTTGTAAAAGATGGTGGCAGTGTTGCAATCTCTTCAGAAATTGTTTTTCCTGACAAGGCAATCAAATCTAGAACCAAGGCCAATGTCATTATTCCATCTCTTACCTGATTGTGTTTTCCATACATAAATCCACCATTTTCCTCAAAACCAATCAAAGCATTCATTGAAACCATTTTTCTTGATACTTCAACACTTCCAATTTTAGTTCTAACTACCCTAGAGTTAGTACTTTCAGCTATGGATTCAATACTGGAACCAGAATTTAGGCACGTAACAACTGTTGAATTAGGATTTTTTTCTAAAATGTGTCGTGTTAATAATAATGCTGATTTTTCGCCTGTTAAGATTTCTCCATTGCTATCACAAAACAAACTTCTATCTCCATCTCCATCAAATGCTACACCTAGGTTTGCATGGTTGTCTAAGACAGTTTGAGAAAGTTCTTGAAGATTTTCAGGTGTTGGTTCAGAGCCACGACCGGGGAATTTACCATCAATCTTCTCATTAATTACAAAGACTTCACACCCAAGCATTTTACAAAACATCGGTGCTAAAACAGCCTGAGCACCATTTCCAAGATCAAGAACAACTTTAAAATTTTTGGAAATAATTTTGGTAGTATTTACTTGTGATTTTACACCATCTAGATAAGCTTCAATTGCTTGTTCCTCTTTGTTTGTAATACCCCAATGTTTTGGTGGATTTTTCCATTTTTTGTTAAAATAAATTTCTTCTATTATCAATTCATCCTCCCGAGAAATTTCTACTCCATCACTTGCAATTGGTTTTATACCATTGTATTTTGGAGGATTATGTGATGCTGTGATCATAATTCCTCCTTTGTACCCAAGTGTTTTTGTGGCAAATTCTAGACATGGTGTTGGTACAAGTCCAGAGTTTTTGCAATCCAATCCAGCATAGTTTAATGCGGAACAGATAACTTTTGCAATTACTGGACTAGAATCGCGTCCATCATAGCCCACAAGGATTGGTCCTTCTTTGAAATATGTTGTAATAGATAAAGTAATGTCATGAATAAAATCTAGAGTTAAATCATCACCAAATACCCCACGAATTCCATTTGTTCCAAATAATTTTCCCATACGGTTCTATCTCAACAATAGATAAATTTGTGTTTAAAGGCAGTTGCGTTGCGGAAGTTGCCAAGCCTGGTCAAAGGCGCAGGGCTTAGGACCCTGTCTCTTAGGGGTTCGTGGGTTCAAATCCCACCTTCCGCATAAACTTTAATGAATTTTCTGTGATGTTCTTTAAGCATTAATAAAGTATGATCATCAAAAATCGTCGTGAAAAAAATAATCGTAGGAATTACAGTGGTTGGAAATGATAAAGAGGGAATAGTTGCAGCTTTTACTAATTTTGTGTTTCAAAGAGATGGAAACATTGAAAAGGTAAACCAAAATGTAATGAAAGGGCTTTTCGGCATGTATCTAGAAGTCTCTTTTACAAAGAAAATCAATATTAACAAATTTGATAATGATTTACAAACACTTGCTAAAAAACAAAAAATGGAAGTAAGTTCTCACCACGAGCTTAGTTCTAAAAAAAATATTACCATATTTGTGACAAAAGAATCTCATTGCCTTGAAGCAATTTTAAAATCAAAAAACTCCATTAGGGGAAAAATTGCTGTTATTGTTGGAACGGAGAAAACTCTGTCATCAATCTCTAAAAAAGCCAAAATTCCGTTTGTTCTAGTAGAAGAACGAAGTCAAGAGAGATCTGAGGAAAAGCTTATTCAAATTTGCAAAAAGTACGACATTAATCTAATCGTCCTTGCTCGATATATGAGAATTCTTACACCGAACTTTGTTTGGAGGTATCCAGAAAGAATCATCAATGTTCATCCTTCCTTATTGCCTGCTTTTCCTGGCGCACTAGCATATGCCCAAGCATTTGAGAGAGGAGCAAAGATTATTGGAGTTACTTCGCACTATGTTACAGAGAATTTAGACCAAGGGCCAATAATTTTCCAAAGCTCCTTCAAAGTAAATCCTAACGAAACCTTGGAAAATATCAAAAAACGAGGCCAAAAATTTGAAGCCCAAACTCTGCTAAAGGCCGTAAAAATGCATCTTGAAAATAAATTGGATGTTCGTTGGAGAAAAGTGCACATTAAATCCAAGTGAAATTAATGGTTATTGTAAAAGATCAGCTCCATCCTAGTCTCAGAAAAATTATCAAAAAGAGAAAGCAAGCAGCAATAATTCCTGTAGGTGCGATAGAGCAGCATGGTCCACATCTACCAGTCTCTACTGACTCTGATATTGTGACTGAGATTGCAGAGAATCTATCAAAGAGAACGGATTTCTTACTTCTACCCACAATTATGTATGGAGTGTCTTTTGAGCATGCACCGTTTTTCAACTTGAGCATAAAGCCTTCAACTTTACAGAGGTTGTTAGTAGAACTTTGTTTATCACTATCAAGCAACGGAATCAAGACTGTTTTTGTAATAAATGGTCATCATGGGAATCAAAAAGCTCTGAATGTGTTTAGTAGAAAGGCTAGCAAGCTTTTAAAAGGAAAGGTACGGGTGTTTGTTTTCTCATATTGGAATTTTATGAAACAAAGTTTTGATCATGCAGGCTATGTTGAAACTTCACTTATGCTTGCAGTTTCTAATAAGGTGAAAATGAAATTGGTAAAAAAGGGTTTAACAACTGATGGATTGACCTACAAGGAAATTACAAAGCTTAAAAAATTAGCCTCAAAGTCTTTTCCAAAAGCAACTAAAAATGGTATTTGGGGGGATCCTAGAAAATCAACAAAAAAAGAAGGCAGGAAGATGATAACGGAAATAGTGAAAAACCTCGAAAAAAAGTGTCAAACTTGCCTTACCGATAAAAATCCAAAGTTACACCAATGAAATTTTAATATTATCCATCATAATGAGTCTCAATAAGTGAAATAAATGTCCGTAGATATGGCAGTAAAGGTACTTGATGAGAGCATCAACAAGTTAGTATTGATCAAGCTCAAAGGCAACAAGACTATTAGAGGAACTTTGCTTGGTTTTGACCAGCACATGAATCTGCTACTCGACAAATCAGAAGAGATCCCTTCTGATGGCGATGCAAAAAGCCTTGGCACTATAGTTGTACGGGGAGACAATGTAGTGATGATTTCTCCACCCCCATCTTGACAGAGTGATTGAATCATGGTAAAAGGAACAACTTCGATGGGCGGCCACACAAGGAAAAAGGTTCACATCAGATGTAGGAGATGTGGAAACAACTCTTTTCACAAGCGTCATCACCGATGTGCAAGTTGTGGGCATCCAGATGCTAAGATTAGAAAGTATTCATGGATCAAATGGTATACATAAATGCAAGAAATTGCTATTTTATTAAGTTCAATTGTGGGAGCCTTTACAGCAATCGCTGTTAAGAAATTCCCAAAAAACAAAGCAGGGCTAGTGAGTTTAGGCGCAAATTCCCAAATAAAAAATCAGATTAATTTACTGCGAATCGAAAAGGAAATTCTAACAAAAACAATTTCCAGACTATATCAAAACGATGTAGGTGTCGGAAAGATTCAACGAGATAGGCTGTTATCAAGGTACCAACATCAACTTGGTATTATTCTTGTCAAGATAGAAAAATTAGAGGCTGCAAGCAAACATCCTGACCTTGGTCAAGTTGGGGAAGGTCTGATTACTCTAATGGATCAAAAATTATCTCAACTTGATAGACGATTATACGAATTATCATCAAAAATTACCATAGCTAATTCTCAAATTCCTAAAGTTGAAGAACAGAAACTAGAAACTAAATTACAAGAAAGATATATCGATGCTTCAAAAATTCAAGAAAACACTGAGCCGCAAAAAATTGTTCCAGCAATTCAATTATCAACACCAATATCAAAGTCTGTTGAATTAACAACTCTAACAGAGATTTCAAACAAACCACAAGAGTTTCCCTTTATTGAACAAAAAACAACACCCTTAAAAAATACCATAATCGACGAAATTTTAAAATCAAAAGAAAAAACTGATGAAAAAATTGAGATTATTCGAACTTATTACAATCCAGAACTAAAATCTGAAACGCAGAAACAAGAAATTATTGTAGAACAAACACAATCAATTAATCCACCACAGGTTGAGCAAAACAATCAAAAACCAACAATAAAACTTCCTGAAGAAGAAAAAATTGAAGATGATGAGGATGACCTTATCAGGATTAAAGGAGAGATTATGAAGGCGCTCTCCAGACTAGAACAAGCTGAGGTGGAGTAATTGTCTTTTGATGATGCCTTCTCGGCATTGTCAAATGATGCTTTAAAATTTGTAAAAGATGGTTGTGTTTTAGGTTTAGGAAGTGGGAGAGCTGCAACGACATTTGTAAAATCACTTTCATCATTTATTAAAACAAAAAAAATCAAGATAAAAGGAATTCCGACCTCACTTCAAATAAAACTAATTGCTGAACAAGGCGGCATTCCATTGATCGAAGCTGATCAAGTTGACCACGTTGACGTAGTTTTTGATGGTGCTGATCAAATTGATTTTGAAAAAAATTTGATCAAAGGTGGTGGTGGTGCTTTACTACGAGAACACATACTGATTAATGCTGCAAAAAAAATTGTGATCATGGCAGATAAAACAAAATTTGTAAAATATTTTAACAGATCAGTTCCAATTGAAGTTCATCCTCTTGCACGAAGTGGGGCTACAAAATCAATTAAGAAATTGGATGGCAAACCAAAAATTCGTACATTAGAAAGAGGTTATCCTTTTATCACAGAAAATGGAAATCTCATTTTAGATTGTTATTTTGGTATTATTAAAAAACCTAAAGTTCTTGCACAAAAAATAATCCAGCTTGCTGGAGTTATGGAAGTTGGAATTTTCACTAGAAAACCTGATATAATTTACAAAGCAAAAACGAATGGAAAGTTTGATATAATTACCTAGAACTTGTTTTAGATGAATGATTTTTCCTATCAGTTAGTATCAATTGTTTAGAGATGAATTTGGTAGATTTTCTTAGAACTGTTTTTTTCTTTCAACAAACTTTCCATATCCAGGCTTACTAATTACTTGAAAATCATCAGCTACCAACTCACCGCGTACGATTGTTTTAACTGGCCATCCCTTAAGATTCCATCCTTCGTATACGATATAATCGGAAAATCCGCCAAAAAGTTCACTTGTAACCTTCTTCTCCCTTTTCATATCAATCAAGGTAATGTCGGCATCAGATCCTTTCTCTAGTGATCCTTTTTTGGGATACATTCCAAAAATTTTTGCAGCATTCATACTTGTTAGTCGTATTAATTGATCAAGGGAAATCCTATCTCTATTCACTCCTTCACTGATCAATATTGGTAAATTTGTCCCTATTCCAGGAAATCCTGCAAGTGCATCCCAAACATTTTCTCCCCCAAGCTTCAATTTCAGGCAATTTGCAACATGATCAGTGCCTATGGCATCAACCTGGTTTTCCTTTATTGCCTGCCAGACAGAGGAAATATCATTAAATGTTCGAATCGGAGGCATGACCTTTGCAAGATATCCCTCCTGTTTGTCATAAGATAGCGTTAAATAGTGAGGGCAGGTTTCAACAAAAATTTTTGTCCCGTTTTTCCTTTCCTGTTTAATCTGTTCTAGTGCTCTAGCAGATCCAATATGAACAAAATACAAAGTACAGTCAGAATTTTTTGCAAATCTTGAAACAGTTTGAATTGCCTTTACTTCTGATTCTGGAGATCTGCTTTCAGACCATGCAGAAAGTCCATCCTGTTTCTTTTCCTTTGCAGTTTTAATTCCACATGAACATAATTCATAGTCCTCTGCATGAACTAAAACAGGACAGCCAAGATTGGCAGCATTTTCAACGACGGATTGAACTATTTCTTGATTTACTTCTACCTTTGCTTCTCTCAAAACCATTTTTCCTGGTTCCATGTCCATGTAGACTTCTCCAACGTCAGAACCAAGATTCATGTATAATTTAAAAGAGGTAATTCCTTTTTCAACGCAAAATTGCATTTCATCAACTTGTTGTTTGGTAAATATTGATGCATGAATAGAATAATCAATGTAGTGAGAGTTTGCACTTGCGAAAAGCTGCGAGTCTAAAAATTTTTTGTACGAATCCCCAAGTCTCAGCATTCTCATCATTGTAGTAATTCCACCAATTGCAGCTGCATGAGATTCAGTAACTGCCGCTCTATCAATTGGTGAATAAACTCCATAGTGTACGTGGGTATCTATTGGTCCCGGAATTGATACAAGGCCTTGTCCATTAATTGTTTTATCACATGATGGTGTATCGTTGGTAAATCCAATGACTTTGCCATCGTCAATTATTATATTCTTGTCAAGAATTCCTTGAGGTAAGATTACATGAGATTCGGTAATCAATGTATCATATGTCATCAGGATTTATCATAATTTGCAGGCTATTATGCATTGAGTAAATGAATAAAAACTGAACTGATAGTGATAAGAGAGGGCCGGTAGTTTAGTGGTATAATGCCGCGTTCGCAACGCGGAAGTCGAGGGTTCAATTCCCTCCCGGTCCACTATCTAGAAACTATTATACGTAAACTCTGACTATGAGAATTCATGAAGGTTTTCAACGGAAAACAAGCAGCTGAATCATACATGTCCACTCACACACTTGCATTCTCAACTCCTGATTTAACCTTAACGAGATTTGCCTTTTGGTTGGGAGATATAGTTCCCGATCCAGAAGACAAAGAAAAAACAGTTCCAAGAATTTACACATTTGTAGAAGAAAAAGACTTTGAACCAGTGCAAATCATTGATGATGAGAAATATGTTCCGTCTGGTGCCGTAAAAGTTAGTAGTATATATGGACGTCCACAGCATGAAACGGACTCTGATACAAAATTTTGTGCGGAGTGTGGTACAAAAACATCAGCAACAGCGAAATTCTGCCCTAATTGCGGTACAACTCAAAATTAATGCTTTTTAAGAATTATTTTTTGATGTTGTAATTTTTCTAAACTTTACTACCGCATTTTGTGCAGAACTTGGCATTTAGCCGCAAATCCGCACCACATGAATTGCAAGATTTTCCACTTGAGGATTGTGCAATCATAGATTGGTCTGGAGATGGCAAAGTTCCAATACCTCCAAATTCTTTTGCAGAAACTATTGATGGGGGTACACCAACTGGATTTTCTGCAGTCCCCATACGTGGAGGCGGTATGCCCGTCCCACCTCCCATCATTCCGGGCGAACCCATACCAGGCATCAGACCAGGAGATTGTGTACCGCCAATAGCTTTTCCTCCAGCTATTTTGTCAATTGCTTTTTTCATTTCAAAAATCACTTTGATTGCTAAGAATTCTAACGCGGAATATGCAACAACATAATCACCTATCATTTCAAAAAATTCTTTATCACCTAGTTTTCCTGCTTTGTATAGCTTGTTTGAATCCAAAAATGATTCGTAATAACTCTGAGAATCATCGAATAGCTTATCAAGCTTTTCACTTAGAAGATTTAATGTATCTATTTCACCAAACGACATGACTTAATTTTGGCTTTGTATTATTAATTACTTTAGATTAAAAAAATAAAAAACATAAGATGTTTATGAACTTACTAATGTTTTTTCAATCATATTTTTGTATGAATCTTTTGATGCAGCACCAACTTGCTGATTCACTAACTTACCATTTTTGAAAATTGCCAAAGTTGGAATGCTAAATATATTGTATTTTGATGCTAATTCATTTGCTTCATCTACATTGACTTTAACAAATTTGACTTTGCCATCATAATCGTTGGAAAGTTCTTCCACAACTGGTGAAACCATTCTACACGGACCACACCATTCTGCCCAAAAGTCAACAAAAACTGGAACCTTTGAATTCATTACATCAATTTCCCATGTTTTTGTATCAGATACTTTAGTAACTGTCATTTATGAAATGTGTTTCTTTGTACACACCTAAAAATGTTGACCAGAATTTGTTCCAAAAGTTAGAATCGTTTTCATTCTAAAAATTGATAGTTTGATTTAGTTGAAATATACTTAAATGACCATGAAATAGATCTGGGGTATGAGTTCTGAGCTAAGACTCAAGAAGTTAAGAGGATCTGGGGGTTTTGTTATGGCTAATGTTTCAGATGAACAACAACAAAAAGGCAACTTGGGTGGGCCTGATCTTTTTTTGGCTCCTATGGGAAGACTAGAATCTGAAAAAATTTCCAAATACTTTTGCAATACATGTGAGAAAGATTACGAAGGAAGCCCAAAGATTGAGTTTGAAAATCCTAACGAGGAGGTAGCAGAGAATTTGATTTTAGTTGAAAGGGGTCAATACATTTGCAACTCTTGTGGCTCAACTTTAGCGGAATACCGAGATTTTCGAAAACCAGAGGAACAACGTGATGTAGGATCAGCAAAACCCATCTCACCAAATCTAGATACAATTGACCAGCCTCCATCAGCTGATGAACCTACACTAGTGATGCCTGACTTTGCTCAAGTGAGTACTCCTGAAACTCTGATTTCAGAAAATCAAGCTAGGGGGGCAGATTCATTTAGTTCAATAGTTGGAATGACCGTTTACGATGAAAATGCAAAAAGAGTAGGAACAGCAAAACAGGTTGGAGTAGATTCATCTCACTCTATCGTACTAGTAATAACTAACATAGAGGGTAATGATATAACGGTTCCTTGGAATAAGATTCAAAAAGTAGGCGAGATCGTTTTGCTGGGAACACCTGGAGGCGGAATTTCAGCGTCACCATCAAAGCAAATGGGAAAGTGCTCTAGCTGTGGTTTTGTAAACAATGAAGGGTCAACATTTTGTGAAGAATGCGGTACAAAGATTTAGAGTGTGAAATTCAAATAATATTTATCTCATGAAATAAGGGTTTGGACGTAATTTGGCAACTGGAAAAATTTCAAAAGGAGTTATCAAGGACATCATAATTGTAGGCATAGGTGTTTTTGCAATTTGGATTAGTCTGCAAGTAATTTTTGGAACTGAAAATCCATTTTTTGTAGTCTCAAGTGGCAGCATGGTTCCAGTACTTGAAGTATACGATGTCTTAGTAGTTCAAGGTAATACACCATTTGAAGAGGTAAAGGTTGGGGACATCATTGTTTTTAACCGTCCGTCCGGACATGACAGAGTAATAGTCCACAGAGTATTTTCCATCATTGATGATGATCCATTTACAATAAGGACCAAGGGAGATGCAAATCCAGCATCAATTCCGGGAACTGATTTTCCTATAACTGATGAGGAATACATAGGTCAAGTTGTCTATGTAATTCCTCAGGTGGGAGCCATTACCCAAATTCTAAGACCTCCAGTCAATTATGTGATCATTGCAATAATAATTGGGATTATGATTTTCAAGCAGATTTCAAAAAGCAAAAAAGAGAAAGAAGTTGATTTTGATGATTCCGTAAACTCGGAGAATGATACTACAAACCAATCTTTCCCTAAATTAGACGTTCTTGACAAAATTCCTAAAGATGATGCCTATACAAATTCTCAAGCTGAGGGAAATAAAAACATCAGTGATAAAGAAAATAAAGTTGAATCAAAATCAGAAAAAAACAATAATTCTAAAGATTTTATAGAAAAAAAAGATTAGATTTACTCTTCTTTGTTGTTTGTTTTGAAAACTCGCTTAAAGTAATCAGAAGGTTCAGCTGGTTCTATAAAATCATCTTTTACGTTTGCAAGATTCTTTGCCAAATTCATCTTGTAACCTAATTGCATTTGGCGAGCGATATGTATTCTTTGGGCTTGGGGCGATCCTGCACCATGCATGGATTCTGTCAAATATCCAACTGCGTTTCTTCCCATAGTCATGTTTTCAATTAATCTAAAAATTCTCATTCTGTTCTCAACATCGACGCCTTTTCTTCCTGTCAAATATTTTCGAAGTAGCGGACCAGTTTCTGGATTTCTGAAATCTTTTTCTGAAGGCATGGTTACCAGAAGGCCGCCTGCAATATCTTGAGCTAATCGACCTATTTCATATGGAAAGCGAGTTACATTGTGTTTACAAACATTTGCTAACATATCATCATTCATCCAAACTCCTGATTTCATCTTGTGTGATTGATAAGATGAAGCAATTCCAGCAGCGTAAATTGATTCGTTAAGATGAGTCATTTCAACTAGTTTATCTTTAATATGTGAGACTGTAGGAATTCCGTTATAGTCTGCTACTGTTGCAGCTGCACCAATTAACACATCGCCCAGTCCGGTCTTGCATACATAACTTCTTCTGTGATAACAGGTGAATCTTTCAACTAACATTGATGCAAATTCGTATTCACCATTCATGAAAACTTTGTCCCATGGAATGAACACATTATCCAAAACCATCATTGCTTCTTGTCCTGCAAACTTTGAGTTTCCTGAATCAATATCACCCTCTTCCATGCTTCTAGTATCACATGATTGTCTTCCATAGATGTAGGTAATTCCTTCTGCATCAGCTGGAATAACACCTACAATTGCATATTCTTTATCATTTTCAGTTAATCGCATAGTTGGCATAATTATAATCCAATGCGAGTTGATACATCCTGTTTGGTGTGCTTTTGCACCTGTGATGTAAATGCCTTTGTCATCCTTTTTAACAACGCGCACAAACATGTCAGGATCATCTTGTTCAGCTGGGCCTTTACTTCTATCACCCTTAGGATCAGTCATTGCACCTCCAATGACAACATTCTCAGTTTGAACCATCTTGATAAAATCTAAAAATTTTTGGTGATAATTGGTTCCATGTTTCTCATCAATTTCAAAAGTAACTGAATGAAGTGAGTTTAAGGCATCCATTCCTACACAGCGTTGGAAGCACGTTCCTGTGTTTTGTCCCATTTTCCTCTGCATTTTATTTTGTAAAACCAAATCTTGAGCGCTTTCAGCTATATGCAAAAAGCGGTTAACCCGTTGACCAGTTATCGAGGAATGGGCTGTAGCTAGTTCTTCTTCCCTTACTGCAAGATCATAAGTTTCTGCAACTGCATTGATAGAAGGACGAATTAGTGGATGATCCACTGGTTCTTTTACCAGTTCTCCAAACAGGTAGACCTTCAGATTTTTACCTCTAAGACTCTCGATATATTCCTCTCCTGTCCTAATTACCATAAACACCCTCCCGTGACGTTGTATAAAAATTCTAGATCTGTATTAGTCTTAAAAATAATTGAGAGAGTCAAACACCAATTCTTACATCAAGGATTTTGCATCCTTTGCCTTTTTCCATTACTAAAACTGGGTTCATATCAAGTTCTTTGATTTCTTTAAAGTCAGTAACAAGTTGTGAAAGTCGTTGTATACATTCTGATAATTTGTTGATGTCGGATGGTTTTTCACCTCTTACACCCTTCAACAACTTTTGTGTCTTGATTGAAGAGATCATATCATTAGCTTCCTTATCTGTCACAGGAGCTAGTCTGAATGTAACATCCTTTAGGATCTCTACATAAATTCCTCCCATACCAAGCATTATTACTGGACCAAATCCAGGTTCAAGTTTTGATCCTATGATCATCTCTTTACCTCCCTTTACCATTTCGAGAATAAGCACTCCCTTGATGAGGGCTTTTTTGTCATACTTCTTTGCGTTTTTTACAATTTCCCTAAACGCACTACGAACCTCTTTGTCGTTTTTTAATCCAACCTTTACCCCACCAGCATCAGATTTGTGTATGATTTGTGGCGATGCAATTTTCATAACAACTGGAAAACGAATCTTTATTGCAGCCTTGACAGCATCGCTTTCTGTTTTTGCCAATATGTTTTTGGGAAGAGAGAATCCATAAGTTCGTAAAATTTGTATTCCTTCTTCTTCAAGAAGGCTAGTCCTTCCTTCCTTTCTTACGTTATCAAAAATTTTCTGGACCTTCTTTTTATCTACTTTAAATTTTGAAATATTACCCTGTGGGGTTTTTATCCAGTCAACGAATTTTAACATCGCTTTGAGTGTTCGTATTGCTCCCTCAGCATATGTATAATAAGGAACACCACCTTCAGCCAAAATTTCTCTATTCTTTATTCCTTCATCAAGTCCCATCAAACTAGCTAGCATAGTCTTGTTGTGTTTTTTAGACATCTTCACAATGACTTCGGCTAGCTTGTCATAATCAAGGGTTGCAGAGGGGGTACACATTGTGATTACAGAACCCACATTTTTGTGAGTCAAAACATTTTCAAGGACGTTATTAAATCGCTCAAAATCTGCATCGCCAACTATATCCACTGGGTTTCTTGAG
>SDBT01004508.1_pt1 | contig 23633 bp, 23 predicted proteins | sample 2277101 | NCBI WGS metagenome assembly SDBT01 (sample SAMN10404973, study PRJNA504765) | marine sediment metagenome | isolation source: marine sediment core GS10_PC15, 103 cmbsf | place: Arctic Ocean: Southern Knipovich Ridge | collected 2010 | reverse complement strand
GTCGATTCCCGCCCTGGCAAAATCCATCTGCCGACTGGCAATGGCTCCGGCCTGCTTGACCTCGCTGAAAAAAAGATTGATGGCCAACCCCAAGGCAAGTCCGCAGACGATCTCCCGGAGGAGTATGACAACGGCCACCGGCCAACGGGCCGCCTCGGCGCCAACGTTCGTCGGGATGATCATGGCAAAGAACACCGTGATCAGGAAAGCCATCCCCGCCCGAACACGCATGGGCAGCGCTTGCCAGCCGAAAATCGGCAGGACGCCCATAAAGGCCGATATCCGAGCCAGCAAAAGGGCAAAAGGCAGAAATGGTATCAACCAGGAATCCATAGCCTAACGACCCATAGCCTGCATGTGATTGAATATCTCTCCGGTGAATTCCACGGCCACCTGGACCATCCACCCCCCCACCAGTAGCAGCGTGACCGCCACGCTGGCGATCTTCAGCACCAGGCCCAGCGTCATATCACGAATGGACGTGACGGCCTGGAGCATCGCCACCCCCAGCCCAACGACCAGAACGACCCCTAGAACCGGCGCCGAGATCAACAGCGCTATCTCCAGGGTCCGCCGGCCCAGATAAAGCACAAAGTCCGCGTCCATGATGTTCCTCAGTTAAAACTGGTCACCAGCGATTGGGCGATCAGCCGCCAGCCATCGACCAGCACGAAAAGAATGATCTTGAACGGCAGGGAAATCATCGCCGGGGGCAACATCATCATGCCGGTGCTTAGAAGAATGCTGGCGACCACCAAATCCATCAGCAGAAAAGGCACAAACAGGAGGCATCCCATCTCAAAGGCCTTGCGGAACTCACTGATCGCGAAGGCCGGAATCGCCACGTACGTCGGCACCTCCCCGAGCGTCTGCGGCTTGGGGATGCCCGCCATGTCCACGAAAAGGGCTAGATCACCCTGGCGGGTCTGACGAAGCATGAACTCCTTGAGCGAGTCGCACCCTATGGCCGTCGCCTGGCCGAAGGCGATCTCATCTTGCAGATAGGGCTGCAACGCGTCGGAGTTCATTTTCGCGAGGGTCGGCGACATGGTGAAAATCGTCAGGAACAGCGCCAGCCCGATGATGGCGACCGTCGGGGGAATCGTCTGAGTGCTCAGCGCCCGGCGGACAAAGCTCAGGACAATCACGATCCGCGTAAAGGACGTCATCATCACCAGGACGCTGGGCAGCAGCGCCAGGCCGGTGAAAACAACCGCCAGCTTGATCGGCGCCGACCAGTCGCGGCCGTCCCCGTCCGGCTGGACGGCCGTGGCCTTTTCGACCGCTTCGAGGATCTGCCCCACCCCCGGCAAGGCTGTGGGAGCAGCGGCCGGTGCCTCCTGCCCAAAGGCCGGGGCGGCAACGCTGCCTAGAATCAGCAAGACCGCTGCGAACCAGGCCCGGCTGTGCCCCGTGCGGTGTTGTTGTGTGCACTTCCTGTCCATGTTCTGCCTCATGGCTGGGCCGGCCCTGGCCCTGGCTCGGCCGCGAGGGGCTCGGTAACCTCGGCCAGCATCGAGACGCCCTCGCGCTGGCTGCCAAGCAAGAATCGTCTGTTGCCGACCTGAAGGAGATGCACGGCCCGCTTGGGGCCGACGTAAATGGTTTCCACGATGGCCAGCTCTCGGCCCCTTCGAATGCCGATGCGCGGCGAAAGCTTCCTGAGGACGACAAAGGCGGCTGCGCCCAGAACAAGAATGACCACCACCGACGCCAGAACCCGCCAACCGAGACCTGTCGATTCGCCCTCCAGGAGAGGTGAAATCTCCTTCTGGCTGAGAGCGGAGTCGGCCGGCCTGCTCGCCGGCGCATTTGTTCCAGCCGCCGGCGCGGCGGTCGCTTGAGAAGCGGGCGTCGCCTCCTGGGCGTGCCCCTTCGAGGATGGCCCGAGAAGACACAAGGACGTGGCCAGCAATGCCAAAGCGGTATTCCCACCACGTAGCCGGCGCGCAGATAATAACGATCGACTGATCATCCTAGAAATGGTTGCACATGCCGTGCCAAACTTAAGCCTGCCAAAGACATGACTTAAGGACTTGGCCTCCGGCGGGGTGAGCACGAAAACCTGACAGAATGTCGAAGAATTTTACAACCCCGCGACCCCGGCAGCTGAATAGCTACGTTGCGACAGGAGAGGTGAAAAGGCCGAAAAGGGGCGGAAAAGGGTGGGAACTGGCGAAGAGGTGAAGAGTTACAAGAAGAGAGGGGGCCGGTTCTGTTGTCGCAAAGGCCCCGAGAGCGGCTAGGGGGTGGAGATCGGTCGCAGGTTCCGGTGGGGGCGAGAGCTATGGGGAATGGGGACCGAGGCCCGGAGAGCGAGAAAGCGGCCCGACTGCGCGGTAACTGCGCGGTGATTGCGCGGTCCGTGACGGGGCGGTGGCTGGAACGACGTGCAAGTTAAGCAGATGCCTAACAAGGCGTTGCGGTTTTTGTTTGCGCCACCCACCTTCTGGCCCCCGTCCAATCTGTGCCATCTTGGTGTCATTTATGCCATCTGTGTTGGCGCCCTGTAATAGCGCCAGTACAGGGCGCCAACACAGACGAGAAAAACGACAGCAAGATGAGAATGGAATGGGAGAGGCGGCGGTGGGGCGGGCGCAGAACAAAAGCATAACGGCTTGTTAGGCGTCCGCGGCAGCTGGCTCGGCCGATTGGTCGGGAACCGATGCGGAAAGGATTTCTCTGATTCGTACGCCGAGTTGTTCGCCCACGACCACCAATTGTCCCGTGGCGAATTTCACTCCGCGAATGTACAGGTCCACCGGTTCTCCCACCCGCTTGTCGAGCTTTACGACCGCGCCCTCACCGAGCTTGAGCAGCTCCCCGACAGGCAGCTCCGCCTCGCCAAGCCGGACCTCCACGGGCACGGGGGTGTCCAGGAGGATATCGATTTGGCCCCTCCCGACCTTGGCGTCCGAGCCGTCGACCTCAGGCAGCGCAGCTTCGTTGACTTCCACGCCTTCGGCTTGATCGACCGCCTCCGCTTGATCGGCCGACTCGGGTTGATCAGCCTCCTGCGCTTGATCGGCCGACTCGGGTTCCTTTTTCTTGGCCATGTTGTGATTCCCTTCCGCAAATCCGCCGGGGCTCAGCCGGCTTGTCCACTTTGGTCGGCTGCAATTTGAATCGCGTAGTAACCCTCGGACCTCGCCGCAAAGGCTCGGAAGACCGTCTTGTTTCCGATAATGACGTCAACGGACCGGCCGCCAGGGGACTCCAGCAAGAGCACGTCTCCGCTCTCGATATTAACCATATGATTCATCGGCACCTGGGCGAAACCCAGCCTGGCCCCCAGCCGTACACCCACGTGCTGAAGGTGCTGGAACATGGCTTGGCGATTGTCCTTCTTCGCCCCTTCGGTCTGCTCGGCTTGGCCGGACCTGGCCAGCGGTTCGAGAGCCCCACAGGAGAGAACGACGCGAATGCTGGCGTCGTCGGATCCTTCCTCAGCGCAGAAGGCAAACCGGCAATAGGCTTCTGTCAGACCGGCCTCGGGAATCGGCGCCTCCTTGCCCAGCTTTTCGGTGCACGTGAACGCCACGGCGTTCGAGGTCTTGCCGGCTGCGGAGATCGCCTCGGCCAAAGCTCCACCCAGGTCAAGGAGCAGCTCCGTCTCGAGGCGAGACATCTCCCGTTCGTCTTGGGCTTTGTCTCCCCCGCCCAACAGGCTGCTGATCCAGCCACGAGCATCGCTGGCCCGTATCGCCAAGTAGCCGCACTGCTTGGCGGATTGGTCCGTCAGCGGCATGAAGTACAGTGCCCCCCCCGCGTCAGCTTCCCGGGCAGTCCGCCCGTAGTGCTGGCTCACCCCAGCCAGGAACAGCTCAAATCGACTTCGGAAAAGCCCGGTCATCGCCGCGGAGATTTCCCGGGCGACACCCTCCCCAAACCGATTGAGGAAGGTCATTTCTTCGCCGGTGAAGTAATAGGGGCAGTTCCAGTCGTACTCTGTGACCTCAGGGGTCGAGTCTTCTCTCACCGGGCGACGGCGAGCTGCAGTTAAGAGCCCTTCCAGGACGTCATGGTCTTGAGTGGTGGCTTCGACGCTCATTGTACCGCGAACTCATCAAAATGAATTTGCTCGATCATGGGCTTCTGCTCGGGCCAAAGCAGCTCGTTGAGGGAGTCGAGAATCTCCCTGCGGATACGGTTTAGGTTCTGCGGGCCGCGGACGTCCTCAAGGGTGCAACCGGAAAGATACAGCGTCAGCCAACTCTTCAAGGCCGGCTTCTTCTTATCGAGCATGAGGACGACCTCTGACTCGTTATCCAGCCTAATAGCCAGCGTAAGGGTGGCGCGGACATATCTGGCCAATCGGGGCTCGTTGAGATTGACGGTAATCGCCTCAAACTTGTAGTAGACATAGTCTTCCGAAGGATGGACCGGCGCCAAAGGATTCGGCGCCACCTCCGGCGAATCTGAGGCCCGGGCCTGTTGGACGCCGCCGCGGAGCAACATCGCCACGGCATAGCCGGCCCCGGCGGCGCCAATGCCCACGCCTACCAGAAGAGCAAGCTTAAGAAGCGAGCCGCCCGTGGGCGTCTCTTTGCCGGGGGTTTGGGTATCCTCATCGCCCGTTGGCGCCTCGTTCTCGGCCATCTGGTTTGCTTCGTCTTCTTCAGCCATGGTGTCCTCACGTTCCCATCACAACCAGCAGCACCGCCGTTCCCGGGTCAAAGACCTCCTCGGCCTCACTGCCCGGGCCGATGCCCCAGGAATAGGTATCCCACTGGCCGCGTCCTATCTCCCCAGCCAGGGAAGTTCTCAGGCAATCCTCGACCGCTTGAGCGCGTCGGGCCGAGACCAGCCATTCAAGCTTTTCCGTCGTCTCCTCAGGCGCCCTGGCGACAATATATATCCGGATCGACCGGGAACTCAGGTTCTGCCTGAGGTCATTGGCGTATCGAGCCAGGAAGACCCGGTCCGCCTCACCCGCCAGGCCGCCGGCTTCGCTGAACCGGACCGGTACGGGCTCAAGTCGGATCGGCCTGTAAGGCAGATCACTGGCCTTGACCGATAGCTCCTTTCTCAGATCGTCAAATATCTCTCGTATCTTTTCATCTTCAGCGTCAAGAAGGCGATTTGTTCCCGGATCCTCCGATTCCTCGGTCGGGTTCTTAACCAGACGATAGTAGCGGTCTGGCCTGGCCCTTCTACCCAAGAGCCAACTGGGAAGCCCCATTTGGTCGATGGCACGCAGAAAAGAGCCGCGCCCGATCTCGAACAGCTCCGGGTCGCGCACATGAGCGAATGACTGCAGAAGCACAAAGAACGCCAGGAGCAGCGTGATCATATCCGAGAAGGAGACAATCCACGCGGGAACTTCCTGCTTTTCTTCAGAAGGTTTGTTTCGTTTCAATGCCATGCAGCTATTCCATGACCCTCAATAAATCTTTCGTCCCAACATGGCGATTTCCACCATACGCCCGCCGGTGGGCGCGCCGGCCAATGCGGGCCGGGCCGTGATGTGAAATCGATCGCCTTCTAATCTTTCCGTCTCGACGAAAAACTCCCGGATTGACCAAGCTCGCTCGGTTCCGCCCTGATGGTCCGTCGACAGGTCCACCAGAGGCCCGCTTTCACCAATGATAACCTGGCAAGGAACGAGCCTTATGAACGCGGCTATATCGTGAAGATGCCGTCGGCCTTCGTCGGTTAATCGGCTGCCCTTAGCCCAGAAGAGCTTCTTCGACTTGAAGTTGAAGACCTTCAGATCCTTATAGGCATCCACATCCACCACGGGACGGCGCAGCTTTGGGTTCTTGACCAGTTGTGGGGGAAAGTCCGTCGGCCTCTCGCTGCCTTCTTTGGTGACATTAAAGCCGGGCTGGGGCAGGACCATAGATTCCAACGGCGTTTTCCGACCTGGGAAGACCGACTCGAACGTGTCGTACCTGAAGGAGCCCAGCAGCTTGGACAGCTCCACGGGCTCGAAAGATGAAAACGTCACCAACAATACAAAAAAGCAGAGCAGCAGCATCATGACATCGCTGAAAGTGACGACCCACGCGGCGGGCCCCGGAAGGCCCTCATCGTTCTGTTGTTTTCTTGCTCTCGCCATCTAAACCGTCGGCTTTAATTCTTCACGGTGACCGGCCGAAACGAAGGTCTGCAGCTTCTCGCGCACGTTCGTGGGGCTTTCACCCCTGACGATACACAGGACACCTTCCAGGATCATCTCCCGGAGCATAGATTCTTTCCTGGAGCGAATGCCCAGCTTTCCCGCCAGAGGATTAAAGAGCAGGTTTGCCAGCAGGGCGCCGTAGAACGTCGTAATCAACGCCGTGGCCATGCCGGCCCCGATGCCCTCAGGCGACGAGAGGGAACCAAGCATCTGGATAAGACCGATCAGGGTTCCTATCATCCCGAAGGCAGGCGCGCTTGCGCCCATAAACTCCAGGATCTTCTTTCCGTCCTGGTGCCGCTGCTGGAGGTACTCAATCTCCATGCCGAGCTGCTTGTCTATGTCCTCCTCGGTCTGCCCGTCGATCACCATCTGCAGGCCCTTGACCATGAACGGGTCTCCGGCCTGGGCCAGATGCTGCTCCAGGGCCAGTGCTCCGTCACGGCGGTTGATCGCCGCGTAATTAACCATCTTTTGCATCAGGTCATGCTCGAGCGCAAGCTTGCAGAAAAGCGTCTTCTTGACCACCGAGGATATCCGCAGGAACTGCCCGAGCGAAAAATGGATCAGCGTCGCGGAGAACATTCCGCCCACGGTGATGGCCATGGACGGGATGTGGATGAAGACTTTGGCGCTCCCGCCGGAAACAACGGAGACAATCACGCAAGCGAAGCCGCAGAAGACACCGATAATTGTCGCAATGTCCACGCTACTATCCTTCTTCCCGAATCTTCCCCAGCTTTTCGGACAGCTTCGCCACTAAGGCCTTGTCGGGCATCTCCGCCAACAACTTGGCCACGGGCCGTTCGGACATATAGTTCAGCAACTTAACCGCGTCGTCCATCCGATTGCTCTTGCACATCTCGCCGAAGATTTTGCTGCTGGCGGACGAGTCCATCTTGTCGTAAACGGCAGCCACCCGTTTGAGGTTATCGCGCTCTTCCTTGCCGACCTGGATTCGGCTCATGCGCAGCTCGCCTAACGCCTCCTTAAGACTGTTGAGCGGCGCGACCAGCTGCACCCTGAGGTCTTCCAGTTCCCTCACCTGCTGCTCCAAGTCCTGCCGAGCTATTCGAAGCTGATGCTCCCATTCGTTAAGCTGGCGCTTCTTCCGGCGGTACTCGGCAATCTCGTATTGCAGCTGCTTGATCAGGTCGTCCAACCGGGCCTTCTGCGGCATGACCCCACCCTGTAAAGTCACCGCCGCACTCCCCACCTGACCCACCGGCTGAGGAGGCGCAACGGCCTTGCCGCCTATGAGATAGGTCACGAGGAACGCGACGCCAAAGCTGCCGACGGCGACCGCGAGCAGAAGGATCAACTGTTTTTTGCCGAACATGTCAGACTCCTACCGTTTGGCATCCGGCTCGACGACCAAGCCACGCCGGGCAAAACCGATCGCGGCGATATCGTCGAGCTCTCTCTGCGCCAGGCGCGACTGTTCTTTAGTGAAACGTTGCCTTGCGTCGGCACGAAGCTTCTCCAAGGTTTCCCGGCGTGATTTGGTCTTCAGTAGCTCCCTGGTCATCTCGCCGCGTCGCCTCTGCAGGCCATCCAGATCCGCCTGTATTCGCCCGATGGCCCGTTGTTCCGTCGGAAGCCAGCTCATGAACAGTTGCTGCTGCCCGACGCGTTCGGCTAGACACTTTTGCCCCAGCTCCAAGAGCAGCATTCGATGTGCCGCCCGACGGGCGATAATCTGCTGTCGCAGGCGAGCCATCCGGCGCGAAAGCTCAAAAAGCTCCGCCCGCAAGCCCAGCTCACGCTGGGCCGTCACATCGAGCAGGCGCTGCAATTTCCAGCCGAAACGCATCAGCCGACATCCTTAAGAGGGGCTGGGTCGGTCTTGCTCTCAGCGGCGTCCTCACCTGCCGGTAAGAGGAAATCCCAAGACTTGGTGATCTCGCAAAGCTGTCGGATCGTCGCGTCGATAGCCGTCCGTGACCTTACCGGTTGGACCAGGAAATCGTTGACGCGATCTATCAGCGAGACCGCCCGGTCAATCCGCCGATTACTCCCGGGTGCAAAGGCCCCGATATTGATCAGGTCTTCAGCGCCGCGGTACGTGGCGCAGATAGCCCGGAACCTTTGCGCCGCCAGAAGGTGCTCCTTCGTGACGACCATGTTCATCAGTCGGCTGACGCTCTGGAGAATGTCCACAGCCGGATAGTGGCCTATCTCAGCCAACTGCCTGGAGAGAACAATGTGCCCGTCCAGCAGCGATCGCATCGCATCGGCAACCGGATCGCTCAGATCGTCTCCTTCGACGAGGATGGTGATAATGCCGGTGATGCTGCCCTTCTCTGACCGTCCCAGCCGCTCGGTCAACTTCGGCAGCATGCTGAAGACGCTGGGGCAATAGCCCTTTGTGGTCGGCGGCTCACCGGCTGCAAGGCCGATCTCTCGCTGGGCATAAGCAAACCGGGTCACTGAATCCATCATGAACAGGACGTCCCGGCCCCTGTCCCGGAAATGCTCGGCCACCGCGATGGCGGTAAAGGCCGCCTTGACGCGTTGGATGGGTGAGCCGTCCGAGGTCGCCACCACGACGACGCTGCGGGCCAGCCCCTCCGGGCCGAGACATTCTTCCAGGAATTCTCGGACCTCTCTGCCGCGTTCACCGACCAGGGCCACCACGTTCACGTCGGCCTCGCTGGCGCGGGCAATTTCTCCAAGCACGGTGCTCTTGCCGACGCCGCTGCCGGCGAATATGCCCATCCGCTGCCCCTTTCCACACGTCAGCAGCGCGTCAATGACGCGAATTCCGAACGCGAGCGGCTCGGTGATCCGTTCTCGCTTCATCGGAGGGGTCGCGGGGCCTTCTATGGCCCGCTGCTCAGCGCCTGCGATCGGGCCCTTTCCGTCGATGGGCCTGCCCAAGGCGTCAACCACGCGCCCCAGCAAGCCGTCGCCCACCGTAATGCAACGGGGAAGCGGGCGGGGGACAACCGCATCACGCGGGCTGATGCCGTCTATCGCCTCCAACGGCAGCAGAAGCAGATACTCCTGGCGAAAGCCCACCACCTCCGCCGGGACGCGCCGCCCATCGGCCAGATGGATTTCGCAAACCTCTCCAATGCCGACCGGCGGGCCATGCGACTCGACCGTCATGCCCGCCACCCGCACCACCGAACCTCTGCAGCGCGATAGCCGGATGCCTTCCAGCTTCTGTCGATATTTCCCTAGGTCCACCGCAGGCATCGGTCAACGGGCCTCCCGCAGCACTTCGCCTATGTCGTCCAGCTTTGATTCCACATCGGCTTCCACGGTTCCTTCAGCCGTCTCCACCTTCACAGAGGCACGCGGCACGGCCGGGTCGGCGACGAATCGGATGTTCCCGGCGCCTTCTTGCTCATCCTCGCCCTTGGCCTGCTCGATTTGGGCAAAGTCCGCGGGATTCAGACGGACGATCGCCTCTTGCCCGGGGGGCGCCTGGGACAGGGCCTCGCGTACGATTGGGTCTATCTGGTAGCGATCGGCCTGGATTTCCTGAGCAAGAACCTTTCGGGCAATCTCCAGCGAGAGGTCCACGAGGTCCTGCTCGGCCTGGGACACGACGTCCGCCCGAAGGCGGTCGAGTTCGGCCAAGGCCATCTTCAGGGCCCTCCGCGCCTGGCCGAGCTGCGCCAACTCGTTTTCCGGGTCGCCCTGCGTCGGCTCGGCTTGGCCTGCTGGGCTTGTCGACGCGACCCCAGCTGATTTGACGGACCCAGGCGCAGCCGCAACGGACCCCTGGGACGCCGCCTGTAGCAACGTCACGGCCGCAACAGGCCTTTCCAGACGCAGATTCAGCTCTTCGGGCATCGCCGGCTATTGCTCCTCGAAATTGAGTTCGCCCTGGTCGATCAGCTCGCGGAGCGCCTCCAGGATCGCCTGGCGGGCCTCGGCAACTTCCTCTCCCTTCGGCGTGGACAGAAGCGAGATTTCCTCATCCAGCAGGGCCACCGCGCGCTCGGAGATGCTCGTCCGGATTTTCGCGGACACCGTCTCGTCGGCTTCGTGCAAGGCCATCGCCATCTGTCTGCCATCGACGCTTCGAAGCGCGTCGGCGAGGCTTCGCGTCGTGATCGTGGGAATGTCCTCCCAGATCACCATCAGGTCCTTGACCGCCTTGCCGACGTCGGCATCCTGCTTCTCGATAGCCGCCAGGAGAGTCGTCCTGAACTCCGCCCGAACGTCGCGCAGTAGCAAGGCGACCTTTCTGAACTGCTGATCCTGGCCTGCCGCCGGGGCAACTTCCGTCTCACCCGCTCCGCCTGCTGCCTCCTGCGTCTGACTCAGCCGTTGGCGAATTGCCCCTGCGATACGCATTCGGACCTCGGTCGAGGGCCTGGTCCCTGCGGCCATGCTGCGAATCGCGTCAAGCCTGACCTCTTCATCCAACAGTTGGAGCAGCTCGGCGCTGGACTTGGGCGACAACTCCGACATCACCAACGCCACCACCTTGGGCGATTCGTCCTGAAGGGCCCGGGCGATGTCCGCCGCCCCCATCGAGCGAACCTCCGCGAATGGATCCTTCGCGCGGACCAGCTCCTGCACCTGGGCGAGCATGCCCCGCGACTGCTCATCGCCGACCAGGTTGCCAAGCAGTTCCTGAATGAATTGCTGCTGGCCAGGTTGGCTTTTCTTCTTCTGGAACAGTTCGGACAACTCCTGGACCATTTCGGAAGCGGCCTTGGCCTTTTCCTCCTTGGCGCCGGCCAAGTAGGCTATTTCCGCGGCGATCTCGGTGACCGTCTGCGGGCTGGCCGACTTGAGGAGATCTGCCGCCGTCCGCGCGTCCAGGCTGGACAGCAGCAAGGCCGCCTTACGTGTGCCGCTCAAGGCCACTTATACCTCTCCCTTCTCGGGATTGACCCAGTTAGCGAAGAGTCGTTTCACTTCCTCAGGATTCTGCTGGAGGGCGTTGGAAATGCTGGCTTGCAACAGCTCGGCGTCGGTGGTGGCGCCGCCCGGCAGGAGATTGCCGCCCTGAACGCCTTGGCCCTGAAGGGCTGGTGCCTGGGCGGCCGCGACGCCCTTCTTGGCGCCGCCGAATATTTTCAGGGCCAGCAGCGCGCCAATCGTCAACAGGCCCAGGGAAGAACGGCGGGCGATCTCCAGGAGCGTGTCCTTGCTGAAAAGCCCGCCCTCCGGCTCGACGGCCTCGGCCACGACAGGCTGATAAAAAGAGGCTTCTCGCACCGTGATGTTTTCCACACCCGCCAGGCCGAGAGCCTTTTGAATGACTTCTTTGATCGCCTCAACCGTCAGCGTCGCGGTGGAGGCGGGCTGTTCCTCTCCCTCCGCCGCCGGCGGCGGGGTCAAATCCACCAGCGCCGCCACGGTCAGCGACGTCACGCGCCCGGGCAACTCCACTTCACGCCTGATAGTCTTGGAAACCGCGAACTCCGTGGTAATGGTCTCTTCCTTCTCACTCTCCGGCGGGGCCGCCCCTTCCTCTTGAGAGCCGGATTGAGAAGACTTCGTCTTGATGTCCTCCCGCGAGGCCACTTGTCCGGTGGGATCGTAGTTCTCGCTGGTGACCTCGACGGTGCTGGTATCGATTTCGGCGCTGACGCGCACGGATGCGCGGTTGGGGCCCAGCACAGCTGACAGCATGCTTTCGGCCTTCTCGGCGTAGTATTTCTCGAGTTGGCTCTTGTACTCCAGGAACGTGCCGGCCTTTCTGGCCAGGCTGTCGTCGTCGCCGCCGGACAGGAGGTTGCCCTGGCTATCGACGACCACGACGTCGTTGGGCTGGAGGCCTTCGACCCCGCCGGCCAACAGATGGACCACGGCCGCCACGTTCGCGGGCATCAGTCGCTGGCCCGCCCGCAGTCGAAGCGCCACGGTGGCCGATGCTCGGGACTGTTCGCTATTGAACAGCGTAGCCTCCGGGCGGACGATGTGAACCCGCGCCGAAACCACTCCGTCGAGAGTCTGGATGGTCTTGGCGAGCTCACCCTCGATGGCCCGGATATAACTGACGCGCTGAAAGAACGGGCTGGCCCCGATCTGCGGGTTGTCAAGAATCCTATACCCCGCCTGGTCGCCGACGGGCAGGCCCTCGCCCGCCATCGTCAACCTAAGGGAGTAGACTTCCTTCTGGGGCACGTAGACAGCCGTGCCGCCCTCCTTGAGCTGGTAGGGGATATCGGCGTCAGATATCTTCTCGACGATCCTCGCCGCTTCCTCGGGGGCCAGGTTGCTGTAGAGCAGGCTCATGCTCGGGCGCTGCGCCCAACCGACCAGCAGGGCCACCGCCCCCAAGGACGCCAGAAGAATTGCCACCAACGCCACGCGATGGAAGAGGCCTACCCTTCGCCAGATTTCTCTAAAATTGTCCAGTAATTGACCCACGCCTCAAGCTCTCACATGTCGGTTAGATTAGATCTGCATGTTCATGGTTTGCTTGTAGGCCTCAATGACCTTGTTCCGCACGCCCATGAGCAGTTTGAAGCTCATGTCGGCCTTGGCCATAGCCGTGACGACGGGAAGGACGTCCTGGCTCTTGCCGGCCAGCAGGTCTTGGACGGCCGAGGTAACCTTTTGCTGCTCTTGGTCCACGGAGTCGACGTACTTGTGAAGCATCTTGCCAAATCCATGGGCCTTCTCGGCAGACGCCTGGCGATCGGCGCCACCGGTTCCGGACGGGCCGATCGGCGGCAGAACGCTTCCTATTGGGCTGATTCCAGCCATGGCAGTTCCTCTCACCTCAACAGTTCTAACGTTGTGTTGACCGCGTCCTGATACCGCTTCAGAACGGCTGCGTTGGCCTCATAGGCCCGGGACGCGTGCACCAATTGCATAATCTCCACCGGCAGATCAACGTTGGGCATGCGGAGATAACCGCTGCTGTCGGCGAAGGGATGCTTGGGACGGTAGACTTCCTTGAATTCGCTGCTGTCGGCGACGATCTTCTCGAGCTCCACACCGGATAGCTGGTCCATCAAGGTCGAGAAGATAACTTCCTGTCTGCGGTAGGGTTCGCCCGTTTCGGTCGTGACCGTTTCGGCATTGGCGATATTGTTGGCGATCACGTTCATCCGGAGGGTCTCGGCGCGAAGACCCGATACCGCGATGTCCACGGTTGAGGCGATGTTTCCGGCCGTCATTTTCGTACACCTCCAGGTCGATTCAGCTGACATTCATTGCCGCTTCCATCTGGGTATACAGCTTGGTGAGTATCCGCACGTAGGCTTTGTAAGTCGCGCCGTTCTTGACCATTTCGCCCACTTCCACTTCCAGCGAGACATCGTTGCCCGTTTCGTTAGTAGGCGTATTGTTGGGGCGTACGATCCTCGGCTGTATCTTGGCGGGGTCCGTCGGCCGGGAGGCGTCCATCACCTCTGCCAGGAGCTTCTCGAACTCCACCGCCGACCGCTTGAAGCCCGGCGTGTTCAGATTGGCTATGTTGTTGGCGATAACCTTGCCCCTCAGGGCGGAGACCTTCAGGCCGGCTTGGAGGTAATCGACAATCGTGGGTTCTCTTACCATCTCTGCTCTCCCGCAGGCTGGAGGGTTCCTTCCTCGCGATACTTCCGAAGCTTTTCGCGCAGGGTTCGGTCGGAGATGCCGAGGATTCGGGCAGCCTTGGCCTGGTGGCTCTGGGTTCGGCGCAGGGGCTCAAGGATGGCGCGGCGTTCCAGGTCATGGAGGCTCGTCCCACCGGTGGCCGGGGCGGCGGGGCTGGTCAGCTCCACCTCAATCATCGGCGCATTGTCCAGCGATAGAACCGCGCCATCCCCGAGGATCAAGGCCAGCCTTACGACGTTACGAAGCTGGCGCACATCGCCCGGCCGACAGTACTCGCCAAAGAGCTTGAGCATTCCCACGTCCAGCTCGACGATCCGACGGCGGACCTCCCGGGCATAAAGATTGACGAAGTGCCAGGTCAGGATTGGAATGTCCTCTCTGCGCTCTCTCAGCGGAGGAACGTGGATGGACAGGCCCCGAATGCGGTAGAACAGGTCGCGGCGAAACCGTCCTTGCTCCATCTCTTTGGCCAAGTCGCGATTGGTCGTCGTGATCACCCGAACGTTGACCTGAACCAGCTCACTGCCCCCGAGCCGTTCGAAGTCCTGGGTCTCCAGAACCCGCAGCAGCTCGGCCTGAAGCCGTGGGCCTGTCTCGGAGATTTCATCCAGCAGCAACGTGCCGCCATGGGCCCGCTCGAACCTGCCTTTCCTGCGCGAGTAGGCCCCCGTGAACGCGCCCCGCTCGTGCCCGAACAACTCGCTTTCCAGCAGCGACTCGCTTAACGCTGCGCAATTAACGCGAATATACGGGCCCCGCGATCGACTGCTTTGGCGGTGAAGAAAGTAGGAGATGAGCTCTTTGCCGGTCCCGCTCTCACCTGTCACGAGAATCGACATGGACGTGGGAGCGACCTTGCGGGTCAGGGCCAGCGTGTCCAGGAACGATGGGCTGTTACCGACCATCCGGTAAAGGCAACGGCTGTTGCTTTCGGCGGCCGCGGCCATCGGAATCTCGTGACTGGGCAGCAGGGCCTCAAGCTGTTCCCGCACTCTCTCCAAGTCAAAAGGCTTAATAAGCACATCGGCACAGCCGATGCGCATCGCGCTGACCGTAGCGGCGACGGACTCTTCCCTCGTCGCCGACACCACCGGCGTTTCCGGGGACTGGAGTTTGATCCGCTCGATGAGTCCCTGGTATTGGCCTCGGCAGGCGTTGGCATCGATGATCACCATGTCCCACGTCAGCGACTCGACCTTCTTGGCGGCAGAGGCGGCATCCCGGACGACCGTCCCGCGGATTTCCATTCTGGATAGCGCATCGAGAAGCCTGCTGGCGGATTCCGCTTCGGCATCGACGATCAGAACGTTTTGGAAAACCTTTTCATCCATCGTGATGAGTATTGATCTCCTGCTGGTCCTGCGGCGCGTCACTCGCCGCCGTCTTGGGCTCGTCCACTTCCCGATCAGAGAGCGATAAACCCATCTCTTCAATCTCCGCTTTCACCCGGGCGATCAGCTCCTTGGGCTGGTTGATCTGCTCCCATTCGATCATCCGAATTCCCATCAAGGCGATCGGGCGCCAACTGGAGTCGGTGTATTCCGCCGCCAGTTGCCCGTATAGCTGCTTGGCGAGGGCAGGGTCCGTCTGTTTCTTGCAGTTGGCCAGTTGGAACATGAGCCACGCCCGCTCGCCGGCCTCATCCGCCCCCGTCAGCGCCCGCTGGTAGAAGGCCTCGGCGACCTGTTCTTGTCCGGCCAGGTACAGCGCGTCGGCCACTTCCCCCGCCTTGGTCAGACCTTCGGTGGGGATTTGCCTGAGCTTGCCCAACATTTCCGGATCAGGGCCCAACGAGGTCCTTGTCGCCTGAGCGGGCATGGTGCTTGGCTGAGACTGTTGCTCCGACGGCACCGAAGCGCTTGCCGGGCGATGAGGCCTTAATTCGATGGCCTGAAGTTTCCTGATGGTATCTTCCAGTTTAGCGGGGGGCGCCGACTCCTCCAGCGGCTCGGCGTAGCTCCGCCAGAGTGTCGCCTTGGCCCCATCCAACGACGCGTCGTTTTCTTCCTCGGCGGCTAGAAGGCTCCCAGGCCAATGGCACAGCAGCAACAGGCCCGCCACGAGCAATAGGTGTTTTCCGAACCATGCCATCATGGTTGCACCCGCCCTTTCCCGTCGACGGCAACGATCTCGGCGTAGGCGGCAACGGCCTGTTGGTATTCCTTCCTGAACAAGTGGGCGGCGACGAGCATCTCGCTGGCCCGTCGGCGAATGTCCTCCGGGCAAGGGCCTTTCACGACCGCCGACAGGATCGTCACCGCCTGTTCATACCGCTCCGTTCTCAGGCAGATTTCCGCCAGCTTGCAGGAGCCTTCGTAGAGCTCGCGGCTGGGTTCCATCTTCGGCAGGACGTCCACCAGCAAGGCATGGGCCGAATCGGGATCGTCGGCGGCCAGGTAGCACTTGGCAAGCTCCAAGGCGATGGCGCAGCGAAGCTGTTCATCGACGATCGTTTGAATCCGGCTGCGAAGCAGGCCAATCGCCGTCCCATGCAGGCCCATTCTCCGATAGGCCAGGGAATGCAGGAGCAGCCATCGATGCTTCTGGCGCTCGGTGAGCATCCTCTCGTCAATCTTTTTCAGCGCGCCGACCGCCTCGGACAGGTCCCCGCGGTAGATGTCGGCCGAGACCAACTCCAGCAACAGATCCATGCGCATCGGCCTGTCCGGATCCGCCGAGAGCCCGACCCGGAGTGCGTTGGCAGCGTTGTCGTAATCTCCTATGGCAGCTTGGCTTCGGCCCAGAAGTAAGCCGACCAGCGGGAGCTTCTCATCCCGGGCCTCCTCAAGGAGGGGCAGGCATCTCTGGAGGCACTCGGCCGCCTCGCCGTATCGCTGTTGGCGGTAGAGGCACTGGCCCATGCCCACGGCGGCCGCTCGGCGCGACCAAGCCGAGAGATTCAGGAAATACAACTTCCTGAAAACCTTTAGGGCTTCGTCAAGCAGGCCTTGCTCCATGGCGGCCTTGGCCAGCCGGTAGTAGATTTCGTCCGCATGGTCAGCGTTCGGGTGGCAGTCCAGAAGTTCGGTAAGGTTCTCCTTGGCGCCCTCGTAATCCTGTAGTGTCATCCGAAGCCTGGCCGATCGCAGCAAGGCCCGCGGGGTAACCGAATCACTGGGGAAACGTCTGCTGACCAGGTGGTATTCTCCCAGGGCGCTCGCCGTCTCTTCGGAGTGTTCATGAAGCCGCGCCATAGCGAAATGTCCCTGGGGAATGCGAGAAGCCCCAGGCCAGCGGAGAAAGAACCGCCGCCAGGTGGAAATGGCCTCATCGATGATCAACTCGCGCTGGAGGGTCATCGACTCGTACTCCTGTGGGTCGCGGATAATGACGGAATCTCCCGTGAAGCGAGCCGTTAACCCGGCCACGCCACAGGCGACCTCGGCAATCCTTTGTGTGGAGTCCCCTGCGAGAAAGATTGTCGCCTGTCGGCGGCGGACGCTGGGCAGCACGGACTCCCAGATAACCTCGATGCCCGCCTCGGACGCGAACCGGTGGATAACCTCCTCAAGAGGCGACTGCGCGCAGCTAACCACCCAATGACGGCTGGGCTGAGCTGTTTCCACCTTCCAGACCAACGGGCTAAGCGCCCCTTGGGCCAGGCGATCAGACCCGTCCTTGAGCAGCTTGCGCAACTGAGTCGCATTCAAGCCGACAAACGGATCGGCCGGCGGCTGTGAACGCCATACGAACGGCGCGTCGACTTTGAAGAACGTAAGCGCTTTCTCAGAAAGGCATCTGGCGATAAGGAAATCGCAGTCTTGCTCTAGGGGGGACGGCTCTTCCAGCGAGCCCAACGTGCCAAGGGCCATGTAGGCCTTGGTTCGGGCGGCCAGGAAGAGCCCCTCTTCCAGGTCAGAAGTGGCCAGGTGGTAATACGAGACGGCCCGGACAATCGGCGAAACGCTTTGGGAAGCCTGCTGGAAGAGCTCACGGGCCTCCTGGTTGCGGCCGAGCTGCGCGAGGCACTGGGCGAGACGTACGCGTAGGAAGTCGCAGGTCAACGTCTCCGTCGGCGAGGAGGCCAAGACCTCCAGCATCTTTCCGTAGCAGGCCAGCGCCCGCGCGTAGTCTTCCATCGCCAATGCGGCCTCCGCCTCCTTCAAGGAGGTGCCAGCTGGTGCCGCCTCGACCACCTGAGTGATCAAAACCGGTGAGGCCTCGGCGCCCCTGGGGCCCACAGAGAGAACTTGCACTGGCTTGCCTGCTGTGGCCACTACGTAGAAGAGACCTCCAATGGCGAAAAGGATCAGCACCGTGTTGGCCAGAAGGATCAACTGGGTCCCCGAGAAGCGGCGAGTCTTTGGGGCGGTCATATTCTGCCCCGTCAGGGGCGCCTCGGCGGCCGAGGGCGTCTGTCCGGCCGCAGCGGGCTTGGCCGAGAGGCTGGGTGCTCCGCCGGCCTTTGGGGCTCCTGGCGGCGGAGTGGCCCTTGCGCCACCTTCTCCGCCGGCGGATTCATCGCCCGCGGGCGTCTGCCGGTCTTGATCATTTTCTTCAGCCATCCGCCTCTCAACTGACCTGTAGGTGCGAATCTCGCCGACCATCTCGCCCGGCCGGATGCGGAATCAGTCCACTGCGGCGCATCGGGGCCCACTGCGCAAACAGTCGCGCAGAGGCAACAATGCAACCCTTGTGCCAAAGTGAGATTAGCCTTCACCGATCCTGATTTGAGGCCAATTACGGCCTGTTGGCGTGTAAATGGCGAAGCTTCAGAGGTGGACCGAGCCGCAGCGCGCCGGAATTTTATTCAGCGCGTGTCGGGTTTTCGCACACACCCGACCTGGTCGGAGCCTCCGTGGGCGAGCGATCTTCTGTGGGTGGGGGACCGGCTTTGCTCGCGTCTCGGCTGTCGGGAGGCTGGATGTTGTATCGCTTCAGCTTGGCGTGAAGGGTCGCCCGCGTGATCCCCAGCAGCGCCGCCGCCCTCGTGCGCTGCCAGCCCGTTTCTCTCAGGGCGCGCAGGATGAACTCGCGCTCGGCCGTCTCAAGCGAGAAATCGTTGTGACTCTTCGAGCTCCTGCCGGGGGTCGCCGCCGAATCCTCGGTGCGCTCGATGATCAGACTCTCCCGTCTGACTTCCTGGGATTCCTCGACGATGACCGCTCGCTGGATTACGTTCCGAAGCTCGCGGACATTGCCGGGCCAATCGTGATTGAGCAACTCCTCCCTGCCCGGCGCGGAGAGCGTTAGCCTGCGCTCATCGCCCGCCAAGGCCAATTCGTGGAGAAAGTACTCAGCCAGAAGCGGAATGTCCCCTCGGCGCCGCTCGTGGCGCAACGGCAGCAGCGTAATAGGGAAGATAGCCAGGCGATAATAGAGATCTCGCCGGAATCTGTTCTCGCCGGCTTCTTTTTTCAGGTTACGATTGCTGGTGGCTATGACGGTGGCCTTGCACTCGATGTCTTTCGTGCCCCCGACCTTGCGGAAGCGCCGTTCCTGCAGCACGCGCAGAAGCTTGGCCTGAAGCTCGGGCGGCATCTCGCTGATCTCATCCAACAGCAGCGTCCCGTCGGAAGCGACCTCGAACAGACCACTCTTCTCGCGGTCGGCGCCTGTGAAGGCCCCTTTGACATGCCCGAACAGTTCACTTTCCAGCAGGTTCGCCGTGAGGGCCGCGCAATTGATGCCTACGAACTTCTCCGGATCGCCGCAGCGCCACGAGTGCACAGCGCGGGCCGCCAGCTCCTTGCCCGTTCCCGTTTCTCCCAGGATCAGGATCGGATTGCACCGGCTCTCGGCAACCAGGCGAAGCTGCTCCATCGCCTCGACGATGGCTGGGCTTCTGCCTGCGATCGCCACGTCCGGTGGACACTGCGGGCTGAAGAAGCCTTCCACCTCCTCGCACTTGCGAGACCGCTCCAGACACATTCCCTCGACCAGACGGCGCGACCTCTCGCCCTCCAGTGGCGCCGGAATATAGTCGTACGCTCCGGCCCGAATGAACTGCACCGCCTGCTCCACACTGGGCCGCTCGGAACAGATCACCACGGGCACGTCTATCTCCTGGCGGCGAACCTTCTCCAGAAAGCCCAACGCTTCGGCATCCGAAAGCGCCTCGGTGACAATGACCAGATCAAAATCCCCCTCCCGAAGCAACTCCCACGCAGAAGGCATATCCCTCGCGAACACTACCTGCCCGGCGAGCGTGCAAAGGGCTTCTCTACGCTGGGCGCCTGGCCTTGGATCGCCCACCATAAGGACCTGGTCCAATTCAGGCTTTCTCTGGGCCATAGGCTACCCTTCCGGCCAATTCCATCGCCCGCGTTGAAGACCCAAGGGTTTCGCGATGCTATGTGAGGCAACCACATTCCCTCGCGACACAAGTCCGCAGGGAGACCTTGATGGGTTTAGCAGAATGCCCGCTATTGCCCGGAAGGAGATTTCCTTTCGGCGCAGAGACGGGCACAAGAGTGTTTGGAATCTCGGACCTCCATGTCCGCTGATCATACCCGCACCTTAGATGCCGCTGTGACGCGAGGAAGCTCCCTCGCACCTGATGCCGCCAAACACGATCGCCGTCAACTTGGCGAACAAAGGCGGCCCGGCCAAGACGTCCGATTATCCCCGGCTCGCCGGCTTGAAGCAAGTTTTCGGATCACACACGCATACAAGAAAAGCTTGGCCACGAGGCGCCGGCGGCGACTCAGGCTCCGTGCTCAATGCCCGCGCCGCTCAGTCGAGGCGCCCCGCCGGCAGACAAAGTTTAACCGGGGCGCTCCGCATCGAACGAGTCCGTCCGCATCAGCCAACGATGGTATAGACTCCGCGGCCGAGGCGCTTGAATCGCTTATCATCCCGAAGAGCGGTCGCCACGATACCATAGAAGTCCTTGCTCTGGGTCTTGTAGCCGGCCTTCTTGACGGCCCCGACCATCTCCTTGACGCGCATGCCGTTGCTCCGCTTGGCCAACACGTCGCCAATGTAATCCACCAGGGGCTTGCCCTTCCGGCCCTTTCGCGGCTTCGAGACTTTCTTCGCCGCCTTCTTCCGTCTGGCAGGCTTGGCAACGCGCTTTCGGCTTTTTCCAGTCTCCGTCGCACCGCCCAGCACGGAAATCTCCCGATCAATCTTTGCCAGTTCAGCGACAAGCTTGTTCCGTTGGGCTGAAAGCTTGGAGACAGCCCCCTCCTTGGCCTGCAGCTCTTTTCTTACTTCCTGTATCGTTCTGGTTCTTGGCATGGCTTTCTCCATATCCTTGACAAAAGGCGTTCAACTACCATCTTACATGGCGGCCGGCAACAATCCATAGAAGGCCTGACAGACCGCTACACCACAGTAGCATCCGAAGAATGCAAATAGCAACAGTCCGGAAACCTTATGACAGGAGCAACACAGAGTCAACAACAAAGAGAACCTATACGTATTTCATGAAGACTTCCAGCATTTTCTATATTTCGGAACGTTTCGACTTGTCTATTGACCTGAGCGCATCGGTCCAACCTGCGAGAATATGAGGCCGGAGGGGAAGGGCGAAAACTGTCAGGTGTGCCCCAGGCCTTTCATCGCGTCCCCCTTCGGCCGGCCGATTCTATCGACGAAGGACAACACGAGAGAGGCTCCCCCGCCAGAGCTCTTGTCGGCACGGCCGCCCCCGGGAACGATGCGCGCGTCCTGTCCACCCCGCCAAGCCAGGCGGCGGAGCCTCCAGCTTCCACGTCGATTCAGACGACTCGGCTCATCTTTATCTTGCCAATCGACTTGAGGCGCACTGGGGAATTGACTTAGAATACATTCTTCCCGGTCCATTGGCCGGCAGATAGGCTTCTTTGAAGGCGACAGGCATGGCCCAAGAGAGAAACACGTTCGATCGACCATCGATCGCGTTTGTTAGTGATTATATCCCAAGAAGATGCGGCATAGCGACCTTCACGCACGATCTGTGCGAGGCCGTCGCCCAGCAGAGCAAGGACCAGTACGACGTATTCGTCGTGGCGATAAATGACGCGCCGGAAGGCTATCCCTACACCGAGCGGGTCCGTTTCGAACTCCGGGAGTCGGTCCAGAGCGATTATCGGCTGGCTGCAGACTTCCTGAACGTCAGCCAGGTTCGGGCCGTTTGCCTTCAGCACGAATACGGCCTCTTTGGCGGCCTGTGCGGATCGCACATTCTCGGGCTTCTGCGGCGACTGAGACATCCGCTGGTGACCACACTGCACACGGTCCTGAAGGACCCGGACGATCAGCAGCGTATCGTGCTCAAGGAAATTGGCCGGCTCTCCGACCGCATGGTCGTCATGAGCGACCTCGCCCACGGCATACTCAATGATGTCTATGACATTCCTCTCGAGAAAACCGTAACCATCCCCCATGGCATCCCCGATGTGCCTTTCGTCGATCCCAACTTCTACAAGGACCAGTTCGGCGTGGAAGGCAAACGGGTCTTGCTGACGTTCGGACTGCTCTCGCCGGGAAAGGGCCTGGAGTACGTCATCGAGGCGCTGCCGGCGATCATCACGCGTTTTCCCGACGTGGTCTACATCGTTCTGGGCGCCACCCACCCGCACGTTAAGCGCGAAAGCGGCGAGGAATACCGCAACAGTCTCTTCAGGCGCGTCAACGAACTGGGCCTGAGCGAACACGTAATCTTCCAGAATCGCTTCGTGGATCTCAAGGAGCTCTGCGAATTCCTCGGCTCGGCGGACATCTACATCACTCCTTACCTCAACGAGGCACAGATTGTCTCCGGCACGCTCGCCTATGCCATGGGCGCCGGCAAGGCGATCATATCGACCCCGTACTGGTATGCGGCGGAGATACTCAGTGACGGGCGCGGACGCATGGTGCCGTTTAGAGACTCCGAGGCGATCGCCACGGAGGCCATCTATCTGCTGGAGAAAGAGACCGACCGCCACGCCATGCGCAAGAGAGCCTACAGCTTCTGCCGGCGGATGACCTGGCCGCGAGTCGCCCAGGACTACCTGGACACGTTCGCCGAGGCCCGGGAAAACTGGGTGGAAAAACGCCACCTGATCGTGAGTCGTCCTTCCAGCAAGTCGATCGACAAGCCTGAGCAGCTCCCCGAACCGGACCTTCGCCACCTGAGAACTCTGACCGACGAGACGAGCATCCTTCAGCATTGCCGCTTCTCCACCCCTGACCGATCGCACGGTTACTGCACCGATGATGCCGCCCGGGCGCTGATCACGGCGATGATGTACTGGGACCAAACCCATGATGATGGCGCCCTGGATTTGGTGCAGACCTATCTGTCCTTTCTCAGCCACGCGATGGATGAGGAGACGGGACGGTTCAAGAACCTGATGGATTACGACCGCACTTGGTCGGAGGTGATCGGCAGCGAGGACAGCCAAGGCCGTGCTCTCTGGGCCCTGGGCATGGGTGTAGCCCTGTGTCCCCACGAATCCATGATCGCTCTGGCCACTCGCCTGTTCATGCGGGGGCTGCCGGCGACGGAGGAGTTCTCTTCCCCGCGTGCCTGGGCCTTCACCATCCTCGGAATCCACGCCTACCTCCGGCGATTCGGCGGCGACAGCGAGGCCAGGCGTTACCGGGCCAGCCTGGCCGACCGCCTCTACCAGCGGTTCCTCGACAACATGAGCGACGATTGGCCCTGGTGCGAAGACGTGGTGACCTATTCCAATGCCAAGCTACCCCACGCGCTGCTGATGTGCGGCAAGTGGATGCAGCGAAACGAGTTGATCGACCTGGGCAAGCGGTCGCTCCAGTGGCTCTTGGACATCCAGACCAACAAGAACGGCATGATTTCTATTATCGGCACGAATGGCTGGTACCCCCGGGGCGGGCCGCGAGCCAGCTTCGATCAGCAGCCGGTGGAGGTCCACGGACTGGTCGACGCCTGCTTGGAGGCCTACCGCGTCACCCGGGAGGATCACTGGATCGACCAGGCCTGGCGGGCGTTCAGCTGGTTCCTGGGCGACAACGACCTGCGTACGCCGTTGTACGACTTCACCACCGGCGGGTGCCGTGACGGACTGCATTCTGACCGCGTCAACGAGAATCAGGGCGC
>SDBT01004507.1_pt1 | contig 23636 bp, 16 predicted proteins | sample 2277101 | NCBI WGS metagenome assembly SDBT01 (sample SAMN10404973, study PRJNA504765) | marine sediment metagenome | isolation source: marine sediment core GS10_PC15, 103 cmbsf | place: Arctic Ocean: Southern Knipovich Ridge | collected 2010 | reverse complement strand
ACGGTAGAGAAGGCGGGTGATAGGGTGTGGATGGGTACGGACAAAGCGACAGGTCCGATTCCAGCGTCGGTGCTACCGGCGGTGTCTCCTCCGGGGGGCCGCTACCCTGGGGCCAACCTGGTCTGTTCGTCCAGCAGTGAACCTCGCGAACCGGATCTATTGCGCCGTCCCATATCCATTCGCATATCAGACGAGCTCCTTCCGCAGAATGACCCTGGTTGCCCATCTGCGTGGCGACCTTATACTTGCGAGCGGCCTCAGTTAGCATACGCGCCTCATACACCGAATGTGTTAGCGGTTTTTGTACATATACGTGCTTTCCTGACTGCATCGCCGCCATAGCAACTACTGCGTGGGTGTGGTCTGGTGTGGCAATCACGACCGCATCGATGTCTTTTTGCTTATCCAGCATCCTTCGAAAATCCCTGTACTTCCTGGCCTTGGGGTACAGCTCAAATGTCTTTGCTGCGTAATCTTCGTCCACGTCACATAACGCCACGATATTCTCCCCATCCATGTTCTCGTAGTCAGGTCTGTCATTTTCATCAAAGCGCAGACCTGCAATCGTGTTTATATTGCTTTTGCCCATACCGCCGACGCCAACACCGGCCACATTGAGCTTTTCGCTTGGCGGTGTGTGACCACGGCCTCCCAGGACATGCCGGGGGACAATCGTAAAGGCAGTCACAGCCGCAGCGGTGCCACTCATAAAATCGCGCCGGGAAATTTTCTTTTTTTGCTCTGTCATGTTATCGTTCCTCAATAACTATGCAAAATATTGCCTCCGAGGCCCCTATTAATTACAAGGTCCACCCCTTGCGATACTGACTTTGGACAAGTTCGTTTGCCCTGTCGTTGTTTGTGAAGCTCATACTCTCGCCGTCCCAGTTCAGCTTTTCATCTTTCACACGCATGGCCACAACACCGAGTAGTACCATCTCCGTTAGTGGCCCGCCGTAATCGAAGTTGCTGCTTGCGGCCTTACCGTCTTTGCAGGCCCTGACCCAGTCTTGCTCGTGCGCATCTTCAGCATCCTTGACCCGAGGAAGTGTTTTCGGAGGCCGCTTGTATTCTTGCATCTTCGATTCGGGTACAATTCGCAGCCCCGATGCACCATGTGAACCATGTGAACCATGTGAACCATGTATAATCATTCCTTTATCGCCAATGAAAATGGCCCCGTTATCGCCAAGTTCTCTACCCTGCTCGAAATCCTCCGGAACCGGCGGTTTGCGTCTGCCGTCGTACCATGTAAGTTTCACGCTTGGCATATCGCCGCGAGGGCCGAATTCGTAACGGATGACCGAAGCCCTCGGAAATGCCTCAGAACTTACCTCAGGTTCCCAATGAGTCGTGGTGGCTTGGACGGTATTTGGGTGCCCCAATTTAAGTGCCCAAAAAGCTGGGTCCAGAATGTGACAGCCCATGTCGCCCAGCGCACCGGCTCCAAAATCCCACCAGCCTCGCCACGTCAGAGGACAGTAGATAGGATGATATGGCCTATATTTTGCCGGGCCAAGCCAGAGGTCCCAGTCCAGCGTTTCTGGTGCCGGTGGTGTCTGCTTCGGTCGTTCCATTATTGGGAAAGTAGACCATGGGTCGCCGCCTACCGGCCTGTCAGTCCAGGTGTGAACCTCCTTGATATTACCGATGGCACCGTCCCAAATCCATTCACAAAGCAAGCGGATGTGCTCAGATGAATGGCCCTGGTTGCCCATCTGGGTTTGGATGCCATATTGCCGTGCTGACTCGGTCAGCTTGCGCGTCTCATAAATAGAATGGGCCAGGGGCTTTTGGCAGTAGACGTGCTTTCCCATTTTTATCGCCATCATTGCGGCGACAGCATGGGTGTGGTCGGGAGTAGTTACTATTACTGCTTCGATATTTTTTTCTTTCTCGAGCATCTTGCGGAAGTCGCGGTACTTTTTTGCCTTGGGGTAAGCGTTGAAAGTTTCCGCTGCTCGCTGGTCGTCGACGTCGCAGAGGGCAACGATATTCTCCGTGCTGCACACCTCGATGTTAGCTGCGCCCATGCCGCCTGAGCCAATCGCGGCGATATTTAATTTTTCACTCGGAGGAGTATATCCGGGCCCACCCAGAACATATCTGGGAACAATTGTAAATGCTGCCATAGAGGCAGCGGCAGCCACAAAATCGCGCCGCGAAATACGCCCATTCTGCCTTTCTGCAGGTTTTCTTCGGTTTCTCATATTGCTGTCCGTCAATCGGTGGGTATCTTTTACACCCTCAAAAATGGTAATCAGGACCAATTTGTAGTTTCTTAACTCCGATAAAAAAATTATAGCTGCCCTAATCCATTAGTTCAACGCAAAAGTATCAAGCTGACCGCACCACCCGAATATTACAGCACCCGGCCAACTCATACTTGCTCTATGGCGCAAGCGGGCCCATTGGTCCTTGACCCTCGTACTCACCGACTCTGGTTGGCCGGATTAATTGAAAGTCTGCGTGTGTCGAGATACATTTCATCTTTGGTTTGGCGATCCACAGGAACGCAATCATAGTCAAAGCCAACAGTGGTTAATCAGCCTGTTCGATAATGTCCTTTGCTTCCTGGCGCACCGATTCGTTCTTTGACGCTCGTATTACTTCCCGCAAAAGTATCCCGGTCTGCTGGGGGTGGGTTTCGATTGTGAACTCGGCGATTTCAACCATAGCAGCTGCCGCTTCGGCACGCAGGCTTTCGTCCTGAAGGTAACCATAGGCCGTATAGATCGCAGCAAAAGATTCGACATTTGCCAGCCCCGACAGTACCGTTTTCTTCTCGCTTGCGTCGGATGCTGCGTCCATGGCCACCTTGTACATCCTGATAGTCTCTTCTGCGGGGCGGTCACCGTCCAGGCCAGCCAGATGTACGTAACCTCGAAAGGCCAAAGCACGTTGTGTCTCATTGTCAGAATCTTGAACGATTTTGAGTAAGTCCTCTGCTGGCTCATCATTTGGCCAGTCGCCGAGTGCGCGGATGGCTGCTGTTTGTACCGCTTCATTTTCGTCCCCTAAAGCCTCGCGTAGTGGCCCAAGGCCGGCGCTGTTGCCGATCGCTCCCAGTACCTGCAACAAGGAGCAGCGCACCTCAGTCCTCTCGGTACCGGCCAGCGACGTCAAGACCGGAGCAACATTGGCCTTTTCGGCTTCCTCCACATTTTTGCGCACCGCCGCGGCTAATGCTTTCTCGATTTCCTTGCGTTCGGTTTCGGTTTCGGCACGGGCCAATAGTTTGACCAATTGGGGTACTTGCTCGGCATCCGCTATTTCTCTTAAAGCTTTAATGGATTCCAGCCTTACCCTCTGGTCTGGGTCCTGTGCAGTTGTCAATAAGACTGCTGCGCCGCGTTCTAAATTCCGCCGACTGAGACTGCGAATCAGTTCGACTTTGACTTCAGGCTCAGCTTTATTGATGCCGCCGCGAATGGCTCTGTCGACCTCTGGGCCGTGCAGACGGTAAAGACTTTCGCGGGCGGCTTGTCTTTCGGCCCCATCTGTCGTTGCTGCAGCTTGGGCCAGAAGGACGACAGTTGAAGCGTTTCCGAAAGACGCAAGTGCTTTCAGGGCCGCAATCCGAGCGGGCTCGGCTTTGACTCCCGTGGCTTGGATAATTATGGGCAAGGCAGCTGGGTTGCCCATTTCGCCAAGGACCGAAAGCATCTGTACTTGCCCGTCTGTCGAGAGTTTTGGCAGCTCGGCTACCGCAGCTTCTACTATCTCCGTCCCCCGTATTTCCTTGACGAGCCCAATTGCTGCTGCTTGTATCGCCGGTTCCTTATCCTTAAAGGCGCTCATAACAAGCTTGGTGGCCTCATCCTGTGTCGTTGTGGTGACCATGCCCACAAGTGCGGCCAAGCGAATCGGTGTCGGCTCCTCTGTCGTGTACAATTCTTTATAAATGGCTATTGCCTCGTTCTTCTTGCCCGAAGCTGCGAATTTCTCGGCGCACATCAGATAGGAATCAGCCAATACGGTATGCAAATAGCCTCGGCTTGTTGCCAGAACCTTTCCCAGTTCCTTGGCGGCAGCGGGGTCTGCGATTTTGCCGAGTGCTGCTGCAGCCGCCTGGGCAACTTCATTATCTTTATCGTTGAGTAGCTTGCTCAGGGGACGTGACGCCGACCTTGTACCCCGTTCACCTAATGAGTTGATTATGCCAACCTTCACCTTGCTCTTGGTCTTACCAACGGCATTTACCAGTGCCTTATCGGCGGCCTCACCCGGTATCCGTTCGAGGGCGTATCGAGCCATGTCCGAAGTCTTATTGTCGGTTAGCATCTTGGCCAGAGTCGGCACAGCTTGCTCGCTGGCGATTGTGCTCAATTTTTTGCAGACAAATTGTTTGCTTGCCAGCGTTGCATCAGACCGCAAAAATTCTAGAAGACGCTCCTCGATGGTCTTCAAACGCTGGGGGTCGTCGCTGGCTGTGCGAATAAAGTCCGCCAACTCAGAAAGGTTCGCACGGCTTTGGCCGAATTCGTACGTCGATATCTTGCCGAGCAACTCATCTAATGATTGCGGTGATTTACGGCCTTTGCGCACGCGGACCTCGTTTACAGCTGGAAAATCTTTCGGCACTTTCTGGGTAACATTACCGGTCGCGGCCCACTCGGCACCTCGCTGCAGCGTTGTGATAAAACCCACACAGTTCATCGTTGGTACGCTCTGGTCGTCGTCGGCTCCAACATGACCTAGAATCGTGTGAAATATCCTTCCTTGACCATACTCAACCGTGAACAAGACCGGCTCGTGTTCTCCCGTACCGGCCTTTTGGGTCGGGTCAGAATAGGCTGTGGCCAGGACCCTAAGATTCTTTGCCGGCCCACGAAGCTGACCGTAAAGCTCATCAGGTGCATGCATCCATTTCTCCGGCAAATCTGCTGTGATAGGATGCTCAAGGTCTCGAATGACGATTTGGAACTGGTACTTTGGCGGATGAGACCCTGCCTTGCCCGCCGAATCGTCGAGGACCACTTCCCCGTCCCGCCAGCGTACCATCGGGCCCCATCTTTCGTCCCGTTCGCCCCAGCCGCCTAAACCGATTATTTCATTGTACTGGCTCCACTCGGGGAAGGCATTGTCGGATGAGTGATACACAACAACCCCTCCCCCTTTCCTGACGTATTCCACAAATGCTTTTTTCGTCTCCTCCGGCCAGTATGGCCCATCATAGTCAAGCACAAGGAGGTCATAGCTGGCGAAGTCCGGTTTGAAATCCTCCACATCTTCTTTGGAAGAGACTGTCGCGGCATCTACCTCGAAAAGCTCGGTTTCCTCCAACAGTCGCTGCAGAATTTGACTGCTTACTTTCCAGTTGTGCCATCGGTTCATTTGGCCGTTCACAATTAGTGCCTTCAAAGGTTCAGCACCGGCTGCTGGTGAGATGTACTCACCCAGACCGAGATGCAAGACAAACACCAGCAAAACGACCCGAATACTTATCCTGCGATTCATCATTATCCCTTTCATTAACTACTATCCTGTCTTTATTTTGTTTTTCACAGATGCCACGGGCTGCGCATAGGCCGTGACAGTAAACGGTCAGCTTCAGGGTCATCAACGAAATGTTCTCTATCAGGGTTCCATTTCAGTGGTCTTTTAAGTTCATAGGCAATATTACCAATATGACAGACGATTGCAGAGTGGCAACCTGTCTCAACGTGGCAAATCGGTTTACTGTGTTTGCGGATGCACTGCAGCCAATCAGCGTAATGGTTATTGCTTTTGTAAAGGTGTATATCATTGGGTCTGAGTTTTTTGTCTATGAGATTATTCGGCCAGGTGTTTAAATATTCACGATGCACCACTATTTTTCCTTCGGTCCCGACGAATGTGAGCGTGTAATCTTTCCATTCTTTGGGCTCTTGACGGGTCAGCGTAACACCATTGGCATATTTATATGTGATTTCATTGCCTGCCTCGGGAGGGTAAATTTCAACCGGACCGCTGTTGTCCATATTGAGGGCCCATTGGACAATATCAAAGTGGTGTGCCCCCCAGTCAGTCGTAGCACCGCCTCCAAAGTCGCGATAATCCCGCCAGTGGGGAAAATGGTTCTTGCTAATATGAGGAGAGAGCACCTCATTGTATGGTCTCCACGGTGCCGGACCAAGCCACATGTTCCAATCGAGATAATCCGGCACAGGTTCGGCGGGAAGGTCACATTCCACAGGAGGGCCGCCCATACCTGCTGTTATCGTTTTGACTTGGCCAATATAACCATTGCGAACAAGCTCACAGGTAAAACGGAAGCGGCTGCTCGACCGCTGTATGCTGCCGGCTTGAAAGACCCTGCCATAACGTTTTACAACTTTGACCATTTCCCTTGCCTCGGCGACAGTTTGTGAGATTGGTTTCTCACAGTATATATCCTTGCCTGTGCGAGCTGCATGGGTAACGATGATAGCATGCCAGTGGTCAGGTGTTGCGACTACCACAGCGTCAATATCATTTCTGGTCAGTAAGTTGCGGAAATCCTTGTAGGCATCACAACCTTTGAATCTGTACTTGTCCTGCTGATTGGCATAGTATTCTTCAGCTATGTTCTGGGCTCGTTTCAGTTTTAGCGAATCAACGTCACAAACAGCAACAACCTGAGTGCCACCCTCGTTTAAAAAAGCTCTCTCCAGGTCTGTGCCTTGTTTGCCCGTTCCAATAAAGCCCAGCGTGATTCGATTGCTTGGCGCAGTATCGGCTGCTAAAACAGACGAAGGTACAATATACGGCAAACCTATCGCTGTTGCTGCAGCACCACTTGCGGATTTTAGAAACTGACGTCGGTTAATGTCTGGCCCTTGCCTCATTGGCTAACTACCTCAAACAGAACCTCCGGACTAAATACTCAAATCCGTCAACAACAATAGTTTTGTCCTCTTTGTTTGTTACTTTTATTGTGTGCTTGCCCGGCTCCAGCGTCATATTTACATAAACGGGATATTGCCGTACCGTAATGTAACGGCCGTAGTCACCTGTCGTGTCTACGGTTTTATGATAGTTCCCGTCGATATATATGTCCGCTTCCCCATACTCCATAGTGCTTTTTACCAGCAACCTTACCGCCTCGCCTTCAAACGTATACTCTACGCTGGCACCCTTTTTGAAAGTGGATGTTGCCGTAGCCTGATAGTTTTCTTTTTCATCATCGATTTTAGTCCATTGCCCACGCCAGGATAGCTTTTCGTCTCTGTCATCTACCTTGACCCATTTTGTTTCAACATGGCCGCCTTCTTTTCCCTGGATGAGCAGAAACACCACACCATGAGAAGGAACAAACGCTGTATAGCTTTTTGAATAAGCTCCTATGTCCTTGTGCTCCCACAAGTTACGTACTTTAAACTTCTGCTTCAAACCTATCTTCTTTGCATACAACGTGATTTTCGCTTCTTTGTCTGTCCTGTTGAATAAGGCAACGGCGCGCTTTCCGCTTTTTTCCGATTCCAGCACCTTGCACCAGACCTGCAGCCCATCACCTTGTTCGTCAACCAGAAAAGCTGCTCTTCCAAGAATATCCTGGTTAACTGCTATTGCCTCTTTATTGCACAAAATATCGACGGTTTCCTTGGTCATATTTCTCAAGTCATTTCCCGCTATCAAAGGAGACGAGAACATGCACCACATGGAAAAGTGACTTTTCATCTCTGTCACATTCAATCGCCTTTTAGGTGTGTTGTTTGCATCCCTGAAACCCTCGTATTTAGCGCCGCCGATCATCAGCATATCCAGGTCAGCCCAGTGACCAGGCCCCGTTTTTTCGGTGTGAGGCGCCGCCGCGTCAATTTCATAAACAATGCCATTCCATTCATCTTTGTGCCACTCTTCTACCTCTTTGGCATTTTTCCCCCAGTGCGAAAAATCGATATCATGACCTACCCGGTAATAGTTACCTGTCTTGTAAGCCCAGTCCCAGGGGGCATCCTCACCCTGACTACAAATGCTAAAAACGATTGGACGTCCGCATTTTTCCAGGGCTTCTGCAAAGGCTTTAAACTGTCGCCTGAAACCGTCTTCAGACCAGTCTCCGCCGCAACAGTCGACTTTGACTAAATCATATCCCCATTCCACAAACAGTTTGGTATCCCTTTCATAATACTCCTTACTGCTTCCGGCTTGCCCACAACCTTTTTCGCCGACGTCGGTATAAATACCTGCCTTTAGTCCTTTCGAATGAATATAGTCTGCAAGCGTTTTCATGCCGCTGGGAAATTTTGTCTCATCGGCTTTCATATTGCCGTTTGCGTCACGTTCAAAAAACCACCCCGCATCAACATTGATATATTCATAGCCGACATCTTTCATCCCTCTTTCTACCATAGCATCAGCCGTCTCTTTGATAATATTCTCGTTTACGCCGTCAATACGAAAACTGTACCAACTGTTCCAACCCATAGGAGGAGTCAAAGCCAAACCATTATTAAAGCCCTTATACTTATGCTTAGATACTTCTTCTCTATCAGACACTACTGAGGTGCATGATGAAAAGAGATACACACCAGCGCATAGTAATATTAGGCGGCTTGCTTTACACAATTTTTTCACGATTATTTTGATTTAGGGCCTCTAATGCTCTTAATTAAATCCATTCCACAGACTCTATACTATCAAATCGATTTCAAATGCGCCACTTTAATATGGGAAATCCGGGTTTATATGTAATCTACAAATGCCACGGACTGCGCATCGGCCGCGACAATAGGTGATCGGCCTCTGGGGCGCCTATGAACCGTTCTTCCTTCGTGTTCCACCTAAGCCTTCGCCCCATCTTAATGGCTATCAGACCCAAATGCGCAACCATTATCGAATGGTGGGCCACCTCAGCCGGTGCAACCGTCTGCGACCGGCTCTTCACACAATCTATGAAATTAGCGATGTGGTCGTTGCTCTCATAAAGATGAATTTCATCAGGCTTAATCACTGAATCTAAAATGGCTTCCGGATACGCGCTTAGCCCGCCACGATTAACGTGTACCCAGCCATCCGTTCCCTCAAAGCGCCCCCCCATCTCCATCTGCTTGCTGTCCGCTACCATCATAGTAAATCCCTCAGCATACTTACATACAAAGCAGTAGCTCTCAGCCACATCATAAAGACCATCTTCGGCCGTGGGGAAACTACCCATGCCTTCAATCTCGACTGGTGCGCTGTATTCCGTTCCCATTGCCCAGTGTGCTATATCGATATGATGGCCGGCCCAGTCGGTTATCTGGCCGCCAGAGTAATCGCTTATCCATCGCCAGTTCCAGTGGCACCGACCGGGACAGTAAGGGGCCCATGGCGCAGGACCAAGCCACATTTCGTAGTCAAAACCTTCCGGTACCGGAGCCGGCTTTGTTAGTTTGCCATTGATATCGCTGATACTGCTGCGGTAAGGCAGGCCCACCTTGACGGTGTGTACCTTGCCGATGCGTCCGTTACGCACCAGCTCACATGCGCGGCGGAATTTGTAGTCCGAACGCTGCTGGCTGCCTGTCTGCCATACCACGCCATATCGTTTTACCGCCTCGCAAATTGCCCGCCCTTCGCTGATACTGTAGGCCAACGGCTTCTCGGCGTAAACGTCCTTGCCGGACTTTGCTGCCATAACCGCCGGAATAGCATGCCATTGGTCTGGAACCGCTATTAAGACTGCGTCAATGTCATCACGCGCTAACAGGTCGCGGAAATCGCTGTAGGTGTCGCAGCCTTTGTAAGTCCCCGTTGGCCTTCGCTGGGCATAGAAGTTCTGCACCCTGCGCTTGGCTGGCTCACGACCAGCGGTGCTGCTGCCCGGAAATTGGTAAAGGGTGTCGTAATCGTCGCTTTCCTTGTTGACATCACAGACTGCCAGGACCTGAACGTCTGAATGGTGTAAGAAACCCGTCATGTCCCATGTCCCCTGTCCGCCCATGCCTATGCAGCCTAAGGTTATCCGGTTGCTGGGTGCGACATGTCCGGCCCTGCCAAGAACCGATGAAGGGACAACGTATGGAAATGCTATCACGCCTGCAGTAATCCGCGTGGCTTTTTTGAGGAACAGGCGTCGGTTAATAACTGCCGTTTGTCTCATGCGTTAACTACCTCGAACGGAAGCCTCTACAAATGCCAGGGGCTTCGCATGGCCCGGTTGAGCATTCGATTCGCCTCCGAGTCGTTAACAAACTCCTCCTTTTCCGGGTCCCAGCGCAGTTTGCGTCCGAGCCTCGTGGCTATATCGTTCAGATGGCAGAGTGTATCTGAGCGAACAGCCTGCTTAATCGGACATATTGTCTTGCCTCTGGTCTTGACCGCGTCTAAGAAGTTGCGATGATGCCCTTTGCTCTTGGTCAGGTGAATTTCATTCGGACCTATGACCGACTTGAGCAGCGACTTGGGTCGGCTCTCAATATAATTACCCCTGCGAACATGGATCCATCCGTCAGTCCCTTTGAAGATAACACCCTGTTCGTTCTTTCCATTGTCGGTGTAGCGCATCGTAACGCCGTTGGCGTATTTCATTCGGACATCCCATGTCAGCAGGCAGTTCGCCAATCCATCTCGTGGAAATACCCCAGTACCTTCCACCTCTACCGGCCCGGTATACTCGGTTCCGTTGCCCCACTGGGCAATATCCAGGTGATGCACACCCCAATTGGCATGCATACCGAGGCAATAGTCGTAAATATGATACCAGATACCATAGCCCCAGTTGACATCTTCATTTGGTTCGAACGGCCTGCATCGCTGATAGGTGTAGGTGGCCCACGGTGCCGGACCAAGCCACATATCGTAGTCGAGTCCCTCAGGGACCGGTTCGGCCTGCTGATTCGGATATGATATGCCCGGAGGTACTCCCACCAGGATGGTATGAAGCTTGCCGACCCTTCCATTGCGCACCAGCTCGCAGGCAAAGCGGAAATTGCTGCTCGAACGTTGCTGCGTACCGAACTGGAATACAACTCCGTAACGGTTGACCGCCTCACGCAGTACCTTGGCATGGGCAACGCTCAAGCCTGCCGGCTTCTCAAAGTACATATCCTTGCCGGCCCGCGCGGCGGCCAAGCCTATGAGCACATGCCAGTGGTCCGGAGGCGCAATCATAACCGCATCAATGTCCTTGCGAGCCAACAGTTTGCGAAAGTCATTGTACAGGGCACAGCCCTTGTCCCCGTAGTGCTCATCGACCATCTCTTTGGCTTTTTCACGCTGACTTCGGCGAACGTCACACACCGCAATAACTTGCACATCCTTTTGCCGAAGGAATACCCGCATATTCCCCGTCCCTTGGGTGCCCAGACCGATGCAGCCCATTGCAATCCTGTTGCTTGGTGCCAAACTGCCCGCCTTGCCCAGAACTGAAAAACGGACAATGTAAGAAAAGCCTGCTGCCGCTACAGCGGCGCCCGCGGCTCTTTTAAGAAACCGGCGGCGATTAATTCTTTGCCTTGGCAATATTAGTCAACCTCTTCGAGATTTTGTCGTAACTTAATATTATTTCTCAAACGCGGCGTCGAAGGCGACCTTTGAGGGCTTAAAATCCGCCTTCTTGATGTACTCGCACGCTTCTTTTGCCCCGTGCTCGCGGTCCATTCGGCTATCTTCCCACTCGACCGAAAGTGGTCCGTGGTAGCTGATATCGTTCAAGGCGATAATAATTTCCTCAAAGTTGATGTCGCCATGGCCTATCGAACGGAAATCCCAGTAGCGGCGGGGGTCGGCAAACTCCGTGTGCCCGCCAAAAACTCCCACCGTACCGTCACCGTGACCCCACCAGGCGTCTTTCATGTGCGCATGGAAGATTCGTTGCGGGAACGTGCGGATGAACTTGACATAGTCCACGCCTTGGTAGCCAAGGTGACTTGGGTCATAGTTAAAGCCAAAGGCTGCATGTCCTTTAATGGCCTCGAGAGCCCGCTGGGCAGAGGCGATGTCGAATGCTATTTCCGTTGGATGAACTTCCAGCGCAAATTTGACACCCTCGGCCTTGAAGGAATCGAGGATAGGCGTCCAGCGCTTTGCAAAGTCGTCATAACCTGCCTGGATTGTATCCGGCCCAGTCGGCGGAAATGAATAAAGCAGATGCCAGATGGAACTGCCGGTGAAACCGTTTACAACGTCCACCCCCAGTTTCTTGGCGGCTTTGGCGGTATCGACCATCTTCTTGGCTGCCCGCGAGCGAATGCCCTCAGGCTCGCCATCGCCCCAGACATCCTCCGGCAAAATTGCCTTATGACGTTCGTCGATATTGTCACAGACAGCTTGACCGACGAGATGGCTCGAAATTGCGAATACCTTAAGACCGTGCTTATCCAACAACTTGCGTTTGGATTTGCAATAGCCGTCATCTTCCAATGCCTTGTCAACCTCAAAGTGGTCGCCCCAGCAGGCCAATTCCAGACCATCGTACCCCCAGGTTGCCACTTTCTTTGTCAACTCTTCCAGAGGTAAATCCGCCCATTGCCCGGTAAAAAGTGTCACAGGTCTACCCATTTTTGGTCTCCTTTATTGACAACTTCGCGCTTGTTTTGTACGAATAATGTGCGATTCGCGTCTATTTTTTCATCTTTGTCCATTTTTGCTTACTTTTGGTACTCGCCACAACGGTGTCTATAAAGAGCATGCCCCTGACGCCATCGCCAACGTCGGGGAAGTCCAGTGCCAGGGCATCAACCTTCGTTCTGATCAGTCTGGCACGTACCGTGTCGGCGAAGTTACAGTAGATGTTGGCAAAGGCCTCCATAAAGGCCTCGGGATGCCCAAACGGCAGCCTTGTTGCGCGGGCCGCAGCAGGGCTTCTCGCAGCCACATAATTGTTTCCGCGTCGCCAGACCTGCACCGGCCCGTCTGGCTCCTTCACGTAGAGATAATTAGGATGCTCCTGATGCCATTCCAGACTTTTCTCTTCGCCGTAAACCCAGATAGCCAGCCCGTTCTCTTCCCCGATGGAAATCTGACTGGCATGGAGAAGCCCCTTGGCGCCATTATTGAATCGAAGCAGACAGTTGCCGTCATCGTCCAGCCGGCGGCCTTTGACAAATATTGTCAGGTCGGCACAGATGTGCGTGATTTTCAGGCCCGTAATGTATTCCGACAGATTCTCGGCGTGAGTGCCGATATCACCCATGCACCCAGCAGCCCCGCTCTGCTTGGGGTCTGTGCGCCATACAGCCTGCGGTTGACCGGTCCTTTCTAACGCTGTGGATAACCAGCCCTGTGGATACTGGACCACAATCTTGCGAATCTTGCCCAAATCACCGTCACGAACCATATCCCGCGCAAGCTTAACCATCGGGTAACCCGTGTAATTATGCATCAGTCCAAATACCTTGCGAGACCTCTTCACGATTTTTTGCAGCTCTTTTGCTTCTCTTACGTTGAACGTCATGGGTTTTTCGCACATCATGTGGAAGCCCGCGTTCAGAAAATCCCTTGCAATCGGGAAATGCCAGTTGTTCGGCACCGTAATAGAGACGAAATCGATCCTTTCGCCCTCCGGCAGTTTAAGCTCACGCTCTATCATCTCCTCATAGGTACGGTATACCCGCTTGGGATCGAGGCAAAGCTCTCGTCCCATTTGCTTTGATTTGCGAGGGTTAATGTCGAACGCACCCCCTATCAACTCAATTGCACCGTCCATACGGGTGGCCTTGCGGTGTACCTTACCGATGAAGGCCCCCGGTCCTCCCCCTACCATTCCCATTTTCAACTTTCTGTTCGGTTTCATACCTGCTCCTTTCAACAAGACGTTTTCCCTGAACAAGGTCACTATTCTTGTCGCTCACAAATCCATCTGTCATTCTCTTACGTAAGACACCCTTCCGTGCATAAAAGATTTGGGTTGACAAATCGGCATAATAAAGCTCAGATGCCATCACCCAATATAAATTATAATTCTGCTGACGTCAACCATTGCTAAATTATAATTTTATGAGCACTTTTTTGAGCGACTTTTCTTTTGAATAGTTCCCTCAACGCACGTACGCATTCAGTACAGACGGTTGTTTCTGTATGGCAGTTTTGTGCTGGCAACCTACGGCTAATGCTTCGCAAAAAGTTTGCCGATAAAGTAATGATGAAGCAAAATTGGTTGAAACGACCAAGCATTTTCTTGAAGCTTTCGGTAATTGACTACAAGAGTATAGAGAGTTGGCGATGTACATAATACCGGCAATTGACCTGTTGGAGGGTAAATGTGTCAGACTCGTCCAGGGCGAGTATCACCGGCAGATTACCTATCAGGACGACCCTGTCAAGCAGGCTAAAAAATTTAGCTCGGCAGGAGCCCAGTGGGTGCATATCGTAGATTTAGGCGGCGCCAAGGTTGGTGGATTGGTCAATACCGATGCCATATCAGCCATTGCAGCTCTTGGAAAGTTGAGAGTTGAGGTTGGTGGCGGAATCAGAGATGAAGCTTCCATAAGGCAATTGCTCGATATGGGTATCGAAAGAGTAATAATCGGCACCAGGGCCGTAAGCGACTTTGACTGGTTTTGTGAAATGGCCGAGAAATTCGACCGTAAACTTGCCCTTGCTCTTGATGCCCGAGGCTCGAAGGTTGCTACGGACGCTTGGACACAGGACAGTCCACGAGAGTTGCTGGATTTTGCGGTTCAAGTGGTCAAGCTGCCTCTGGCGGCAATAATATATACTGATATTTCGAAAGATGGTATGATGGCAGGGCCGAACTTTGAGCGAACAAAAGAGCTGGTTGAGGCGGTACCGATCCCCGTCATAGCTTCCGGAGGAGTAGGGCAGATAAGCGATATCAAAAAGCTGGCCGGGTTGGGAGCCGAAGCCGTAATAATCGGAAGAGCTTTATATGAAGGTACACTCAATCTCTCGGACGCACTAAATGCGGCAAAGTAGCTATTGTTTTTTGCACTTTCCTGTCTTCTTTTTTCTTGAGTTCCGGCCCCACCTGGTTTTAGCTCGTCAATAACGATGGACCAGTTATGGTTTGGCGTCTCCCTGCTTGCTCAAACCTAATAGGTCGTCGCAGGAAAAGTGCATTTATGAGACAGATGTGATATAATCTTTCTATAAGTTTAGTGTGTAAATGTAGTGTCCGCAACAAACCTCCGACCAGTTTGTTCTTCATCCTGCACTGAGTGTTAGGTTGCGGCTATTGCTGTCTTAAGAGAAATGTGTTGGAGAAAAGGAAGTTCCTGCCTTGCAGCTTATTGCAAAGTAGGGGCTCGCAAATAATAATGCAAACTTCGTTTTGGAAATTATCGGGTCAGAGTCTTGCCAGGCTACTCCCGACTTTTGTCTTTTTTATTTTCTTTTATCTGTACCTGTGGGTCAAGGTTGACCTTCGCCTGGTCTATCACGGTGGCATAATTATTACGAATTTCCCGGTTTTTTATCGGGGAGGGGTTTTCTTCCGCCAGTTTTTATCGTATGCGGGCGGGCCTGTCGAATATCTCTCAGCCTTTTTGTCCCAGTTTTTCTACATTAGCTGGGCTGGAGCCCTTGTCGTAACAGCCCAGGCATGGCTACTTTGTGTGTGTACCGACTATTTCCTAAAAGCCCTCAATGCTTCATTGCTCCGCTGTGTGCGTTTCTTGCCGGCGATTCTTGTCCTTGTCACCTACACTCGATATACATATCACTTTGTCACCATAACAGCCTTATTAGTATCTCTACTTTTTGTGTGCCTTTATCTGAGATTAGCTCCGAAAGGCAGACTGCTTGCTTTCGTTTTTTTCTTGCTTTTATCTGTAATTTTGTACTACGTTGCTGGGGGGGCGTATCTGCTCTTTGCAACGCTCTGTGCAATTTACGAACTGTTTTTCAGCCGCCGCTGGCAGACAGCTCTGGCCTTTTTGTTCTCTGCTCCTGCCATCGCATACGTTGGCGGTGTCCTGATCTCTGGAGTGAGCATTGCCGAGGCCTTTACTGAATTGTTGCCTTGCTCTGACAAAATTCTCTTTCATGAAACCCGTAAAAAATTCATAGAGGTAATCTATATATTGTATCTGTTGGTCCCGTTGACCGCGCTGGCATTGGGTTTTTGGCAAATTCTTGTTAAGAGCAAAGTGAAGAGAAAACCAGGCGGCGAGTTTCCCAAGGCGGACTCGAAAACGCCCTCCTGGTATACAGGCAGGCCGGTGTTGAGATGGAGCCTTGAGTCCTGCCTGGTGCTGGGCATTGCCGGCACCGCCTTTTTTTGCCATGACAATGAACGTAAAACCGTGCTGGAGGCGGATTACTATGCCTACAACAAAATGTGGCCCGAGGTGCTTGCCACGTATCACCGACACCCGAACAGCTTCTTTATCGTACATGCAGTCAACCGGGCTTTGTATCATACCGGCAGGCTCGGCGTCGATATGTTCTCATACAACCAGCACCCGGATACCCTCTTTTTGACCTCAGAAAGTCACATCCACGCCCAGTGGAAGAAGGCCGATGTTTATATCGAACTTGGGGTGGTGAATATGGGCGAAAGCGCACTGATAGAATCTATTGAAAGACTGGGGGAGCGCCCCATGATTCTCAAACGCATCGCCTTAATAAATATGGTCAAGGGCAAGCTCGCTACCGCCCGTGTTTATCTTGGGGCGCTTAGTAAAACCATCTTTGATTCTGAATGGGCCGAACATTATCTGTCTGTCCTGCAGTCCGAGCAGAGCCTTTTTGCCGATGAGCAGGTCCGGCGCTTAAAAGAACGGATGATGGAGAGTGATTACGGCTTCGCTAGTTACTCGCCTGAGAAAATCCTGCTGCTGTTGCTGGAGAAAAACAGAAAAAACCAAATGGCCTTTGAGTACCTGATGGCCTGGTATTTGCTGACCGTACAGCTCGAAGAATTTGTTCAGAACCTTTGGCGTTTGGATGATTTTGGCTATTCGCGAATTCCTCGGTATTATGAGGAGGCCATCTTAATATACGAGGTCCTTACGAGCAGTAAGGTTGATCTCGGCGGTCGAAGGATTAGTCCCCAGACCTATGAGCGGGCCCGTGGTTTCAGCGATATTTCCAACAGGCTTCGCGGCAGTGATCAATTAACAGTGATGCACACAACAATAAGGGATTATGGCGACAGTTACTTTTTCTATTACAATTTTGGAGAACTGGGAATAGCAAAATGAGTAAGCGCCGTTATCGCATATTGTTGTTTGGTGCAATACCGATATTGCTGGCGGCTTTGTTGTACTACTTTCACAATGACTACACGCTGGTTGTTGATGAGTATATATCTGTTAATAAGGCGCCTCGTATACGCCCCGATTATACCGAGACTGTTATTCCGCCGAATATCGCGCCTCTGAACTTTGTGGTCGAAGAACAAGGCAGTCAGTATTATGTGAAGATATACTCGATGGCAGGCGAAAGCATCGACCTTTTCAGCAAAACCGGACGAATTTCCATTCCCATCAGCAGGTGGAGAAGATTATTAACTGCCAATAGAGGCAGCAAGCTTTACATTGATATTTATGTAAGGGACCAAACTAATCGATGGATACGCTTCAGTACCGTTACCAATACCATCCCAACGGAGGATATAGATGCTTATGTGGTGTATAGGAAGATTCGGTCTGTGCATAGCAGCTGGAAGAGGATGGGTATTTATCAGCGCAATTTAGAAAACTATGACGAGGTCACTGTGTTGGAGAACAGGTTTCATGAGGGTGTCTGCATTAACTGTCACAGTTTTCGCAGTAATCATACCGATAGAGTCTCAATCGGTATTCGAAGCACCAGATATGGCAGCAGCGCCCTGTTGGTCGAAGACGGCGTGGCTGAAAAGCTCGGGACTAAATTCACGTATACCGCATGGCACCCGAGCGGTCGGCTGATAATGTATTCTTTCAATAAGGTGCGGCAGTTTTTTCATTCCGCTGCCAGTGAGGTCAGGGATGTCGTTGACCTCGATTCGGCCCTGTTTTACTACTTGGTTGACTCGAAGACCGTTAAAACCTCGTCAGAGGTTTCCAAGAAGGACCGCTTGGAGACATATCCGGCCTGGTCACCGGATGGCCGTTACCTCTACTTCTGCAGCGCGCCCATGTTGTGGTCTGATCGGGACGAAGTGCCTCCTGTTCATTATGACCAAGTCAAGTACGACCTGATGCGCATAAGTTATGACCTGGAGCGTGACCAGTGGGGCCAGTTGGAAACCGTGCTTTCTGCTGAAGATACCGGGCTGAGTATTCTCGAGCCCAGGATTAGTCCAGACGGACGCTGGCTTCTTTTCTGCATGTGCAACTATGGCTCATTCCCCGTTTATCAGCAGAGCAGCGACCTTTACTTGATGGACCTCGAAGACGCCCGCCAAACTGGACGGTTCGCATACCGTCGCTTGCTCATCAACAGCGACGAAAGCGAAACTTGGCACAGTTGGTCCAGCAACGGCCGATGGATAGCGTTCAGCAGCAAGAGAGATTACGGGCTATTTACCAGGACTTATTTCAGCTATGTTGACCAGCAGGGCAGAGTGTATAAGCCACTGCTGTTACCCCAGAAAGACCCGACCTTCTACGACTATTGTCTCAAGACTTACAGTGTCCCCGAGCTTGTTGTCGAACCTGTCCGCGTAAAAAAAGATAAGCTAGCGCGGCTTGTCCGTGGTTCGCACGAGGTTCCTATTGATATGCCCATAACAATGGCTACCCCGGGAGTTGAAGGAAGGCCTGGTTATGGCCCTTGGCAGGAGCGGGAGTGAGACGGTCGATGTTTGTCCGAGGGTAGTGTTATTTGACAGATCTGGCCCAACGTATGAAAGAGAAAGTGCCAAATCCTTTTGGGAAATTGTCGATTCACAAGCTTGGCGGGCCAGCCCAGAGTTTTGTCTTTTTTGTATTGTTTTATTTATACCTTTGGCTCGTTGTTGACCTGCGCCTTATCTATCACGGCGGCGGAATGATTACCAATTTTCCCGTTTTTTATCGCGGCTGGACGTTTTTCCGCCCCTTTTTGCCGTACCCGGGTGGTCCGGTCGAGTACGTCTGCGCTTTCCTGTCGCAGTTGTTGTATATCGGCTGGGCTGGAGCCATTGTCGTAACAGCCCAGGCTTGGCTGATTTGCCTCTGTACCGGCTATATTCTAAAAGCCATAGGTGCTTCGGCCCTTCACTTGCTCCGTTTTGTTCCGCCGGTTCTCATCCTTATTACCTACACTCAATATACATATCACTTTGTCACGACGACAGCTTTACTGACATCGCTACTTTTTGTCTGCCTTTACTTAAAGATAGCTCCAAAGAATAAGCCCTCCTGTTTAGTCATCTTTTTGGTTTTGTCTGTGATTTTGTATTACATAGCTGGTGGTGCGTACTTGCTCTTTGCGATTCTTTGTGCGATTTTTGAGCTGTTTTTTGCATCCCGCTGGCAGATAGCTCTGGCCTATTTGTTATCAGCTATTGCCATCCCATACATCGAAGGGACGCTCATTTTAGGCGTAGGTCCTGGTGATGCCTACAGTGAGTTGTTACCTTATTCCTGGACAATTATCTCGTACGAAGAACGCGGTAGGTTGATAATGCTGGTCTATATAATGTACCTGCTCTTACCTCTAGCGGCACTTTTGTGGCGCCTTGGGGCGGTATCTAAGTGTAGCATTTTTGCCGGAAAGCGCGACGGTAAATTGTTTAAGGCTGGCTCGACCATATTCTCACGATATGCCGGCACGCCAGCGCTCAGATGGGCGGTCGAATCCTGCTTGCTGTTTGTGCTGGCTGCTGCCATTGTTTTGTTCTCTCAAAATAAGAAACAGAAAACGGTGCTTGAAGTTGATTATTACGCCTGTCACCAGATGTGGCCGCAGCTGCTTCTGGCCGCTCCTCACCACGCAAATGACCTTTTCATAACCCATGCAGTCAACCGGGCTTTATATCACACCGGCCGATTGGCTTCGGAGATGTTTTCGTATCCCCAGAATCCGAATGCCCTCTTCCTTACTATTAAAATGCAGCCCTTGGTACGCTGGAGGGGACTTGACATTTGTATTGAGTTCGGTTTTGTAAACAAAGCTGAGGGCTATCTTGCCGAATTGTTGGAAGAACTCGGGCAGCGTCCCATTATTCTCAAACGCCTCGCATTGATAAACATGGTAAAGGAAAATCCTGGGGCCGCCCGCATTTATCTCAATGCTCTAAGTAAAACCCTCTTTCACGCGGACTGGGCCAATGATTATCTTGCTCGTCTGCAGTCCGACCCAGGCCTGTCAACAGATGACCGGATTCAGCATTTGCGACGTGTCAGAGTGAAAACCGAGGATGAGAATATAGTTGGGACATTACTGCTGAACAGTCGCCAGGACCAAATGGCCTTTGAGTACCTCATGGCATATTACCTGCTGACCAGACAACTCGATAGGTTCGTCGACAACCTGGATGGTTTGGATGTTTTTGATTATTCGCAGATTCCTCCACATTATGAAGAGGCGATATTAGTCTATACATCGCTGACAAAGAGGAAGGCTGATTTGCATGGTCGGCAAATCAGCCGCGAGTCAATCCATCGCTTCAAGAACTTTTTCCAGACCTATGATAGCTTCGGTGAAGACAAGCAAGCTGCCTTTGATATGCTGGCGGCAGCTTACGGTGATAGTTATCTGCTTTATTACATTTATCAACGTTCGGGCACTATGAAATGATAAAAAGCCGTCGATATTGGCTTTTAGTGGCGGTGCTTCTGGCGCTGTCGGCAACCGTGCTTGTTTGCGTTCTGCGCGACGGTAAGATAGCGATTACACAGTGGAATCTTGTTGGTCGGCCTGCTGATATCCACCCTGACTATTCCGGAGTTGTCATTCCACCAAACATCGCTCCTCTGAACTTCCTGGTGCGAGAGGAAGGTTCCTATTATTGTGTAAAGATATCGTCTATATATGGTTCTGCCATAGAGGTTTTCAATCGCTCGCCCAAAATCATTATCCCGCAAAAAGCCTGGCAGAAGCTCTTAAGCAAAAACAAGGGCCAGCGGCTAAGCTTTGATATTTTTGTGAAGACCAGAGATGGCTCGTGGGACCGATTCCCCCCCATTACCAATCAAATTGCTCGCGAGAAGATAGACGATTTTCTCGTATATAGGTTAATCCGTCCGGTCTACAGTACGGGTGAGACGGCAATCTGTCAGCGAGACTTGCGCAATTACGATGACAGGCTTTTGTTACACCGCAAGAATGTTCGGGGGGTCTGCGTCAACTGCCACACGTTCTGCAGTAACCGCACTGACAAAATGTTCTTCGGCGTCAGAAGTCGAACCCATGGCAGTTTCACGGTATTAGTTCAGGACGATAAGATAAGCAAACTCGACGCCAGGTTCGGATATACCTCTTGGCACCCCAGCGGCCGGCTGGCAGTATCTCTGTTAATAAAGTGCGGCAGTTCTTTCACGCCGCCAGAGATGAAGTGCGCGACGTGCTTGACCTCGATTCAGCACTGCTTTATTACGTGGTTGATTCACAACTTGTAAAGACCTCGCCTAAGTTCTCCAAAAAGGATCGCTTGGAGACGTTGCCAACCTGGGCACCGGATGGTCGTTTCCTATACTTCTGCAGCGCACCGATGCTGTGGTCTGACCAGACCGAACTTCCGCCAGAGCGTTACAGGGATGTAAAGTATGACCTGCTCAGAATAAGTTATGACCTTGACTGTGACCAATGGGGCCAGCTGGAGACCGTACTTTCAGCTCGAGACACGGGCCTGAGTATCCTCCAGCCGAGAATCAGTCCTGATGGTCGCTGGCTTCTGTTCTGCATGTGTGAATACAGCTGTTGGGCCAGTTATCAGGCCAGTAGCGACCTGTATATAATGGACCTCAAAGCTGCCCAGGAAACCGGACGCTATGAATATAGACGCTTGGACGTTAACAGCGACCAGAGTGAAACCTGGCACAGTTGGTCCAGCAACAGTCGATGGATAGCGTTTAGCAGCAAAAGAGGCAGCGGTTTGTTCACCAGGACTTATCTGGCCTACATCGACGGGGCAGGCACAGTTTGTAAACCGTTGCTGCTGCCGCAGAAAGACCCGACCTTTTACGACTCCTGTCTTTGGACCTACGGCGTGCCTGAACTTGTCATTGAACCGGTTCGAGCTGCACCGGAAAAACTGGCGGCCGCCGTTCGCAGGGCTCGTAAAATCCCTGTTTATATTCCTATCTCCATGGCAACACCGAAAGCTGAAGGAGCATCAGCCCCCGACCAGCCGTGGCAGCAGCGTGAATAAACCGCTCATAATGCTGCCGTAGTCCCATAATATTAACTGACACAGCAGCATGCTCGCTTTAGAAAAAACGCATTTTTCCAGTTAAGCTTGATTTTTCTATCAACGATATCTAAGATGTGTGGTCTATTCAACTTACGCAAGTTGACAGGGTTTGTGTAACAGGCCGCAGCGTACTTTGGACTAAGGCCTTTTGCTTTTTGAACAATGTAGGAGCCTCTTGTGGATGGTGATTAATTCGAGATGTCTGTTGAATTAGAGATACGTAGCCTCGAATCCCCTGTGGCGACTGAAATTTATATTTCAGCCGTGCCTCAGCAGAATGCGCCCCCACAGCAGCAGGCAAGGCAAATCTTCTCCACAATCGCAGACACGCTCCGCTCAAAAAACGCTGCTATTCTCCAGGAACGCATCTTTGTCGCCCAAGGTGCGATTGATGTTGTCTCTAAGGTTCGCCCAAAGGCCTATGCCGATATTGATGACGGCGTTGCCCCGAGCCTTTTGCTCTGCACCGAAGGTCCCTCAGGGCCGATTGCCGGCGCACAGGTCCATGCTATTATTGCTGAGACGGAGCCTGAACCGATTGATTTCGAGCAAACCGCCTGTGGGCGGATACTTCGTTTGCCCGGGCGAACTTATCTAACACTTTCCAACCTTTCAGCTCCTGAGCTCACCGAGCAGGCACGCGCCATGCTCGAAAAAGCCGAATCCGTATTAAACGAATTCGGCGCCGATTTCCTGTCCGTGCCCCGCACGTGGATGTGGCTGGCTGATATCCTTTCATGGTATGGCGATTTCAACCGCGTCAGAAATGAATTTTTTAGAGAGCGAGGTATCATTGGCCAGCCAACTCGGCAATCAATGCCCGCAAGCACCGGCATTGGCTTGGCACCTGCCGGCGGGCAAAACTGCGCTATGGACCTGATAGCCGTGCTCGAACCCACCGAGTCAATTCAATACCTCCCGGCCGTGGGCAAACAGCATTGTGCATTGGAGTACGGCTCAGCATTCTCGCGAGCCTCACACGCAACAACACCGGCCGGACGAACTGTGTTTGTTTCTGGAACTGCCTCGATTGATGCCACAGGTGCCACCACGAATATCGGCGACCCCGAAGGACAGATAAATGCGACTATCGAAAATGTCCAGGCCGTCCTAAGAGATATGAACTGCGAGGATAGCGATGTTGTGCAGGTCGTTGCATATTGCAAGACGCCCGATGTTCAGAATGTATTCGACCGCGTCAAGGCCGCTCTGCCTTGGCCGTGGGTAACCGTTATTTGCGATATCTGCCGTCCCGACCTGTTGTTTGAAGTTGAAGCTGTCGCTATGCCCCATAAATAGCATCTGTTAACTGAGAAAGACTTTCGCCACAAAGACACGTTTAATAAAACACAGCTCAATACCTTACATAGTTGACAAGCAACATTTTTATACCCCAATTCTTGAAAGCCTGCCCTAACGCCTGTGTAAATTATAACTGCACGGCCTTAGAAAAAAGCGTGGCGGC
>SDBT01004506.1_pt1 | contig 23640 bp, 21 predicted proteins | sample 2277101 | NCBI WGS metagenome assembly SDBT01 (sample SAMN10404973, study PRJNA504765) | marine sediment metagenome | isolation source: marine sediment core GS10_PC15, 103 cmbsf | place: Arctic Ocean: Southern Knipovich Ridge | collected 2010 | reverse complement strand
TCCGAAGACCGATGCTCTGTCCGCTGAGCTATAGGCGCACGTTCCAATTATACCCGATGGGTGCTACCGCAGCAATGCCTTACCGCTCTGTCTGGCTTGACAAACAAATAAGCATCCTGCTCTAATCAAGTGGAAGTAAGGTATCTATGGAAACAGGTTTAAAAGGAAAAATCGCGCTGGTTACCGGCAGTGGGAGTGGTATCGGGAAAGCGATAGCACTCGGTCTGGCCGGGGAAGGCGTGGACATCGCGGTCAATGATGTAAATCAACAGAATGCCGAGGGCACGGTGGCTGAGATACAGGGGATGGGTGGTCGTGCCATGGTGGTGTTGGCCAGTGTGGCCGATGAAGTTGAAGTCAAAAAGATGGTCGACCGTATAGTGGTGGAGTGGGGAGGCATTGACATACTGGTAAACAATGCTGGGTTGGCCGACCACCTTCTCATTGAAGATACGGAAAAAGAGGAGTGGGAGCGGGTCCTGTCTGTCAATTTAAGCGGCACCTTCAATTGCAGCAAGGCAGTGGTTCCCACGATGAGGCAGAGGGGCGGCGGCCGGATTATCAATACGATTTCATATTCCGGTGAGAGAATGACGATGATTGGCGGCGTTTCCTATACATCGTCAAAATCAGGCATCTGGGGACTGACCCGCCAGCTTTCCTTTGAGCTTGGAGCGTACCGGATTACGGTCAACGGCATTTCTCCTGGCAATGTCATCACCCCGATGCTCAAGGCTGGTACCACGCCAGAGCGCCTGGAGGAGATGAAGAAGTGGTATCCGTTGCAGGACATGCCAACGCCGGAAGATATTGCCGATGCGGCGGTTTTCCTTGCCTCCGACCGTGCCCGGATGATAACCGGTATCAATCTGGCGGTAGACGGCGGCGTTACCGTGCCGATTGCCATCGGTGTGGACTGGGATGCCTACACGGCGATAAAGAAAGAGCGGGCGGAAAAGAGGAAGGAAAAGAAATAAAAAAGTGGGGTGAGTGGAGGGATTCGAACCCTCGTTCTCCAGGGCCACAACCTGGCGCCTTAAACCACTCGGCTACACTCACCACGGGCCAAAGCTATTATAGCGGAAAAACAGCCGTGCTTTCAAACTAACGCGTGCCCTGCGTTCATACAATTACTTATCAGTGAGCTGAACGATGGTCACCCCGGTGCCTCCCTCGCCGTACTCGCCGATGCGGTACGATTTCACCAGCGGATGCCTGGCCAGCTCTTCCTGAATGGCCCCGCGCAATGTCCCGGTGCCCTTGCCATGAACCACGCTGACCTGATAGAGCCCGGCCATAAAAGCATCATGCAGGTATTTATCAAGCTTCAAAAGTGCTTCGTCAACAGTAAGCTGGCGAAGGCGTACCTCGTCCGGCACCGTAATCTTTCTACTTTGAAAGTCGTGTTTATGCATCAAAACCCGTGCCTTGATTGTAACACCTGACATCATCGTGAACAAATCCTTGTGAGGGCTGCCGCTCCAGTGTTAGAATTATTCTGGACGGTTCGGGAAGGAATTTAAATATGCCACTGGATTCTATCGTTGTTAAAGGTGCTCGCGAGCACAATCTGAAAAATATAGACGTCACTATCCCCCGTGATAAGCTGGTCGTTATCACCGGTGTCTCCGGCTCGGGGAAAAGCTCGCTTGCCTTTGATACCATTTATGCTGAAGGCCAGCGCCGATATGTGGAGTCGCTCTCAGCGTATGCCCGTCAGTTTCTGGGCCGGATGGAGAAGCCGGACGTCGACTATATCGAAGGCCTGAGCCCGGCGATTTCCATCGACCAGAAAGGCCCGAGTAAAAACCCTCGTTCCACCGTGGGCACGGTGACCGAAGTCCACGATTACCTGCGGTTGCTGTTTGCCCGAGTAGGCCATCCTCACTGCCCCGAGTGCGGCCGGGAAATCACCACCCAGACGGTACAGCAGATTGTGGACGCCGTTCAGGGCCTCCCGGAAGGCAAACGCATAATGATTATGGCACCCCTTATCCGCGACCGCAAGGGGGAGTACCAGCAGGTGTTTGCCGATTTGCATAAAGCGGGCTACGTACGGGTGAGGGTCGACGGCGCGATTCATGACCTTTCCGAGGAATTCCAGTTGGACAAAAATAAGAAACACTTCATTGAAGCGGTGGTCGACCGTCTGGTCGTCGGGCAGGGTGAAAGACAGCGGATTGCCGATTCGGTGGAAACAGCCCTAAAACTGGGGGCGGGAGTAGTGCTTGTTTCCATCATTGACGGTGAGGAATTGCTCTTCTCCGAGCATTTTGCCTGTGTCTACGACGGTATCAGCCTGGGTGAGATTACCCCCCGCACCTTCAGCTTCAACAGCCCTCACGGTGCCTGCCCCGAATGTTCCGGCCTTGGCGTCAAACTTGAAATCGACGCCGACATGGTCATCCCCAACAAAGAGCTATCCATTGCTGAGGGAGCAATCCGTCCCTGGCAGTTTCAGTCATGGTACTTCTACCAGCTCGATTCTCTGGCCAAGCGTTACGACTTCTCGCTGAACGCCCCGGTCAAAAGCCTCACGGAGAAGCAAATGAACCTGTTGCTTTATGGTGAAGGGGGAGAGTGGCACCGTTACCGGAGTCGTTTCGGGCGGGTCAGGGAGTACTTTAGCGGTTTTGAGGGTGTGATTCCCAGGATGGAACGCCTCCACCGTGACACTGAATCGGAAAACTCACGCGCCGATATCGAACGCTACATGGTCTCCACGCCGTGTCCCGTTTGTCAGGGCAAGCGGCTGAAGCCGGAATCGCTGGCGGTGACCATCGGTGGCCGGAATATCATGGACGTCGGCGAGATGTCCGTGGTGCACGAGCTGGAGTGGATAACCGAAATCGGCGATAAGGTACTCAGTGAGCGTGAGAAGATGATTGCCCGGGAGATTCTCAAGGAGATACAGGCCCGGCTTGGCTTCCTGAAGGACGTGGGTCTGGAATATCTGTCCATTGACCGCGCCGCCGCCACGTTGAGTGGTGGTGAGGCACAGCGTATCCGGCTGGCCACACAGATCGGCAGCGGACTTATGGGCGTGCTCTATATCTGCGATGAGCCCACCGTGGGTTTGCATCCGGCAGATGATGCCCGTCTGATAAATACGCTGAAACGATTGCGGGACCTGGGCAACACGATACTGATTGTGGAACACGATGAAGCCATGATGCGTGCCGCCGACCACATCATTGATATGGGGCCGGGGGCGGGGGAACATGGTGGCAGGATTGTGATGACGGGCACGCTGGCTGATATTATGGCCAGCAAGGAATCGGTCACCGGCCAGTATCTCAGCGGCGCGAGGCAGATTCCATTGCCCAGCAAGCGACGGTCTGGCAACGGTGGTGAGATCGTGATCAGAGGGGCCAGACAGAATAATCTGAAGGATATAGATGTCCCTATTCCGCTGGGCAAGTTTGTCTGCATTACCGGCGTCTCCGGCAGCGGTAAAAGCACCCTTATTGATGAGATTCTGTACCGGAAGCTGGCCCAGGTTTTCTACCGGTCGAGGCAGAGGGCCGGCGACTGCGATGAAATCACCGGTATGGAGCATATCGATAAAGTGGTCAATATTGACCAGTCGCCGATTGGCCGAACGCCGCGGAGCAATCCGACTACCTATACCGGCACTTTTACACCAATTCGCGAGCTTTTTGCCACCGTTCCCGAGGCCCGGATGCGGGGTTATGCGCCCGGTCGATTCTCCTTCAACGTGAAAGGCGGACGCTGCGAGGCCTGTCGCGGGGAGGGGTTTATCCAGATTGAGATGCAGTTCCTCCCCGATGTCACCGTTCCCTGCGAGGTGTGCAAGGGCCAGCGCTATAACCGGGAGGCGCTGGAGATACGGTTTAAAGATAAAAACATCGCTGAAGTCCTCGATATGACGGTGGAGCAGGCGCTCACATTTTTTACCCACTTCCCCAAGATAAAGAACAAGCTGGAAACGCTAAGGGACGTCGGGCTGGGGTATATCCATCTTGGTCAGCCGGCGCCAACGCTTTCCGGCGGTGAGGCGCAGCGGGTGAAGCTGTCCACCGAACTGTCACGTCGTGCTACCGGAAGAACGCTCTATATTCTGGATGAACCTACCACCGGACTCTCTTTTGAAGACATCGCGGCACTGCTGAGGGTGCTGCAGCGGCTTGTCGATACCGGTAATACGGTGGTGGTTATCGAGCACCATCTGGATGTAATCAAGAACGCTGACCATATCATCGACCTCGGCCCCGGTGCCGGGGACCTGGGCGGATACGTGGTAGCCACCGGGACCCCGGAGGAGATAGTGAAGACGAAAAGCTCAGCAACCGGGCAGTACCTGGGCAGAGTACTTCACCGGGACGTTGCGCCAGCCCTGGCCGGTCCCTGAATGGCAGGCTAAATGATGAAGAGGGGTGTGGTTGATTGGGGTCTGTAACGGCTAGTTGACCGATAGCGTTGAGCCTTCGCCCGTTTTGACCACGTCAATGCGGGTGGGGAAGGCATCCCTCAGTTCCTCAATGTGGGTGATGACCAGTATCCTTTCGAAGTCGTCCTGGATGGAATTAATCGCTTCCTTCAATTTCTCAATGCCGGTGCTGTCCTGTGTACCAAAGCCTTCATCGATAATCAACGTGGGCAGTGGTGCCCCGGCCCGCCTGGCTAACAGTCTTGAAAGCGCAATGCGAATGGCAAAGTTGATACGGAACGCCTCGCCGCCGCTGAACATTTCGTAGTTCCTGGTGCCGAGTTCATCGGAAATGGTGATATCAAGTGTTTCCATGACATCGCCTTTCTTGGTCTCCCGTTGCGTCTCAAACTTAACGTGCATCCGGTTATCCGTCATCCGCCCGAGGAGTCGGTTGGCTTCAATCTCAATCTCCGGGAGCGCCATCTCAATGAGCAGGGCCTGTATGCCACCCTTGCCAAAGGCTCTGGCCAGTTCTCGGTATATGTTTTCTTCTTTCGCTGCCTGAGCCAGCGCTTTTTCCTTCTCCTTTTTCCTCGTCTCCAGTTCGGCGCAGTGCTGCAGCCTGGCTTTGACATTCCACAATGCTTCCTGCGCCCCTTTTTGCTGCTGCTCCAATTCCCGGCACTCGTTTTCGGCATCAGCTACCTCAGCGATTAACCGGGGCAGGACTTCAAGCTCTCTGGCCAATTCCTCTCTTTTTTCATTATCCGTTTCCACGCTGGTTCGCAATTCCCGGGCGTGGGTTTCCGCCTGCGACATCGACGCTTTCTCCGGCTCGATGAGTCGGTCGGCTTCTTCCAGTTTCCGCATCGGGCTTTCGTATTGTTCCAGTTCGGTCAGTTGCTGCCTCAGCTGTTCGTGCTGACTGGCATCATACTCCATCGCGGCCAGCTGTCGTTCCAGTTCTTCCAGCGCTGCCTGCTCCCGACTGGCAAACTCTTTTTTCGCCAGTTGCTCTTCAATCTCGGACAATCGATTTCTCTCTATAGCCAGCTGTTTTTTCGCATCGGCAGCTTCATTGGCCTCTTTGTTGAGAACGCTGGCCTGGCTCTTCAGGGTGATTTTCTCCTGGTTAAATTGTGTCTCCAGATGGGCGACTTTACTGCTCAGTGAATCAAGCTCGCTTCTTTTGTGTACAAGTTCGGCCTGATTCGACGTCAGCGAATCGGTTCTTTCCTGCTTCTCGGCCTTATATTTCGATGCAATGAGCTGTAAGCCTTCGGTGCCGAGTTCAGTCTCGCAGAGAGGGCATCTGGCTTCCGTCTGCGTGGCCAGAAGGTCGATTTTCTCCTCGAGCTCTTTCAGCTCTTGCTCTACCTGGCTTATATTTGATTCCAGATAGTTGACTGCCGTCTGTAACTCCTGAATCAGCTGCTTCTTCTGGCTTAACGCTGCCTCGTTTTCGGTCAGCCGGCCCAGCTGTGTCTGCAGCTGCTGAATCTGCCCCTGTTTCTGCGCGAATTCCGCTAACGTGTTTTCCAGTTTATTGACACGTTCCAATGCGACGGCATGTTCCGTGAGCAAGCTCTGGCCGGCCTCCTTAATTCTGCTTTCCAGCTGAGTTTTCTGCCTGTCCAGGTTCACCGACTGGCGGAACTTATGGTCCAGCTCATCATAACGTTTTTTGGCCTCGTTATACTGTGCGTAACCCGATTCTATCTTTTCGCGCTGGGCAATGAGCGTTTCATAATCGTGAATGCGCGATTGAAGCTGGCTGACCTGTTCATTCAGCAGTCTAAGGCTTGTAGTTCGTTCTTTTATGCTCGTTTCCAGCTGGTCGAGCTGTATTTTCTTTTTCTCCAGCGTATCCCTTTGCTGGCGCAGCTCATTCAGCCTGGCTTCTTTCTCTTTAACTACCTCTTCAATCTGGGTGAAAGTGTGCTGTGCCTGCTCCAGCTCTGCCTCATAGTCGGGCTTCAGAGCCAACTCATCGCTGATGTCCCGCAGCGTGCTTTCCAGTTGTGCTTTATCGAATTCCTGCTGCCGGGCAAGCTCTTTGGCTTTATCCTCAAGTTGCTCGTAGTAGGAGAGCCCCAGTATGTTGGCCAGCACTTCCTTGCGCTCGATGGGGCGCTTGGTGGTGAATTCGTCAGCGTGACCCTGGCGCAGAAATGCGCTGTTGATGAAGGTGTCATAATCCATGTGTAACGTGCCGGTGATTTTCTGCTGCGTCTGGGCGATGCTGTTGCCGCTGATTGATTTGAATCCACCGTCGGTGGCCATCTGGAATTCGAGTATCGACTGACCGGCACCGCTGGCACGCCTGGGCTTGGCGCGTTTGCGGATAATACGGTATGGTTGCCCCCCGACGGCAAAGTCAAACTCCACCTCCATTTCTTTCTGACCGGTGTGAACAAGCTCATCATCGCTCTTGGCCCTGGCCCTTCCCCAGAGCGCCCAGGTCATGGCGTCGATGAGCGCCGACTTGCCATTGCCATTGTCGCCGGCAAGGCAGGCGGTATGTATGCCTTCAAAGGAGAGCGGCGGCACGTTATCGCGATAGCACATGAAGTTGCGCATTTTGAGTTTGAGGGGAATCATACATAATCTCCGGTAAGTTTCATTCGGTAATTATTTTAGCATAATCCTGAGGGCTATTTATCTATTATTAAAAGTAATTATTTTCTATTGAGATGCTTTGCTTGACGGCCAGACAGATACCCGACTAGAATTAATTTAGTCTTATGTTTGAGATTCTCAGCGATAAGTTAAGCAAAGTATTCCGTGCCCTGAGCAGCAAGGGTCGGCTGACGGAGAAGGACATTGACGACGGTCTGCGCCAGGTGCGCCTGGCCCTTCTGGAGGCCGATGTCAATTTCAAGGTGGTCAAGGACTTTGTCGGCCGGGTGCGGGAGCGTGCCGTCGGCGTGGAAGTCCAGCAGAGCCTGACTCCAGGGCAGCAAATCGTAAAAATCGTCAATGAGGAGCTCGTTACCACGCTGGGTAAAGAGCCGGGCCGATTGAACACTTCCGGCCAGCCGCCTTTTATAGCCATGCTCGTCGGGCTGCAGGGCAGCGGCAAAACGACCACCGCCGCCAAGCTGGCCCTTCACCTGAAACGTTCCGGACAGAGCCCTTTGTTGGTAGCGGCAGACAATCGGCGTCCGGCAGCTATCGAACAGTTAATTACTCTGGGAAAACAACTGGATATTCCGGTTTACAGTGAAGGCACCGATGTGCCCAGCAAAGACGTTTGCGCTCATTCTCTGGCCAAAGCAAAATCAATGGCCGCCACCTGGGTGTTGGTGGATACGGCGGGCCGACTCCACATCGATGAGGAGATGATGAAAGAGCTTGCCGAGCTGAAGAAAGCATTGCATCCAGCGGAAGTGCTGCTCGTGGTCGACGCCATGACCGGTCAAGACGCGGTGCGCAGCGCCGAGGATTTCCATTCCCAGGTGAATCTCACCGGGCTTATCCTGACCAAGATGGATGGTGATGCGCGGGGTGGGGCTGCCCTTTCCATCCGTTGGGTGAGCGGCGTGCCCATCAAGTTCATCGGCATCGGGGAGAAGGTGGATGCCCTTGAGCCATTCCATCCCGACCGCCTGGCGTCGCGCATTCTGGGGATGGGGGACGTGCTAACCTTTATCGAAAAGGCGGAGGCGGCTTTTGACGAGAGTCAGGCCGAGGAGCTGAGAAAGAAGGTAGAAAAAGCCAGTTTTGACCTGGAGGATTTCCTGTCACAGCTCGGGGCAATCAAAAATATGGGGCCGGTGGGGCAACTGCTGGACATGCTGCCCGGCGTTTCCCGCCTTGCGGCAAAGCTCCCGGAGGGGACCGAGGAGAAGCAGTTGAAGAAAGTGGAGGCGATGATACTCTCCATGACGCCACAGGAACGCCACAATCCGACAATTATCGGGGGCAGCCGGCGGCGTCGCATTGCCCGTGGCAGCGGCGTACAGCCACATGACGTGAATCAATTACTCAACCAGTTCCAGCAGATGCAGAAACTGATGAAGATGGGGGCGAAAGGAAAACTGCCGCGGAATTTGATGGGGATGTTCCGCTAGTGGTTATTCCAGGTAGTCCTTTAGCTTCCGACTCCGGCTGGGATGACGCAGTTTGCGCAGCGCTTTGGCCTCAATCTGACGAATCCGCTCCCGGGTAACGCTGAACTCCTTGCCCACTTCTTCCAGCGTCCGGCTGCGCCCGTCCTCAAGGCCAAATCTGAGCTGCAGGACACGCTCCTCGCGTGGCGTGAGCGTAGACAGCACGTCCTCAATCTGCTCTTTTAAAAGCTGTTTTGAAGCGGCGTCCACCGGTGGCAGGGCATTCCGGTCCTCGATTGAGTTCCCCAGCGGGCTGTCTTCCTCCTCGCCGATTGGCGACTCAAGCGATATGGGCAGCTGCGATACTTTTACAATCTCCCGGACCTTTTCCGAGGATATCTCCATCTCTTTGGCTATCTCGGTGGAAGTGGGTTCACGTCCATACTCCTGTGCCAGACGGCGACTTGTTTTGAGCAGTCGATTTATCGTCTCAACCATATGAACCGGAATACGGATGGTGCGTGCCTGGTCGGCGATTGCCCTGGTCAGTGCCTGCCGGATCCACCAGGTGGCATAGGTGCTGAACTTGTACCCCTTGCGATAGTCGAATTTTTCCACGGCCCGCATCAGGCCGATATTGCCTTCCTGAATAAGGTCGAGGAGAGACATGCCGCGCCCGATGTGCTTCTTGGCCACGCTCACTACCAGGCGCAGATTAGCCTCGATGAGGTGCCTTTCCGCCTTTTTAGCCTCAAAATCGATGTTTCGAAAGTGGGCTTCAAGCTTGTGTTCATAGTTGCGTATCGAACTGATAAAGGCTTCATTATTGACCAGTTCATCAACATCGGAAAATAAGATCTCTGAACCGATGGCTTCACGGACATCTCTGATCGGCAGCTGGCTGTTTAGCGACAGGTTAATAAACTTCTGCTCGGTTTCCGGCATGGATAGCCCGGTTCGAATAGAAATGTCGTTTATCAACTGCGGGTCAATGGAATTGTCAATGCTCTCATGCAGTTGTGCATTGCCAATGGCCTCCTGAAAGATGGTCGTCTTGGGTATACCGAGCTGTTCCTGAATAAGCTGTATAAATTCGGACGACTCTCCGAGCTCTCTGATAACGGCCAGTACTATATCTACCGCCGAGGGCGACCTGCCGTGCTCCTGCAGGTACTGGTACTTTATCTCGTTGAGACGTATCCCCTCCTCCATCTTCTTGGCCAGTGTCTTTTCATCATTGGCGGTAAGGAGGTGCACCCGACCGATCTCGTGCAGGTAGATGCGGACCGGGTCATCGGCTATTTCCTGTGCCACCATACCTTCAACTGGTGCCGGCATTTCGATTTCAATAACTGGCTCGGGCTTTTCAACATCGAGGTGTTCCCCGCGCCATAATTTGCCTGGCGCATGGGGCATCTCTGGCTCGGCATCTTCATCTTGGCTCGGAGAGGCTTCATAGTGATCGGAGGGTTTGCTCAGCATTTCATCTTCGGTTTTCTCTTCATCGCGCTCATCTTCTGGAACCAAGTGATTTCCTCGTTCTTCCACGCTCATGTCTTACCTCCTGCTCTCCAACTGCCTCTGGTTTTTCCGCTCATATATGTCTTTTAAACGGAGTTCGTCTTCTATGCCATCCTTTTTCAGTTTGTCGAGGTCAGCACCAGGACCTTTTGCTTCTCTCTCCAGAGCCAGTATTTCCGCCCTCTTTGCCGCTAGGTTCTTATAATACCTCTCTTCCAGGCGGTAGCGGTAGTCAGTATCTCTCTCATCTATACGGTCAGATGGTAACTCACGGTTGGCAATCGCGTCAAGATGTTCCTGCAGGACCTGGTCCAGCGTATCTCTGAGCTTGGACAGGTCGTTCACCTTATTCCAGGTGATGTAGACTACCCGATTCTCACTGTTGAGGAAATATTCGGGCAGGATGTTTTCGGTATTAGCTTTGCACTCCGGATGCAGCAGCAGCAGAGTAAGGTAGTCTTCCTCAAGGCGGTTGGACAACAATGTGCGTGATGTGTACGCAGCCTTCTCTGGCGCTCGTGTCGCAGCCCTTCTCCGTTCCGGGGCTGGTTTCAATCGGCTCAATTCGGCTTCTATGGTGCGTTCGCCCACATTGACCAGATGCGCCAGCTTCTGCACATAGTGTGCCTGACGAACTTTGTCTTTCATTTCGCTGATTACGGGCAGCAGTTCCTTTACTGCTAACGACTTGTCTCTGGCGGTGTCCAGGTCAAGCTTGCTGGTAATCACGTTAATGGTGTAATCCACAATTGGCGTTGCCTTATCCAATAGTTGTCGCCAGGTATCATTATTTTCCTTGATTACATCGTCCGGGTCCTTTCCTTGAGGCAGAATGACAACTCTTATCTCAGACTCAAGGATGTTTTCATAGCTCACAACCCGCAACATGGCTTCCTCACCGGCAGCATCAGCGTCAAGTGCCAGCACCAGGTTTCGGGTCAGCCTTTTCAATGAGCTTACCTGCGCCTCGGTAACCGAGGTGCCCATGGAGGCGACCACGTTATTAAAGCCGTTCTGATGGGCGGTGATAACATCGACATAGCCTTCAACGATAACCGCCATTTCCTGCTGCCTGATGCCGGGGGCAGCCAGGTTGATGCCGTAAAGACTGCTGCTCTTGTTAAAAGCGGGCGTCTGCGGTGAGTTAATATATTTGGGCAACGCGTCGTCAAGCACGCGGGCGCCGAAGCCAATCACACGTCCTCTCATGTCCCAGATAGGGAACATCAACTTGTTGCGAAAGCGGTCATAAATCCGGCCGCTCTCCGACTCAGCGAGCAGGCCCGCTTTCGCTTGTTCTTCCTCTGTGTGGCCTCGCTTCTGGAGGTACTTTTTCAGGTCGTCCCATTTACTGGAGCTGTAACCCAGCTGAAATTCGGCTGCCGTTTTGTCGGTGAAACCGCGGTTCTGGAGATAGTTCTTGGCTCTCTTCCCTTCCGGGGAGTTGAGCAGCAGGTTATGGAAATACTGGGCAGCCGCCTCATTGATTTTGTAAAGCTGCTCCTTCTCCTCTTTTTCTTCATCTCTGCCGGGTCGGGTGGGGACGGTAACGCCTGCCCTCTGGGCAAGAAGGTGCAGCGTTTCACCGAAGTCCAGGCCTTCCTTCTTCATAATGAAGGAGAAAACGTCGCCGCCGGTATTGCAGCCGAAGCAGTGCCAGCTCTGCTGTTCCGGGTAAATGAAGAAGGAGGGGTTCCTTTCGCTGTGAAAGGGACACAGTCCAACGAGGTTGCGACCCGCCTTTTTCAACGCCACATACTGGCCGACGACGCTGGCAATATCTGTTTTCTGTTTGACCTCGTCAATAACGCTCATCTGGCGAGCTGTTTCTCCTTATTAATCATTGCTTGAGACCTGCGGCTACCCGCTGGGCGTACTGGTCAGTCATGCCAGCGATATAGTCGACGACCCTCCGCTCGGTGTTTTCACTGTAGGTCAGGTATTCCGTCGGCAATTCATCTTCATGTTTTTTAAAATACTCGTAAAGGCGGCAGACCACTTCTCTTGCCTTCTCGCTTTCCTCCTCAGCGGACTTCACGTAGTACACCTGCTGAAAAAGGAACTCGCGGAGTACGTTGGTGGCATCCAGTATTTCGGAACTCATGGTTATCTTCGGGTTCTCTATTCCTATTTTATCATAACCGCTGGCTCCCCACGAGCTATCAATAATGTCGCCGACCATGGTATTGATGCGCTGTGAATGTGAAATACCCAGCACTTTCACCGCATCGAGAGGCAAATTGCCTTCCCTAATAACGCCGGCTCGAATGGCATCGCCAATGTCATGGTTGATATACGCGATAATATCCGCCATCCTGACAATCTCACCTTCAAGGGTGTCTACTTTCCCCCAGGCGTCGCTGAGAACATCGCTTCTCGATTTTGAATGGTTCAGGATGCCGTCCCTGACCTCTGTAGTAAGGTTGAGCCCACGGCCATCATTTTCCAGAAGGTCAACGACCCGCAGGCTTTGTTCATTGTGCCGGAAACCCGGCCTGTAGAGCTCATTGAGCACGTCTTCTCCTACGTGACCGAAAGGAGTATGTCCCAGGTCGTGACCAAGGGCAATTGCCTCGGTCAGGTCTTCGTTCAGGTAAAGAGCTCGGGCTATGGTGCGACCTATCTGTGAGACTTCCAGGGTATGGGTCAGCCGGGTCACGTAATGGTCGCCCAGCGGCGCGATAAAGACCTGCGTCTTGTGCTTGAGGCGGCGGAACGCCTTGCTGTAGATAATTCGGTCGCGGTCACGCTGAAAGGCGGTCCTTATTGCGCAGGGTTCTTCGTCTCTCAACCTGCCTTTCGAGAGCCGGCTTTTCACCGCGTAAGGTGAAAGGCTTTCCTCCCTTTCCTCACTGAGCTGACGAATCGCACGACGCCTGATCACGAAGGCTTCAATCTCTCTGCCGGAATACTGAAAAATAGGCATTAATATTATACCACATTGGATAGTGCAAATCTCCTTATAGCTTAACATAAAGATTGTTTAAAGGATTAAATACAGGGATAACGGTAGAAAATATGCCGTACCAATTCTGGTTGACAAGCATAATGGTCTGCCGTAGAATTAAATTGCTGGCTGATTAATCGGGGAGGTACGGCTATGATTGAAATGACTATCGACAGCATTCGCGTGAGTCTGATGAATTACCAGCGGGTGGTAATCCTGAAGGAGAAATTGGCCAAGCGGTATCTCCCTATCTGGATCGGTCCAGCAGAGGCTGATGCTATTGCGGTAAAACTGCAGGGCGTAACGGTGCCGCGGCCCCTCACCCACGACCTGCTCAATTCGGTAATCGATTCGCTAGGGGCGGGTATAGACTCCATTATTGTCAGCGACCTGAAGAGCGACACCTTCTATGCCAAGATTATCCTCAGTGTTAATGGCGAACAGGTGGAGATTGACTCGCGTCCCAGCGATGCCCTTGCCCTGGCAGTGCGAACTGACGCCCCCATATTTGCCGAAGAAGCCGTATTGGATAAAGCCGGTATCCTGCTCGATGAAGAGACCGGAAAGCCGATTATGGAGGAAGGGGAAGAGGTTGACACCAAGGATAAGAAAGTAAGCGAAGAAGAAATGAAAAAGCTGTCGGCTTTCCATGACTTCATCAATACGCTTGACATGGATGACTTTGATAAGCGCAAATCATGAAGGTAATCAGGAGCAACTTAATTGGAGCCTGAGCGGTGGAAGAGAGACTGATTAAGAAACTTATGTCCTCAATGAAATGCGAAGAATGCGGACAGAACTATGAGTCCTACAACGTTGATGTGCTCGGTCACCGCGAAGACATGTGGTTTTTGAGAGTGCACTGCCCAGCGTGCCATACTCAATGCCTGGTGGCAGCAGTTGTCAAAGAGGAGAAAATGCTCGAAGAGGTGAACGACCTCACCGATGCTGAGATGGGTGAACATCAGCATGAAACGATTGTAGTTGACGACATGCTCGATATGCACAATTTCCTGACAGATTTCGATGGTGACTTCTCACGGCTATTTAATCAGGGGAAGCTTCGCTAGACTGGCCCTATGATAACGGTAATCATTTGTAATGATAGATAGCCCTAACAGTAGAAGGTTAGGGCTATTTTATTACTACAGTGTCTGGTAGTTTATTTCAATTCAGGATGATACAATATACTGGGTTGCGCGTCGGCGCAAGTGTCGAGGCGAATATGAGCAGATGGATGGCGGCCCTGCGGCTGGTGGGGGTGGGATTTTTCATCGGCAGCTCTATTGTGCTGGGCGTGGCGGCGGGTCTCTGGCTGGACAGCAGGCTGAATACCGGTCCTGCTATAGCGATAGTGGGGCTGTTCCTCGGAATTGCAGTTGCTTTCTACGGAGTATACCGGATGCTGATACCGCTTGTGAAAAATAAGAAGAACGGGGAGAGTGATTGATGGCAAAGCGAGGCGCTCTGGGGATGTCGCGGCCTCTTCTGGTGGGGGTGCTGTCCCTTTTCGTTCTTCTGTTCGTCGTTGGCTTTCTGGTTGGCCCTCTGGGGAGAAGCATGTTTGGTGACCTGGGGCTGCCGGCGTGGCTCAGCCTGCCTCGTCCAGAGTTCAAGCTTCCGGCGGAAACGGTATTTCACCTCTTCGGTCTTCCCATTGCCAACAGCATTATCGGTGCCTGGATAACGATGGTCGTTCTGATCTGCCTGTCATATTTAATCACGCGTCGCATGAAGATTGTTCCCGGAAGGCTGCAGAGTGTATTTGAAGCATTACTGGGCTGGCTCTATGACCTCTGCCGAAGAGTTGCCGGAGAGGAAAATGGGCGGCGGTTCTTTCCCATAGTAACCACCATCTTTCTTTTCGTTGCATTCAACGCCTGGCTGAGCCTGATTCCGGGCTTTGGCTCCATAATGGTAACCACCGCTGAAGGTGAGCATGTGCACCTGCTCCGCGGTGCCAATACCGATATCAACATGCCTCTGGCCTTGGCGCTTATCTCATTTGTCTTTGTGGAATACTTCGGTTTGAGGTCGCTGGGGTTTCGCTATCTGGGCAAATTTCTCAACGTGGGCCAATTTTTCAGGAGCATCCGGCATATCGTCAGGGGAAGGTTGCGGGCCGGGCTTGGCGGACTTTTTACCGGACTTATTCATATATTTGTCGGGCTTCTGGAGGCGCTGAGCGAAATGGTGCGAATTGTCAGCTTCACCTTCCGTCTTTTTGGCAATATGACCGCCGGCGAAGTACTGCTGCTCATCGCGGCTTTCCTGATACCGTGGGTGTTTGCTTTACCGTTCTACGGGCTTGAGCTGCTCGTTGGTTTTGTTCAGGCGCTCATCTTTGGTGGGCTGACCCTGGTCTTTCTAACTCTGGCCGTAACGCGTCATGGGGAAGAATCGGCTTGACATAAAATAAATATGCTCTGGGCAAATCGCTGAAGGAGGTTGAATATGGATCCAGTAACGATGAAGATGTTGGCCGTGGGGCTGACGGCCGGGCTGGGGTTGCTGGGACCGGCACTGGGCATCGGGCTTATCGGCTACGCGGCGCTGCAGGGAATAGCCCGTAACCCGGAGGCAAGCGGTCCGATAATGACCAACATGATTCTGGTAACTGCTTTCTGCGAGGCGATCGGTATTTACGCGCTTATTATCGCCATTATCCTGGCGCTGATTGTCTAGCGTATTTAGGAGGTAATTATGGAACAGGATGGAATACCGCTGTCTATCGGTATTATCATTGCCGCCGTGGTGCTGGGGGCGCTAATTTTCGCCGGCCTGGTGGTGGCGGCGATTCTCGCCATTTGATTTAATACTGGACAAAAGGGGGCAAAGAATGGAGGGACTTGCCGGACTCGGCATTAATGTGCCCGTATTGCTGGCGCAGATTGTGAACGTGGTGATTCTGCTCGTGGTCCTCTACTTTGTTGCCTACAAGCCGGTGATGAGGATGCTTGACCAGCGTTCCAAAAGAATCAAGGACAGCATGGAACAGGCTGATGCCATCAAGGAGCAGGCTGACCGTGCCGAAGAAGAGGTGAAGAAGCAACTGGCAGCGGCTGGTAAGGAAGGGCAAAAACGCATTACCCAGGCGGCGCAGGCCGGCGAGGAAATCAGGGAGAAAGCCAGGCAAAGTGCCAGGCAGGAAGCCGAGACCATCATCACTAGGGCGCGCGGCGAGATACAGCGGGAGCGAGATGAAACCATCAGCGAACTGCGAAAGGAAGTGGCCGACGTCACCATCACGGCGGCGGAGAAGGTCATTGACCGTTCCCTGGATAAGGAGGCGCATCGCGAGCTTATTGATAAAGTCCTGGAAGAGAGCGATGCTCTGAAAGAGAAATAAAGGCTGGTTAAGGAGCGGACGTGGCGAGAAGGGCGTACGCGAAAAGATATGCGCAGGCGGTATTTGAAATCGCACTGGAAGCAGGCGAGCTGGAACGCTGGCAATCTGACCTGGAAAAGATTGGCCGGGTGGTAAGCGACGAGGATTTTTCGGCGGTACTGGAAAGCCCGAAGGTTCATTTTGACGAAAAATCAAAACTGCTGTCCGGACAAATGAAAGAGTTGACCCCGCTGTTGCTGAACCTGCTCCTTCTGCTAATCAGCCGGGGTAGGCTGGGTATGATTGGTGAAATTGCTGATGAGTATCAGCGGTTGTGGAACAGCCACCGCGGTATAGAGATAGCTGAGGTGACCACGGCGGTTCCCCTGGCCAAGGAGGACGAAGAAAAGCTGGCCAGGCATCTCGGCCGTATTGTGGGCAAAAAGGTCGAAATCAAGACAGATGTAAACCCGGGCGTAATCGGCGGATTCGTTGCCCGGATTGGGGATAGATTACTGGACGGCAGCATCCGGAGCAAACTGGCGGCGTTAAAGAAGGAAATGGCCGGTGCTGAAAGGTGACCTCTAGAAGGCCTATTTATAAAATAGTGTGGAGGTTCGAGAATGGAAAAGATTGAGGTACTGAAGCGGTGCCCCATGTTTCGTGAACTGGATGAGGAGCAATTGAAAATAATTGCCGACATGGCAACCATTGAGGTCTATGAAGTCGGGGAAAGCCTGGGCAAGCAGGGTAGAAGCCAGGAAAAAGCGTTTATCATTGAGGACGGTCTCCTTGGCATATACCTGGAACTGGGCCCGATGATGCACCGCCAGATTCAAGCGGCATCGAACTTTGAACTGGTGTGCTGGTCGGCGATACTGCCTCCCTATCGCATGTACACCACGGTAAGGGCTATCGAGACCACGAAGGTGCTGGCATTCAATGGCAAAGAGCTCGCCCAGCTTTGCCAGACACACCCGCCGATAGGGTGCAAGATGCACCGCAGCGTTGCACAGACAGTGGCCAACCGGCTCAATAGCGCCTATACGCAGTTGATGGGCGTTACCGCACAGGACTAATTGATAGCAGATATTTGGTAATTAGCGGTTGAGAATTGGACGGAGGATTTGATGAGCGAAGTAAAAGGGATTACTTCGATGATGGGGGAAAAGAGAAGTTTCAATCCCCCGAAGGAATTTAGAGAGTCAGCATACATCCAGAGCATGGATGAATATAAGAAGCTATACCGGCGTTCCATAGATGACCCGGAGGGGTTCTGGGGGGAAATGGCGGAGCAGCTCGACTGGTTCAAGAAGTGGGACAAGGTTGTGGAAGCTGATTTTGGCGAAGGGAAGCATCAGTGGTTCGTCGGTGGCAAACTGAATGTGAGCTATAACTGCCTTGACCGTCACCTCGGTACATGGCGTAAGAATAAAGCGGCGCTCATCTGGGAAGGCGACATCGGTGATACCAGGGTAATGACCTATCAGCAGCTCCACCGCGAGGTGTGCAAGTTCGCCAATGTGCTGCGGAGGCTGGGTGTGAAGAAGGGCGACCGTGTTTCAATTTACCTTCCCATGATAGTGGAATTGCCCGTTGCCATGCTGGCCTGTGCTCGTATCGGTGCCATTCACAGCGTCATCTTCGGCGGTTTCAGTGCGGAAGCATTGTGCGACCGGATACTGGACTGCGGCTCGGAAACGCTCATCTGCTGTGACGGCTACTATCGCGGCGGCCGTGTTATCCGCAGCAAGGATAATGCCGACCAGGCGCTTGAGTCCTGCCCTGATGTAAATAACGTCATCGTGGTTAAGCGGGCGGATATCGGCATACCCATGCGGGAAGGCCGTGACCGGTGGTGGCATGACCTCATGGCCGGCGTGGAAATCAAGCCCGTGTGCGATGTGGCGGTACTGGATTCAGAAGACCCACTCTTCATCCTCTACACGAGCGGCAGTACCGGCAAGCCGAAGGGCGTGATGCACACCCAGGCGGGCTATCTGCTGCACACCTATCAAACGTTCAAGTGGATTTTCGATGTTAAGGAGGAGGATGTTTACTGGTGCACGGCGGACATCGGCTGGGTGACCGGTCATTCGTACATTGTCTACGGCCCCCTGGCCCTTGGCGCTACGTGTATTATGTTCGAAGGTGTCCCCACGTACCCGCACGCCGACCGGTTCTGGGATATCGTGGAGAAATATCAGGTTACCATCTTCTATACCGCACCCACCGCGATACGCGCCCTCATGCGCGAGGGTGAGGAGTGGCCCAACAAACACGACCTGAGCTCGTTGAGGCTTCTGGGCACAGTAGGTGAACCGATCAACCCCGAAGCCTGGATGTGGTACTACAACGTTATCGGCAAAGGAGAGTGCCCGATTGTGGATACCTGGTGGCAGACCGAGACGGGAGGCGTTCTTATCACCACTTTTCCCGGCGCCATGCCGGCCAAACCCGGCTCAGCCGGCGTGCCTTTCTTCGGCGTGGAGCCGGCAATACTGCGTGAAGACGGCTCAACTGTGGACGTGAACGAGGGCGGTTACCTGGTGATGAAGCGACCCTGGCCCGGCCTGATGCGCGGTGTTTACGGTGACCCGAAACGATTCAAGGAAACGTACTTTGCCCGCTTCCCGGGCGTTTACACGACCGGTGATGGGGCCAGAATTGATGAAGACGGCTACTACTGGCTGCTGGGCCGTATTGACGACGTGATCAATGTCGCCGGACACCGCATCGGCACTGCCGAGGTTGAAAGCGCGCTCGTTTCACATGATAAGGTGACCGAGGCGGCGGTGGTCGGCATGCCCCATGAAGTGAAGGGACAGGGCATTTACGCCTACGTAACTCTGGTGATGGGCATGGAAGACAGCGATGACCTCAAAAAGGAGCTCGTGGCCCACGTCCGCAAGGAAATCGGGCCCATCGCCACGCCGGATAAAATCCAGTTTGCCGAAGGTCTGCCCAAGACCCGGAGCGGCAAAATCATGCGCCGTATCCTGGTCAAGATTGCAGCGGGAGATGTCAGCAATCTGGGTGATACCAGCACGCTGGCGGACCCGTCGGTAGTTGAAAGCCTCGTTGAAGGCAGGCTGTAATATAAAAGAACAAAGAATTAACTCGGAGAGGAGGTAGCTTGTAGGTGTCGACCAAAGGGCAGGAAATCGTATCGGTGCTGAAAGAGCAAATCAAGCAGTTTGGCGGTACCGTCGCTATGGTGGATGTGGGCACGGTGATCGAGGTCGGTGACGGCATTGCCCGCATTCACGGACTGACCTCGGCCAAGTACAATGAACTGCTTGAATTCCCCAACGATATTATGGGGATTGCACTGAATCTGGAAGAGGACAGCGTGGCGGCGATAATCCTCAGGGACTACCTTAAGGTCAAGGAAGGCGATGAGGTACGGTGTACCGGGCGAATTGTTGAGGTGCCCGTGGGTGAAGCGCTTATCGGACGGGTTATTGACCCGCTGGGTCGCCCTCTGGACGGCAAAGGCCCCATTAAAACCAAGAGAACCCGTCCCGTGGAGCGTGTAGCGCCCAATGTGGTGCTGCGCCGGTCCGTGGATACTCCCGTACAGACCGGTGTCAAGGCAATCGACAGCATGATTCCCATTGGCCGGGGTCAACGGGAACTGATAATCGGCGACCGCTCCACCGGTAAAACGGCAATCGCTGTTGACACAATCATCAATCAAAAAGACGGTGACCTTACCTGTATTTACGTTGCCATTGGCCAGAAGATATCCAAAGTGGCGCACCTGATAGCCATACTGGAAAGCCACGGCGCTATGGAACATACCATCGTGGTGGTGGCCAGTGCTTCCGATTCCGTTGCTCTTCAGTACCTGGCACCGTATGCTGGTTGCGCTATCGGCGAGGAGTTTATGGAGCAGGGCAAAGATGCCCTGGTTATCTATGACGACCTCACCAAGCACGCCTGGGCATACCGGCAGCTATCATTGCTGCTGCGCCGACCGCCGGGAAGGGAGGCCTATCCGGGTGATGTTTTCTACCTGCATAGTCGGTTGCTGGAGAGGGCGGCGAAGTATGCGCCGGAATACGGTGGCGGTTCACTGACCGCACTGCCCATCATCGAAACGCAAGCCGGCGACCTTTCGGCATATGTCCCAACCAATGTGATCTCCATAACCGACGGCCAGATGTACTTGGAAACCGACCTCTTTAATGCCGGTATCAGGCCGGCGCTGAACGTCGGCTTGTCGGTATCTCGTGTGGGGAGCAAAGCCCAAACGCAGGCGATGAGGCAGGTGGCGGGCAAGCTGCGCCTGGAACTGGCCCAGTACCGCGAACTGGCTGCCTTTGCCCAGTTCGGCACCGGCGAGCTGGATAAAACGACCAGGGCCCAGCTTGAACGTGGACAACGACTCACCGATGTTCTGAAGCAGCCTCAGTTCGTGCCTGTGTCACTGGAAAGGCAAATCATGATTCTTTATACCGCGGTTAACGGTTATCTTGATGATATTGCTGTAGACAAAGTTTCTCTTTTCGAGACCAGGTTTTATCAGTTCATGGATAACAAACATCCTGAGATAGTTAAATCTCTTGCTCAGGATAAAAAAATCGATTCGGAGACGGAAAAGACTTTAATCAAGGCTATCAAGGAGTTCAAGGAACTCCATAATACCGAGTTGTTTTAAGAGGTAAGAATTGGCAAACATTCGCACCATACGCCGGCGGATACGGGGTGTAAAGAGCACGGCCAAAATCACCCGGGCGATGGAGATGATAGCTGCTTCCAAAATGAGGCGGGCGCAGGAACGCGGTCTGGCCGGCAGGCCTTATGCGGATAAAATCCAGCAGGTTATTGCTGACCTGGCTGCTTTGACCGGAGCCGAACGGGCACCGCATCCACTCCTGCAGCGGCGTCCGATTAATAAAATTGCCCTGGTTCATATTACCCCCGACCGCGGTCTGTGCGGTGGGCTTATCAGCAGTCTCAATCGCACCATTGCCAGCTATATTCTGGAGCAGAAAGTGCCGATTTCTGTTATCGCTGTTGGGAAAAAGGGGCTTGACTTTGTACGCCGGTGTGATACAGAGGTGGTGGCCGAATTTACCCATCTAGGTGACCGCCCCAGCCTGATGGATACCCTGCCCATTTCACAGATAGTGATTGAGGATTACAGCAAGGGTACCTTTGATCTGGTCTGCCTGGTCTACGCGCGCTTCGTCTCCACGATGTTACAACGTCCCTGCGTGCAGCGGCTGCTTCCGGTGGAACCCGCCAGTATACCGGCAGTGCAGAATGTGGAATATATCTACGAGCCAGGACCTGACGCCGTGCTGGGCAATCTTCTGCCCCGCTTCGTTGAGATGGAGGTTTACCATGCCATTCTGGAGTCCATCGCCAGCGAGCAGTCGGCGCGGATGGTGGCAATGAAGAACGCGACGGATAATGCCAGTGAGCTAATCGATGAGTTGACCCTGCTTTACAACAAAGCCCGTCAGGAGGCGATTACCAGGGAGCTTCTGGACATTGCCGGCGGCGTGGAAGCTCTGGCTTAACCGAGGAGGTTACAATGGCAAAAGGCAAAGTGACTCAGATAATCGGTACGGTGGTTGATGTTGAATTCCCACCCGATAAATTGCCGGCACTTTACAACGCGGTTGAGATAAATGCCGATGGCGGCAGAGTGGTGCTTGAAGTCCAGGAGCACATGGGCAATAACCGGGTCAGATGTCTGGCGCTATCACCTACCGAGGGTCTGGGGCGTGGTGCCGAAGTGGTAGATACCGGAGCTGCGCTCAAGGTGCCGGTGGGCAGAGCCACGTTGGGGCGTCTGTTTGATGTCATGGGCGAGCCTCTGGACAACCTCGGTACTGTGAAAGCGAAGGAACACTGGCCAATCCATCGCCCTCCGCCGTCACTTGAGGAACAGTCGACGAGTACCGAGATATTGGAAACGGGACTCAAGGTGATCGACCTGATTACGCCGTTCGCCAAGGGCGGTAAAATCGGTGCCTATGGAGGTGCCGGTGTAGGCAAGACGGTCATCATCATGGAGTTAATCCGCAACATCGCCACCGTGCATGGTGGCTTTTCCGTGTTCACCGGCATCGGCGAGCGGTCGCGCGAAGGTAACGACCTGTGGTACGAGATGAGAGAGTCGGGCGTCATCGACAAGACAGTGCTCGTCTTCGGGCAGATGAATGAGCCGCCGGGAGTACGGCTGCGCGTTGGACTCACCGGGCTGACCATGGCGGAATACTTCCGCGACGTCGAGAACCAGGATGTGTTGCTCTTCATCGATAATATCTACCGCTATATCCTGGCCGGCATGGAGGTTTCCGCCCTGCTTGGGCGTATGCCTTCGGCAGTGGGCTACCAGCCGACTCTGGCCACGGAGATGGGCGAGCTGGAGGAGAGGATTACGTCCACCAAACACGGCTCAATCACCTCTTTCCAGGCTATCTATGTTCCGGCGGACGACTACACCGACCCGGGAGTGGTGGCTACTTTCGGCCACCTTGATGCCGTGATTGCGCTGGAGAGGTCCCTTACCGAGCAGGGGCTGTATCCGGCCGTCGATCCCTTGGTCTCAACCTCCCGCATCCTGACGCCGGCGGTGGTTGGCGAGGAACACTATCAGGTCGCCCGCGAGGTGCAGCGGGTACTGCAGCGTTACAAGGACCTGCAGGATATCATCGCCATCCTCGGTATTGAAGAACTCAGCGAGGAGGACAAGCTTACCGTTGGCCGGGCACGACGCATCCAGCGCTTTCTATCTCAGCCAATGTTTGTTACCGAGGTGTTTACCGGCAGAGAGGGCAAGTACGTGCCAGTGCAGGAGACAGTGCGTGGTTTCAGGGAGATACTTGACGGCAAGTACGATAACCTGCCGGAGCAGGCATTTTATATGGTGGGCAACATTGACGAAGTGGCAAAGCAGGCAAAAACAATAAGCGTCAGCGGTGAAGAGAGGGAGGAGAAAGAGGGATCGGTGGGGGGAGAAGGCAAAGAAGTGGCGACAGAGGCAGCCGAAAAGGATGAAGCAGAAGCTGGGGGAGAAAGGAAAAAGGCGGGGAAGTAGACGATGCCAGGTATACTGCTGGATATTGTAACTGCGGAACGAATGGTCTATTCCGACAATGTGGACATGGTAATTGCGCCTGGCTTTGAAGGCCAGCTTGGGATTCTGCCCCACCATACCCCATTGATGACAACGCTGCTGCCCGGCGAACTGCGGGTAAAAAAGGGCGACGAGGAAGTATCGCTGGCGATATCCGGAGGTTTCCTTGAGGTACGTCCCGACAGGGTGGTCGTTCTGGCCGACGCTGCGGAGCGGGCGGAGGAAATCGATGTGGAGCGGGCGGAGGAAGCCAGAAAACGCGCCCGGGAAAGATTATCCCAGGAGCTTGAACCTGGCATTGAT
>SDBT01004505.1_pt1 | contig 23642 bp, 22 predicted proteins | sample 2277101 | NCBI WGS metagenome assembly SDBT01 (sample SAMN10404973, study PRJNA504765) | marine sediment metagenome | isolation source: marine sediment core GS10_PC15, 103 cmbsf | place: Arctic Ocean: Southern Knipovich Ridge | collected 2010 | reverse complement strand
ACCCACCCGCCTCCCTCGCGCCGACAAATTCGAAATTCGAAATTCGAAATTCGAAATCCACCTTCACTCCGTGACTCGCGCCTCAGGAAGGAACTCATTAAAATACCGGCGCAGCTCCCTCTCTCGCCCCAACTTCCCCAGCTCCTCAAACTTCTCCAGCGCCACCGCCACCATCCGGTCGTCATAGGTATTTATCGTGCCGATGAAGATCTTCGGGTGCCTCGTCTTGGTAATGTTCTCACCCTCCGTGTTCAGCTCCTCGAAGAGCTTCTCACCCGGCCGCATGCCGGTGAAGACGATATCGATATCATCGAAGGGCTTGAGCCCAAAAAGCCCGATCATGTCCTTGGCCATGTCGAAGATGCGCACCGGCTCGCCCATGTCGAGGACGAAGATCTCGCCCCCCTCCCCCATCGCGCCGGCCTCGAGCACGAGCTGCGCGGCCTCCGGGATGGTCATGAAGTAGCGCACCATGTCCGGGTGGGTCACGGTCACAGGTCCGCCCTTGAGGATCTGTTCGCGGAAGAGCGGGATCACCGAACCAGCCGACCCCAGCACGTTGCCGAAGCGCACCGACACGAAGCGCGTCGCATAGCGCGGGTTGAGGTCCTGCACCGCGAGCTCCGCCGCCCTCTTGGACGCCCCCATCACCGAGGTCGGCCGCACCGCCTTGTCGGTCGAGATCTGAATAAACGCCTCCACCCCCGCCTCGCCCGCGACCTCGCCCAGGCTGCGGGTGGCGAGGATGTTGTTCTTCACCGCCTCGGTGGGGTTCGACTCCATCATCGGCACATGCTTGTGGGCCGCCGCATGCAGCACCACCGATGGTTTGTATCGCTCTATCAGTCCGCGCATCAGCTCGCGGTCGCCGACGTCGGCCACCAGGGGCACGATCGCCAGCTCGGGCCACGCTCCTCGCAGCTCGCGATCGACCTCAAAGAGCGCAAACTCGGCCCGCTCCACCAGCAGCAGCGTGCCTACCCCAAACCTTGCCACCTGCCGCGCGAGCTCGGCACCGATCGAACCGCCGGCACCGGTCACCATCACCGTCTTGCCGGCCAGAAACCGCTGTAGCAGAGCGTCGTCGAGGATCACCGGATCGCGTCCCAGGAGGTCCTCGATCTCCACGTCGTGGATGGCGCTGATCTCCACCGACCCGCTGAGGATTTGGTACAGCCCGGGGATGATCTGCGCCCTGACAGGAATGCTCTCGCAGATCGCCACGATCCGCCGAATGTCCGACCGCGTGGCCTGGGCGATGGTGATCACCACGTGGTCGACGTCGAGCTCTGGCACGAGCCGCGGTAGGTCCCGCGTGGTGCCGATGACCTTCACACCCTGGATCACAGTCCCCCGCTTGACCGGATCATCGTCCACGAATCCGCGAATCTCGAGGTTCATGTCGCCGCGGTTGGTGATCTCCCGCGCCGCCAGCACACCCGCCTGCCCGGCGCCCACCAACAGCACGGATTGCTTCCGCCGATCGCCATTTGTGCCCGCCTTGGCTCTGCGGTCCTTTTCGTACCGTTCGTACACGATCCGCCGAACAACCCGGAGAGCGAGCACCCCTCCGATTCCAAGCACCGTCGTCACCAGGATGATCGAGATGGGCACCCGCCACTGCTGCATCGGCCCCGGAAGCACCAGCCGCAAGACAAGCAATACAAGGGAGGACCCGACGCCGGCCTTGAGAAACGCCGCTATCTCGGCGAGCCCGACATACCGCCAGACAAAGCTGTAAACCTGGGCGAGAAAAAGACTGCCGAACTGCACCAGCAGCACCAGTGGCAGCTGGGCGAATATCAGGTGGATTTGGGGGTCCTGCAGCACGAAATCGAAACGCAACAGGTACGCAAGCACGAATGCCGCCGTGAGCACCGTAAGGTCGAGCAAAAATTGCACGGGCCGATTCAGAAACACCGACCACGTTGTACGCCGCTGGCGATCATCTGTCAGGGTAGGCGTTCTGTTCTCAGTCGTTCCGGTCATTCAATCAAAGCCCCACTATCGAAAGTTCACGTTCCAAGAATCGGCCTCAACATCTCACGATGCTCGGTGATCCATTTACACGTGTCCTCGACAATCTCCCTCGGTTTCCTGGTCGGCACCCACCCGGTGGCGTTCTCGGCATTCGAGAAGTCGGTCCAGTACCAGGACACGTCTCCAGATCGCACGCCGTCAGCCCGGCGCCCCCAGAACCTGCCGGGTCCACCGGTTCGGAGGAGCGCCGGCGTCCTTCGGAAGGTCGTTTGTATCGAGGCGCGCCAGTGTGAGCCACGGCGGCCGTTCGTCTAGCCGGGCGAGGGCCACTTTCATGGTGAGCGCCAGCGCACAACCCAACTCCTTCAGAGTGCCCAGCGTCTGTTGATTGTAGCTGCCGTGGGGGTAGCAGAACGACCAGTCGGTGTCGGCCCCGATCTGCGTCAGCATGGTCAGCGATCGTTGGATATCCGCCTTCTGCCCCTCGCAGGGCAAGTGCTCCAACCAGACGTGATCATGGCCGTGGCTACCGACGTGCATGCCCCAGCCTACCATCTCCCGCAGTTGGTCGGGATCCAGGTAGAGAGAGTCCGCGAAGTCGGCGGCATCGCTAGAGACGTGCTCGCGGAAGAGCTCGTCGCAGATTTCGCTCCGCAAGGGTGCTGGCAGCCCATGTTGGAGCATGCGCTTGACGTAAATCACCTCTGCCGGATCGAAGCGTGAGCTCCTCCAGTGACGCTCCCTATATTCCGCGACTGGGAGCAGGCCCTGCCCTGCGGGCGCATCCAAAATGAAGGCCTCGATCCTCTCCGCGAGATCAGACGGGTCCCCGGTGCACGCCAGGACGTAGTGGATCTTGTGCACGTCCAGCATCCGGCGCTCAAGCACGGAGCAAGAGGGTGGGTAGAACGCGCCCGAAAAGCCAAAGCGCCGCAGGAGCGGGGCCACGTGCTCGTGGTGCTCGGAGAAGCCATCGTCGAAGGTCAGGAGGATCGATCCCGGGGGAATGGGGTCGCCGCCGCGCCCACTGGCCAGGAGCCCCTCCACGGACACCGGGTTGTAATGGCGCCTCATATACTCCAACTGGGCGCAGAAGAGATCGAGCTCGAGTCCCTTAATGAGGGGATAGGCGCTGTCCGCGATTGGCCGGACGTAGTGGTACATCACGATGGTGAGATCGACGCCGCTCACGTGCTCCTCCGCGTCAGTACGACGTGCCAGCGGCCCTGTCGGCCCCCGGTCATTCGATCCTCGATGGTGACCAGGTAGTGCGACTGTATCTCGAAGCCCATCTCGGTCCCGAAAAACAGGTTGCGCCCGATGCCGCAGCTAATGCCTCCCACCCGGCTGCCGGCCGCGCCGGGGAGCACGTCCTCGATCTCGTCGAGGCCCACCGTGCGACTCATGGCGCCTGTGGCCGCAGGATCATGCTGGGCCGATCCTGATCGCCGTCGGACCGAAACAGGTTGTAGGAGCTGCCCGACGGGCCTTTGTGCCGTAGACGACACGTCCGTTCTGCGGCTCGAAGGGCTCGAAGTAGTTTTGCACGATGGTGGTCCCTCGCGGATCGACGGCCAGAAAGCCCGCCGCGGTGATCGCGTCCTCGGAGAACCCGGCGGACCAGATATCGGCGTACTCCGACCCGGTCTCTTCCATCAGCTTAGCGATGGCACTCCCCGAGCGGGCGAAGGCATCGGGCGAAGTCAGCAGATCCACGATACGAACTACACGGGATTCGCCGCGGTGGGCGACCCGTGTAGCGATCAATCCGCCCGCCGCACCGCCCCCGCGCAGGAGGTGCACCTGGTAGCGATAGATCGGGTGCTCGAGAAAGCGATTTCGGAAATAGGTCCCGGTCTTGCGGGGCTGGAGGTGGGCGCGCTCGGCCAGCTCGAGCTCCCGCGCCGCCCGCTCGACGGTGTCGGTGCTGAGCTCTTCGAAGACGACATCCCCTCGCGAGGGCACCGGCCGCAGGTTCCCCGCCGGGATCCGCGCCACCGCCGGGGCCACGTCGGGGTGCGTGACGAAGTGCTGCCGGTACTCCCCTGTCGTGAAGCCCAACGCCTTGTACATCGGCAGATGCTCGGACGGTCCGATGCCGATGACCCCCATGGCCGCACAGGTCTCGTTCTTCTGCAGGTAGTACAGCATGGACAAGCCCAGCCCGGCCACCTGCGCGTCCTCGCCGATCTTCCACAGGGCCAACCAGCAGACGGAGTGGTCGCGCAGATCTGGATCGTAAAGCCGGGTGGGGATGAATCCGAGCACGCCGACGAGCTTCGAGCCTTGCCAGCCCAGGACGAAGTTGTAGCGATCGAACGCGGGATCGAAGTGCTGCCAGTCCATGAGGGCCTGGTGCCACGAGAGCACGTGACCCCGGCTCCAGTGCTCGTCGATGAACTGCATGAGCGCTCCGATGTCCTCCTTGCCGCACATCCGAATGTCCGCCATCAGGTCTCCTGCGGCGACGCCGGCTCGCGGATCAGGCTGATGCATGATGGCAGTGGATAGGGCTCGCTGCAATCCCAGGTAAACCGGTGAGTCTCCGGCTCGGTGAGCCCGGTCCCTCGCAGCGCCCGGAGACATGGCCCGTTGCGGTCCGTCGGCAGGTATTGGGCCACGACCTCGGTGGCGCCTCGTTCTCGAGCGGCGCAGACCCCCAGGTGCAGGAGCGCCTCCTCGATCCGGCGGCCCATGACGCGGCACGAGAGGATGAAGTCCCGGAGAATCGCCGTATCGCCTTCGAGTTCGATACTCACGACGCCGGTGAGCCCGGAATCGCCGAACCGATCCACGACCCGGATGACGTTCAAGAACCGCTCCGGCGCCTCGACCCACCGCTGGATCTCGGCGGCGGTGAGCCTCCGGGTCGACATGTTCATCTGGTTGGTTTTATTGAACAGCTGGGCCAGGCGGGGTAGATTCGCCGAGCTCACCGGCTCAGCGGCCACTCGGATGTCCAGGGTCTGGAGCCAGTCGTCGAAGGAGCTGACGGCCGCGCGACTCCCCTCTCGCTCCCGCTCCGCGACGTACATCGCGGTGCGCTGCCGGTCCTCGACGCTCATGGATACGGAGTCGAAGCACCCCATGGAGAGCAGCGTCTCGACGTAGGCGGTAGGGTCCTTAGGCCACTCGGGGACCAGCACCTCGGGCAAGGCCTCGCGAACCCGGCCCCGTTCGGCCGGGTTGTCGTCGATGAAGACGGCGCTTTCGAGCCCCAGGCGTAGCTCGTCGACGAGCTCGAGGATGTTTCCGGCTTTGTCGTTCCAGTTGATCCGCCATCCCGCGAGATCGCTACGGCGCAGAACCATGTCCGGATGGTCGTCGATGGCCTCGAGCGCAACCCGTTCATCGTTCTTGCTCACGACAGCGAGCTGGATTCCCCTGTGGGTCAACGCCTTCAACGCCCGCTGAAAGGCCACAAAGGCCTCGCCGACGTGATCGTGCCCGCCCAAGCGCAGCTCCTGCCACCCGGTCTCACCGACGATGCCTCCCCACAATGTGTCGTCCAGATCGACCACGACGAGCCTTCGGGCCCGCCCCATCAAGCCCAGAAGCATCTCCTTGATCTCGGCCGCGGCCAGCTCGAAGACCCGGTTGGGGTATGGGATCTTGGCGGCGAACCAGAGCTTCGGGGAGGTCGGCCGGGCGCCGGCCCGCAGCGACCGTTGAAGCAGATCCACCACAAAGACACTGTCTGCGGCATCAAAGCCGTCGGCCAGCCGGAGGTTCAGCCGCGCGAGCAGATTCTCCAGGCCCAGTCCGGGTTTCCAGTTCAGCACGCCGTAGCCCCGGTGCGCCAATGGGAGGGACCAGCGTTGGACCAGGACGTGGCGCCGTCCTGACGCATAGGCCCGTACGCGGTCCACGAAAGCGTCGACCTGGGAACCCAGCTGGCTCAGCTCGACCGTCTCGAAGTCCAGCGCCGCCTGGAACCCAGGCAGGACCGCCTCCGGGCGCGCCCAGACGATGCCAATGGCATCGCCGTCTTCGGAGTCTCCTGGCTGCGACAGAGCCTGAAATACCTGGTTGAAGGGTGCGAGATCCACCGAGCACACGGGCGGGCTCTTCGAGTTCGTCAGGTAACGACCCAGCACCTCGATGTTGAAATCCGAGATGAGCTGCAGCTTGAGGTTCATGGCCCGGAGAAACCCGTATCGACCACGTAATCGACCAGGGAACCCACCGTACGCATGGGTCCCTCGCTTTCGCCGATCATGGCGATGTCCAAAAGATCGAGCTGCAGCCCCAGGTCCTCGGAGAGCCTCTCCTCGATGCTGACAAGGAGGTTCACCAAGCCCAGGGAGTCCAGTCGACCTCCCTCCCCCACCAGCACTGTGTCGTTTGAGGCTTCTATGCACTGATCCTCGGGGAGCTGGCTGGCCAGCCCGCTGATACACGCAGACACGATCTCGAACACATTTTCACTCGACAGTATCGGCCCTCCACGAACGCCCGCCAAGGCAGAGGTTTTCCTTGGGGTCGGTATATTATTTCTACGCTCTTCACTTCCCGGAGGCCAGCACGATTCGGCAGGTTTCATTCAGGGGATTATCGGCGTTCTTCATCCTTTCCATGCGATCAATACACCAGTTTCTCCCCTTCAGGAAGCTGGTCATTCCGCGCATTCTGTCCATGTAGATTACACGATACCGTGAGAGCAAACCCCGTAGGTCGAGATCATACAATTCAGCAACGGGCTCGTATAGGATCACTTTGCCGGAACTCGAGTTCATCATATGGTGCAGAGCCTTGGTGAATATTCTCGGCATCATCTCCATGGCATGGAATGAAAACGCGATTTGGACATCATCCGGCAATGCGGGAATGGTCTCGGCTACGTTCGATACGTGAAACTCCGCTTCGATTCCCCATTTTTCAGATGCTTTGCGCGAGAGGTCCACATTTTTAGGCGACAGCTCGAGTCCGATGAAGCGGCATCGGGGGAACTTTGTTTTCAGATAAAGAACGTTGCGACCTGTTCCAGATCCGAACTCTACGACCGTAAAGGAACGATCCTTGATAAAAGAAGACATGTCTTCCAGAAAGGAACCCAACACTGCTCTTCTTCCGGCATCTCCCCTTCCATAAGATATCTTGTCATTGATGAGGCAGAAATCCTTTGGTTCCGGCTCTCCGAAAACATAGGTCTCGAAGTTGATTTCATCCTTTTCAAGACGGCGTGACCGTGTCTCGGCTTCCGAATCATAGCTCTTCATTACCGTCTCAGGGGTCCTCGGGTTCGATTTACGCCAAACCGCTATTCGAGGAGCGTAATAGCACAGCGCTGCCATGAGAAACGAAAATTCGGTATCCTTTCCAATCGGTCTTGGGAAATACCTTGATTGCAACATCGATTCATCCCCAGCCGGACAGACTGGATCGTTGGATTTCCAATTCCTCCGGGAAAACGATGGCCGATGTTGTTTTTTCGATAGGACTCATTGTCGTCTTAGGGATAGGAAGTTCCTTTCGTTCCACCCCAGGCTAACACGGTGTTTGGTAGCCTTTTCAGGTCACAGGGTGGCCTCTCACGCCTCGAGCCGCCTCCTGAATCGGCAAGAGAAACCGACTGGTGCGTTTTGTCCCGGCACTACGCTCCCAAACCCCGGTCCCGGACCCCGCCACCGCCGCCACGGGCGGACCCCACACAGGCGGCTGCTGCCGACATGAGGCTCAGGAAGCGGCTGAGAGAGCTGCCGCACCCGGTGGACCGCGAGGAGACCGCGCTTCGCCCTTCGAGAGGTGCCTCAGAATCGCGTTCACGACGTCGTGATCAACAATGAACGCGATGATCCTCAATTCCGCGTCGCAATTCCGGCACAACAGCGGGCCCATCTCATATGAGATGGGCCCGCTGGTGTACCCAGCGTGCGGTGGGGGGTGCGGATCATCGCCGCTCACAGATTATACGGCCAACGACCTCAATTGGGTATGAATGTCCTGCGCGCGAACCCAAACATCCGGAGGGACACTGCTCATTTCGACAGGTCGCGATGTAGGAGATCGCAAAGTCTTTGCGGCATCAATCAAGGCTTCCTCATGCTTCAGGTCTAACAACCTGGCGATCTTCTCCAGACTGACTTCCCGATCCTGCAGCAACCGGTCGAAGTCCACGAAATGAACGGCAGGCGTCCTGTGTTCCAGAGCATATGAGTAGGCAGTATTCCAATATTTCATCCAGAACGTCTCGTCAACAGCTAACGGCAATTCTGCGTCGTTCAACCAGCCGCCAAAATTTATCGGCTTGAAATTCTTGCCGAACTCATAGTGGCCGATCCACTTCATGTACTGCCTCGAGAATGCATCGCTCGCATGCACCTGCAAGAAGTGTTCATGCTGTCTTGCCAATGAACTGACATGCGCCAAGGGATGCCGGAATAGAACCAATATGCTAGACGTAGGGAAGACATTCTGTAACGCGTCGATTCTCGAAATGTTGGCATTATTCTTCGAGAGATAACGCATTCGCTGCAGATCGGGTCTCACGTCCTTTGCAAGCGTCAGTATCTTGCGAATGGAGTCTCTTAATGCACCCGCAAATTCTTCTGTAATGTCATCAGCCGACAGCGGCGCAAGCCATTGCCCCTGCACAATCTCATCCGCCATGTGCGTGAGCCAGACGACTTCTTCGAATGCCTCGGGGCTATCGAAAGAAATTTCCATGCCGTCCCCGTGTGCTCTCTCCTTTTTGGTACCGGCCTTCCGAAAGGATCCTGACAGCTTGTTCCACAGCAGCGGTGCGAGAATGAACGGCATATTACGGTACGTATAGGTATTGAATTCGCCTGTTGCATCGAGCAATTCCAGCAAAAGAGTCGTGCCCGCCCGCGGGAGTCCGGTTATGAACACTTCCTGAGAAGAGTCAACGGCCTTCAATTCTCTGCTGAATAGATCATTCTCCAGTTCACAGAGAATCTTCTGCACGATAGGGTGGCAAAACGCGAAACGATGCAAAAGGCGGTCAAGAAAATTGTAGTTACTTGAGGACGGCATTTCGCACCCACACGTAACTCATGGCCGCAACCGTCAATCCGATTATGACCAGGGGCGAGACGAAGCTTTCCAGAATCTCGACTCTGAGTTCGGGAACGATAGTGATGAATAGCCAATACATCGCGTAGAGCACAATAACGATAAGCAGGAACTTCAGCACAAATTTGAACGTGGCCTTGAATATATCGATCGAAGCTTGCCGAGTCATGGTTTCCTTGGCGTCGTCATCCAGCTTCGACGACATTACAACGGCCATTGCTTCGCGCGAACGCGTGACGAGTTCCATGGCTTCGTTTTTCAAATTTAAGAAAATGAACAGCTCAGAAAAAACGATGCACGAAATGATAAGAAATACATAAATCATGTCTTGTTTTATATCTCTGAATCGTCGTCGTTCTCTTGCTGCGGAGCATCTGCGTTGCTTCCCTTGGCGCTGCTTTTGGTAGTCCTCATTTTCTTTAGCAGCCGCTTTACCGGATACCATACGACGCCAGCTATCGCTAACAATAAAGTGACAATTCCAGCGAGAATTACGCCGATCAGTCCCAAACCGAGCCCGGGCCCAACATAAGCATAAGCGTTCAATGAGATCAGCGTTAGTGCAAAAAAAACTGAGATTCTAATCAAAGGTAATGACTTCATTTTCGAGATTCGGAGCACTGAGGAATAGCCGGAAAGTAGTCCACTCCGACCCACATGGCGTTAAAAACATGCTCGTTGTAACTCAATGACACCGATGAGAGATTGTTGAACTCCATTGCTTTATCGCCCTCGCTTGTTACTTCTAATACCCGACCTTGGCCCGGGACCACAATAACTACATTGCCATTCGGTAAGTACTGGTGCTTTCCCTTATGAGCAGACGAGAAATACAGATCTCCGTCAAACAGATCGTTTGAAAAGTCATTTGTCATTGGGTCGATCTTGATGATTTCAGAACGACCCCTGCCAGTATTGTTACTGTAGACTGAAATCTTTCCGTCTGCAGTGAAATCAGGGTCGTGCTGGCCGATCCAAGGTCCGTGGCTCCACCACCTCAATTGACGGTCATCAGGATCCAGAACGGCGACCAAATTCAATGTGCGGAAGCTCAATAACAGATCACCCGCCTCGAACATCGGGAACATGGGGGCTAGCTCCGAATGAAGCACATCGACGTCATTGGGATGAAAGATGTCCGGCGTCATGAAGGACATCATATCCTCCGGGTCTTGCTCCATCCTCTTGAAGGAGTGGTCGGGTCGGACACCGAACACGGCGGAGGACGACCCCATATTCGCGATGATGTCTTCAACCAGTGCCAGTTCTCGAATTTTCTTTCCGGTGTCGGCATCAAAGTTTTCCATGTAATTGTAGTGGCCATATGCGGTGCGGTCGCCGCGCCAGGTCCAGAAGCTACCGTCCTCGGCCCTGGACAAAGAATGGTGAAAAACGCCGTTCTTTATCCACATTGGATCCCCGCATGCGTCAAGCCGAGCCATCACGTCGCCAGCGTCCCAGCCTACGATGATCGAACCGTCACGAAGCACATAAAACGCGTGAGGGGTATCGCCTCCGTTCGATGGGCCGTCAGGATCCAGGGCATAATAATCAATGGGCCACGTGTGACGTCGCTCCCCCTTGTTGTCATACAGCCATGCTGCATGACGCATGTTCTCGCTGTCCCAGCCGGCCAAAACATAGTAGCCACTACCGATCCGATCGGGGTTGTGGATCGTGAAGGATTGGCGGGACCAATCGTCTCGTGCAAGAACGCGTCGGCCCTCGGGAACCAGTTCGCCGAATTCCCCCAGGCTCTTCACGGCTCGCGAGACGGAACGGATCGTGCTGAAAGGCCAGATTCTGAACTTCACGGTTGCCATGCCATAGGCAAACATCATCGCCGCAATCAGGAACGCGATCGAAACAACGAAAATGCGCTTAGCTAGCGTTTCTGACATGCCCGTTATCCTCCCCTGGGGGGGTAGCAGCTCTATCGAAAGACAAAACATCGTATCAGGCTGTCATCGATTCGAGAATAGACGGTGCCGGGCAGCAGAGCGAACTGTGAAGTATGTCGCGGTTATCGTGCGCCGTCACGACCGGATGACCTGTATTGCGTCATCGAAGGATTTGAACCCATGTTGGTTTTAGCCGCTGTCGCGCCATCGCGTTACACTGATTTCCGAATTCCCTTTGCCTACACCTCTCCGTGCGCAGACTCACCCATATGATGCCGAATTCGAGCGCGGACGGAGAGGTCGAACTCCCGACTTGCCTGCGGGTCCTCGAAGCACCCAGGTGTTGAATTCGATCCGGACGAGCGTTTCCCCCGCGTCATCATGCACATCACCAAGCCGCGCCGTCACCTCATCCGCTACCGCGGGGGTACGCGAACGCCTCGCGGGGCAAGCGCCGACGAAGCCAACAAGCCGCGGTCGGCGCCGGATCTCGCGAGCCGGGACGGGCGCCCCCACCCCTGGCCGAGCGAGATGGGGGGCCGACACACGTCCTCCCCGCCGAACCTGGGTGCGGCTGATCAAGCGGGCCAATGAGATGGACCCGCTGGTGTGCCCAGCTTGCGGTGGGGGGATGCGGATCATCGCGTTCATCATCGACCACACGGCCGTGGATGCACTCCTTCGCCATCTCGAGAGCCGACCTCGGTCCGAACGATGGCGCGGTCTGCCGCACACTGCCGGATTTCAAGCCACTTTGTGAACTGGCCCTGACGTAGGGTCCGTGATGGGTGTGTTCGATTCTCGTCCTCAGGGCGCCGGGTGCCCTCCGGCGTCCCAACCTATGTGGAAGACTCTTTCATGCTGGAAGCGCTCGGGATCCCGCGCTGAGTGGTCGGTTTTTGTGGCCAAAGGCGGTTTTAGCCATTCTTGATCAGGTAGTACTTCCCGAAAGTCCGATCCCTCAGGATGGTCTGATTCTTGCCCGCAAAAAACTCATCGATGGCCTTGCTCGCGCCAGGGAAGCTGTAATGCTCCAAGCTGCCCATATACTCGTCAAAAGCGATTACACCGCCTGCAACCACCAAGTCGTAAAGCGCTTCCAGAGTGGTCTTATAGGATTGGTACAGATCCGCATCGATATGCAAGAGTGCAATGTCACCGCCAGTGTATTTGGGCAAGCTGTCTTCGAAGAAACCTTTGACCAGCGTGACGTTGGCGCGCACCCACTCACCACCCAAGCCCGAGTTCTTTAACAGTAGGTTGACTCCTCTGAGATCCGCTTGCGCCCATTCGCCCTTCTTTGGATTTCTGGGACTGGTATCCTCAACACTAGGCTCGGGAAAACCTTCGAAAGAATCGAAGCCCCAGATTTTTCTTCGACTGCCGTCCTGCGAAACCAGGTACGACCAGAACAGAAGCGTGGTGCCGAGGCCAACACCACACTCGATAATATCCCCCGGATGCTGTCGCGCTATCTTGTACAGTCGCTCTTGGTACATGAGTCTCGCAGCGTTCGACAAGTTGAAATCCGGCAGCGGAATCGCGAGTTTGGCCTGAGCCAGTGGAGTCGAACCGGGCTTCGGGGTGCGGGGACAAAGCCGATCGAAGACTCTTCTAACCAAGTATTTCATAGCTGTCGTCTTCCTGGCATGACGTTGCCGAGAGCCTGTTGCATCACCTACTAGAAGCCTCGCCTGACACTACCAGTGGAAATCAACATGACGTGGTGGGATAGCTCAAGACCTTTGATCTCGGGATAGCGCGACCGTTTCAGCTCACGCACACGGTGGCACATGACGATCGTCAGCATTCAACCAAGTCTTCCTTAGGTAGAGGCCACAAATTGGGGCGATCCATGTCGCAGTCGCTCTTGACGAAGTACGATTCATCTGCATCAATCGCCTGCGCGGTGGGGATCCTCCAGAGGAAGTTGATCGGCTGCGCGTTGGGCCGCCATGGTTGGAACACCTGGGGAAACTCCCGAGGGAGGAGTCCAGCAGCCCCGAGAACGGGGGCAAGCCGCGACGACGAGCACTGGTAGTCTGCCGCCACGCAACCGAGCCCTTGGCCGAAACCGAGCGCTGTGTAAAGGAGTTCACGAAACGCATCGACCTTCTCCTCATTCCATACGGACCGCTTCGCGGGAATCAACTCTATGAGTCGTAGGATCCGAAGCCCATCGGCAGCAGGGTCATCCGGTGCCTTGATCGTCTCAATTCGCACGATGGCTGCACCTTGTCGCTCAAAATCGCCAAGAATGTGGTACCGGAAGCCAGCGCTTTCGAGGTAACGCCACCGCCAAAAGTCGTGATCTCGAACCCGCGAAAATGAGAATACAGGCCGAACGCTCGACTCATAGAGCCGATGAAGCCCGTCTACCAGGTCCCCTGTCTTCAATGATCCTCTGGCACAGCGGCACGAAGCGCATTCGGAATTCACGACGGGTATTTGTGGCGCAGTCGGTGAACCGTCCGACCCTGTCAACTGACGGTACCCGCTGGGTTCGAGTACGGCCACATACCGGTGCAGCCTAGATTGGATTGAATACCCCATCAGTTCATACGTCGACACAATCTTGGCATTTGCTCCGAGCGTGAAAGTGACCGCGTGCGTGCGCTCCATCTCTCGTAAAAGCACCACCCCCAACCCGCTGGTACGATACCGCTCGGCGACACACCACATCGTTAGCCCCACGCCAGCGGCCTCCTTGCCACGGACGTCATACGCTCCAGGAATGCCACCAAGAAATCCTGCAATCCCTTCAGTATCCACAAGCACGAGTTGGCCTGAGCCATGATTCGCCAGGTCCCCCCCCCTGCAGTATTGCCAATCAAACAAACACCGGTTGTAGAGAGAGTGCTCTGCGGCCCAGTTGGTTTTCAAGAACTCAACCAACTGGTCGTACATGTCATCCTCATATGGCACGATCTTCATTTCTTGCTCAACAACTCGAACAAGCCCCACAACGGATGGTAAACCCACGCGATGAACCTGCCGCCAAAGGCCTCTGCGGGTACGGGCGGCCGAATGACCTTGCATCCCCTTGAATCGGCAACCTGCATCGACCGATAGATGTCATCGACCTCAAAGCACAGGTGCAGCAGTTTCACGCCCTTTTCGAGGCTTTGAGTAATCGGTGTGTCATCGTCCGCAGGCTCAAGGAGTTCAATCACTGTGCCGCCGATCGTCACGAACGCTACCCGAACCTGTTGGACAGGGTCGAGTGTCACCTCTAGATCGGCAAGGCCCGCAAGGTCGATGCTCCGTACCGCCAACCCTACGTGATGCAGGACAGCCGTCGGCCCAAACAGGTCTACGACCGGGGGCTTCATTCCGCCAACTTTCGCGAAACTACCTCGACGATCTCAGGGACTGAGTTCATCAGAGTCATCTCTTCCATCGTGAACGACATTCCGAAGGCGGCCTCGATTTCCATCACCACCTCCAGATGCCGAAATGAATCCCACTGCGGGATTTGCTCCTTCGAAGCAGCCAGCGTCACGTCCCCGGCCAGAACGCCCAGGGTGCGCGCCACGACGTCCTGAACTGTTGCGAAGACGTCCATCTTCACTCCTCTTGGACCACCTTCACATGAATTGGGCACAAGGCCTTCTCCCGGTCAATGACCCCTTTGGATTCATCGGCATACTTGGTCGATATGAACTGATAAAAAGGACCATTCCGCTCTGTTTTGCGATAGCTTGCAGATACCGCAGTGTTCCGCAGATGGTCGCATACCACCGCAAGTATTGCTTCCTCTATTCCTTTGCCCATGACCCGGCAGCTCATCACGAAGTCGATGATCCTTCCCTCCCGCAAGTCCGCCGTCGCTAATCCAGTCAAACCGGATTCGCCAAACTTATCAGCTACCCAGAACGCTAGCGCCAATCGATCCTGGCCCTGGCACCACCGCCAAAGTTCCTGCTGTTCCATCCTTCGAGTTGCCATGTTGAATTGGTTCGTCTTGTTGAGCAATTGTGCCGCACGCGGCAAACTCGCACGATCCAAGCGTTTCACAGTGAGCACCACACCCAGCGATGAGAGCCACTCATCCAGGGAATCGGCCGAAGATGCAGCCTCCTTCCGCTGGGCTTCCTCCTTATAGAGTAGGGTCCGACGCTGATCTTCGGCCGTGATCCTCGCCGTCTCGAAGCAGTCCAAGCTTGCTAGAAACGAAGGATAGGCAGCAACATCGGCCGGCAACTCGGGCACTAAGATCTCAGGGAATACGTACCGCACCCGGTCTCGCTCCACCGGATTATCATCTAGGAAAACCGCCGAAGAGGGAAGCAGGTTCAATTCGTCGAGAATCGAACCAATATTCTGGGCCTTGTCCCGCCAGCTGATTCTGATAGCCGCAAAGTCACCTGCTCGCAGCACCATTTCCGGGTGCCTCTCAACCGCCTCCATAGCCAAGCCGGGGTCGTTCTTCGAACAGATGGCGAGCAGCAGGCCGCGATTCTTAAGCGCCAATAGCTCCCTCTGGAATTCAGCGAAGCTCTCCCCAACGCCATCATGTCCCCCGAGCCTCAAGTTCTCCATCCCATCATCCCCTACGATGCCACCCCAGAGTGTGTCGTCGAGGTCACAGATCACCAGCTTCCTCGCGTAACCGAGGATCCCCCGCAGCACCGCCTTCATCTCGGCAGCCGCCTTGAGGAAAAAGTCCCTCGAGTAGTTCACTTTCGCCAAAGCTCGCAGCTTCGGGTCGAATGCCGGCTGGCCGAGCGCTGCATACCAGGATTGTGTGTCGAGTACAGTCACGTTCTTCGTACCATCCAGCCCTTCGCATAGCCGGAGGTTCATGCGCATGACCGAATGGGCCAGCCCTCCGGGCCGCATCGTCATCCCAGCGATCCAACGACGATAAGGTGGTAACGCCCATGACAATACGAGAACGTGTCGCCACCGCTCCGCGGTCCGAGCCACCAGTTGGGAGAACTCGTCCACCTCTTCCAGCAGGCCCTTGGCCTCCATCACCTCACACCGTGAGAGCTGAGCCAATGAGGCGAACGTGTTCTCCGGTGTAGTCCACACAATGAGCACACCGTCGCCCTGGGCGTCGCCGAGGGCACCTCGAACCTGCCCAAATTTCACGGACGCATCGATCGCGGGAGGATTGGAGGGGTCGCTGAGAATGCGAACGATTGGATTGACGACTGTATCTGCGACGATCAGCGCCTGAACGATGGGTAGAGGCTCCGCCTCCGCCCCACCGCGCTTCGGTGGTTTCACTTCAACCTCCGTGTCTCTCGAATACTCTTTCTTTGGGAGGCGTTCACGAGGGTCCATTAGACTTAATCCCCGAAGATTTTCCGATCCATCCTCTCCACTACTCTACTCGCATGTCGGCCCGGGATGGTGGTAGTCGTGCAGACCGCGGACGATCTGGCCACCTGGCACCCACATGTGCACGCCCTGGTGTCACGGGGCGGCTGGCCGCGGGGCGCGGAGGGGTTTCACCGCCAATAGCGGCCTGATTGAGGTGTGGCCCGTGCTCGCCCGACAAACCGACACCGGACGCGACTCGGCCTGACCGGGCACATCGCTTGCGGAGCCGAGGAATCTTGATGCTCGGAACGCTGTGGGGATAGGCACCTCGACCAGATCCTGTGTCGTTTTTCATCCTGCCAGCGTGATAAGCTTTGGTGCGTGAAAAAGGGACTTCCTGGCCCCGACATCCGTTGCTCCCGTGAGGTTTTTCTTGGTGCTGACTCGGGACTGCTGGCGTGATGCCGGGGAGGCGGCACGTGGCACAAGATGCTTTCCAAGACAAGGTAGCGCTGGTCGTTCGAAGGTCCACTTCGGGCTACGCTGGACCTGAGGTCGCCGCTCATATCCGGGCCACCCTCTTGGGGTGGGGACTGGGAAAGGCCAACCCCGAGGCACCGCTGCAAGATATCATCGCCAATGGCGCCTCGGTCCTCATCAAACCAAACTGGGCGCATCATGTCAACGGCTCGGGCGACGAGATGTCTTCCATGGTGACACATCCTGAGTTCATTCTGGCGAGCCTGCAAGAAGTGCTCGCCTGCGAACCCTCGAATCACTCAGGTGTTGAATTCGATCCAGACGAGCGTTTCACCCGCATCATCATGCACATCACCAAGCCGCACCGTCACCTCACGCGCTACCGCGGGGGTACTCGAACGTCTCGCGGGACAAGCGCCGACGAAGCCAACAAGCCGCGGTCGGCGGCTGATCAAGCGGGCCTACGAGATAGACCCGTTGGTATGCCCAGCATGCGGTGGAGAGATGCGGATCATCGCGTTCATTGTTGATCACGATGTCTTGGACGCGATTCTGAGGCACCTCGCGAGGGCCGAGACGCGATCCCCTCGCGGCCCACCGAGTCTTGCAGCCCTCTCCGCCGTTTCATGAGTCTCATGTCGGCAGCAGCCGCCTGTGCGGGGTGTGCCCCCGGTGGTGGCAGCGAGGCTTGTGATCGGGGTTCCAGAGTCATTGTTCTCGGACGAAGCGCACCAGTTGGCGGCGCCTGACGATTCCGGAGGCCGCTCGAAGCCTGCGAGCCGGCACTGAGACTCGAAACGGCGCCCGAGCCTCGTGATATCCTGGAGCCCAACGAAAGGAAACACCTATCCTTCACAATGCCCGCATGAGAGTGTCCCCTACTTTAACGACTTGATTTGGTCCGAGTAATTATGACGGGCTTTGCACTCAAGGTTGCGTGCGAGTTACCCGACCTGCCTATCGTCCAAGGATTAGCGAAATGTGTGGAATCGCCGGCATCTTGATGCGTGATTGGCGGGCATCGGCGGATCCACGAATCGCTGCCCGCATGGCTGACACTATGCTTCATCGCGGTCCAGATGCGGAGGGCGTCTGGAACGAAGGTCCCGTTGCGTTCGGCCACCGCCGCCTGAAGATCATTGATTTGTCGGACCGAGCGGCGCAGCCCATGAAGACCAGCGATGGCCGGTATGTCATTACCTACAACGGCGAGATCTACAACTTTCAGGCCCTGCGCCAAGATCTGCAGACCGGTGGAGCACAGTTCCGTTCGGAAAGCGACACTGAGGTACTGCTTCAGCTCTACGCTCGCGATGGTGCTGAGATGCTCCAGAAGGTCAACGGCATCTTCGCATTCGCTATTTGGGACCGCGCCAAGAAGAGGTTGTTCGCCGCTCGCGATCACATCGGCGTAAAACCTTTTTATTTTTGCGCCGATTCCGAAAGGGTCTTATTTTCTTCAGAAATCAAGGCCTTGCTTGCAGCTGGGCACTCGCCAAAGGCTGAGCGAGCGCGACTGGGAGAGTTCATCTTCTTTGGCTCGGTAGCGGGCCGGCACACCCTGTTCGACGGCGTTAGTCGGCTACTGCCCGGAGAGTATCTGACATTTGAGCCGGGTGGCGACCTTCGCTTCTGCCGCTATTTTGATCCTACATGGACTGCGCCAGGCGAGGCAGACGCAGAAACCGCACGAGTGGCTTCTGCCTTGGAGTTAGCGGTCGAACGGCAAATGGTTAGCGATGTCCCCGTAGGATCGATGTGCAGCGGGGGAGTGGACTCCAGTGCTATCACCGCAATCAGCGCACGCAAACATCCAGGTATCGCTACATTCTGCATAAAGGTCGCCCAGGAGGGTTACGACGAGTCAGAGTTTGGGCGGCTCGTTAGCCGGACTTTCAACACCGCCCATCACGAATTGCCGTCGACGCCGCAGGATTTCTACGAGCTTCTGGCAACTCTGACCTGGCTGCATGATGAGCCTCTGACTCACCCGAACTCGGTGGCCATTTTTCAGATTTCCAGATTGGCGCGCGAGCATGTGGTGGTTCTCTTGAGTGGGGAAGGCGCTGACGAGCTGTTTGCTGGCTACGGCCGCTACGCCCGCATTCGATGGCTGTTGCGGTTGCGCAAGGCGACGCCTCGCTTGGCTGCTTCCACCCTCAGTGCATGGGTGGAGAAGAACCGCAATGGCCGAAGGGCGGCTCGGATTTTGGATATCATGGAAGCCGGCAGTGACGCTGAGGTCTTGGCAATGAGCCAAGCCAAAACCCATAGGCAACTCTTCGGGCGAATAGCTCCCGAGCTCAGTATTGGCTGGGAAGAGCGTCTTCGAATCGCTACCGCAGCCCGGGAGGCGCGCCGAAATGATCCGCTGACGGCGGTTCTTCTTCACGAACAGCAGACGCATTTGCAGACTCTGCTAGACCGGCAGGACAAAATGTGCATGGGTGCTTCGATCGAAAGTCGAGTCCCGTTTCTCGACGTGGAACTCGTGCGCTTGGCCAACGCCCTTCCAGGGAAGGTGAAGTTGCGCGGCAACAAGAGCAAAGCGGTCTTGCGGGACGCAGTGGCCGGGATCTTGCCGGGGGAGATCGTAAACCGCCACAAACACGCTTTTGCCCTGCCGCTAATCGCACGTTTGGGACGAACTGCTCCGGGGGCGGCTCTTGTAGAAGGCGTGTGTCGTGGCGATCTGGTCGAAGCCGGCGTGGTAGACGGGGGAGAGGTGCGAAAGCTAGCGCGACAAGTGCAGGCAGGCAACGTAGGTCACGCTGATCTGCTCTGGGGACTGGTCAGTCTTGAGACTTGGTGGAGGGTGTTCATCTCACAAAAGGTGCTACCGAGTATGGCCGAATTGCCGGCGTGGCGAGTCAAGAGTTCGAGAGAGAAGAATCGATCATGAAAGGGCTGTGGGAGAGTATCTTGCCAGACCCGACTGGTCCTTTTGGACGAGTGGTCGAGCGCATACGGGGAACTGAGATCCTGCCCAATCTCGAGCTCCTTAGGCAGAGTGAGTCCTGGTCGCTTTCAGAGCTTTCGTCCTTTAGAGACCGCAAGTTAACAGAGCTCCTACAGACGACATATCGGGATTGCCCTTGGTATCGGCAGCGGTTTGAGGATGCTGGATTAACGCCGAATCTCGTCTTTACTGCGGCAGACCTGACCGCACTGCCGATCTTGAAGAAAGATGACCTTCGGCAAGGGCAGCAGCACGGGTTGGAATCAAGGCGAATAGCACAAATGCGATTGGATGGCGCTGCTTCGGGAGGGACTACTGGCGACCCCATTCAGATCAAGATGTCCCGTGAGGCCAGAAATCTCGCCGGAGCCGCACAGTTGAGGGGGATGGAATGGTGGGGACGCCGACTGGGTGAGAGGACGGCGGTATTGTGGGGGCGGCAACCTCCCCATGACATGACGTTGACAGCCAAGCTGGCAGAGAGAGCCAAGCTGTTTTTGACGCGGAGAATGTACTTCAACAGCTTCTACCTCGACGACGACATTCTCGGGCGCTACTACCAACAGATTGCCCGCTTTCGGCCCGTAATCCTCAGAGGTTATGCTAACTCTGTCTACCTGATGGCGCGTTTCATTCAGCAACGCAACCTGCCGCCGTTTGCTGGCTTGAAGTTAGCCAGTTGTACCAGCGAGCGTCTGGATGAAGAAATGCGCGCGGTCATCGAGGATGTGTTTTCCGTTCCGGCAGTGAATCAGTACGGCTGCGGAGAGGTCCTGGGCATAGCCAACGAGTGTCCCGAAGGGCGCAACATGCATGTCAATGAGGAGCACGTGATCCTCGAGACCGTGGACGAGCGTGGTCAGCCGATCGAAGGCGAACCCGGTAGGATTCTTCTGACCGACCTTGATAACTTCGCCATGCCGTTGATTCGCTACGAGTTGGGCGATTTGGGTATCTTGTCTCGTGAGCCTTGTTGCTGCGGTCGCGCGCATCCGATCCTACGCGATGTGGTCGGGCGGATGTCGGAGGAATTGGTTTTGGCCAACGGTCGCAAGATCTCCCCCGCCTATTGGTCGGTGCTCTTGCGCCCCTACCCGGAGATCAAGCACGCCTGCGTTCGCGTCATGTCGCCTAGCCACCTGCAGATCGACATGGTTTTGGCGGGTACGCTAGCAGCGGACAAGAAGCGCTATCTAGAGGCCTCTGTTGACGAGGCGGTGGGCAGCGGTATCACGACGGAATGGCGGCAAGTGGCGAGCATTCCGCCAGTAAGATCCGGAAAGACTCCGTGGGTAAGACGGCCGGAGCAGGAAGTAGCCTTATGAGGTACCTGCCAGAGTTGCACCGCCCCATCGACCGCCAAACCCAAATCAAAGGCGGTCCACGACTGCCCCGGACACTGGCGTGGAGGCGAGTGGGTTGATGGGCAGGTCTGGCCCGGTGCTGCCATCATTGAAGACCTTTTGGCGCGGATCTAGACATTCAAGAAGAAAGCTGCTGGCCGGCAAGCTTGAGCGGCCCGGTATCACCACCACGGTAAGTGATTTCGCCCTGGGTGGCCGGGGTCCTCAGACTTACGCCCGGGCTTGAAGACTGACGACTGCCCGAAGGGACTAAAGTAATCTCTCGCCCCGCCCCACATTGACGCCTGGCACGCCGCTATAAGCTATCACGCGCCGGCGAGACGGAAACCCGATGGACGTAGGAACTGAGGGAGGGTCAAGGTTGCTAAAGAAGGCCTTATTTCCCTCCCCAGACTTTCCAGAAACACTCCCTCAGCCGAGATCCCCCTTGGCGCCATGACCCTCGCCCGCCCCCTCAGCCAAAGAAAACCGCACAGGCTGAGCAGTAGCCTTCCGGTTCCTCCACGGCACCTCATGGCAGGTCTGCAAACCAGTGGGGCCTCCATCAACCTCATGCTACCGCTCAGCTTTCTCCTCGTGGCGCACCAGCGCGACGTAAGCGCCCAGACAATGGATCGCCACAATCATCAATCCCCATCGCCACACCGGCCCCAGCCCTATACGCTGGACAACGACTCCAGCCAGCGCAAGAACAGCTGCGGGCACCATAATCGTCAACGTAACCCGAGCGTGAGACCATCCGACCTTCACCAGGCGCTGGTATAGGTGACTCCGGTGAGCTTGCCAGACACGCTCGCCGCGAAGAGCGCGCCGCATGAGCGTGTAGGCCCCGTCAGCCAGGAAGAACCACAAACACAGAGCCGCGACGAAGACCAGTATCGGCGCCCGGCCCCGGCCGGCAGCCAGCGGCATCACGGCGAACAGGAAGCCCAAAGTGAGCGACCCAACATCACCCATGAACACCCTCGCCGGGTGCCAGTTGTGGAACAGGAATCCCGCGCAGGCCGCCGCCACCGCAATCCCCATGGGCGTGGCCCAGCTCCCCCACCCCACCACCGCCAGGCCAAGCCCGGCCACCACACCCTGCACGCCCGCAAACCCGTCGATCCCGTCGAGGAAGTTGAAGATGTTCACGACGCCGACGATCCACAGGATGGTCAGGGGCCACGCCAGAGGCCCGAGCGGGACATCAAGAGGGGAAGGCAGAGGGACGCGCTGCAGCGGGCCGAGTCCCTGAACTACAATCAGAGCCGCCACAATCTCCACAAAGAGTCGCCAACCCACCGGCAAGCCCTTCCTGAAATCGTCGGCCCAACCGAGAGCAGCCATCAGCCCGACGCCGACGATTACCTCCCATCCGGGAAGTGCCATCCCAAAGGCCGCCGCGACACCGAGCCCCGCCGCGAGCCCCACGAGGATGCCGATCCCCCCTCCGCGCGGCACCGGCGCATCGTGCGACGACCTCACGTTGGGAATGTCCAGCACCCCCTGCCGCTGGAGGATCGGCACGAGGATCAGAAGCGTAGCCCAGCACATAGCCGCTGCCGGGAAGGCAATCAAGAGTAGCCGAGCCCCCACACCTTCACCAATACCATAGCCCGCTTAGAAGAGCGCTCATTAGGCAGTAGGTTGTACCGGCGCGGTCCGGGTCAACAACCGGAAAAACCCAAGAAGACCACCCGTACCGTAACTCACGTGATACATCGGAAAAAGAATCGGCAGCAGCAATGCCAACGGTAGTCTCCGGTATCGCATGGCCTGCTGGACTCCGGAGAAGAACGCAAGGAGGACATACAGACCACCGGCAGCCCCAACCACGTAAAGCGCCCGCGGATCAACCGCCACCGCCGCAGCCGCGAGAATCAGGCCCAACACGAACAACATGGGTATGGCGTGCCGCCAGCGGAAAGAGTACGGGGCCAGCCACCAACGATACGGGTTCCAAGGTCCTCTGTCGAGCAGCGTCTTTTTGAAGAACTCGTACAACCTGCCCTGGTTAAAGTACTGCACCCGAATTTCCGGGTTCAACCATACAACTCCACCGCCATTACGAATTCGTTCGTTAAACTCTTGATCCTGCGTGTGAATCAGCCGTTCGTCAAACAGCCCAATGCGGCCGAATACCTCACGTCGAAAAAACCCAAATGGCACCGTGTCCACCGGCCCCTCCTCCGGGTTGAGTCGGAAATCCGAGTTGCCAACACCGAATTTATGGGTTGTCAATCCTTGAACCAGCGCGGCCTGAAGCGTGTTATCCCGAGCGATGGCCTCCGCAACCCCTCCGACGTTGTCGGCCCTCCCGAGTTCGACAGTTGAGCGGCTGATTCCAACGTTTCGGTGAAATCCAAGCGAGTAGATTCAACACCTTACGAGTCGATGTCGAAATAGTCGTGTAATGGCATGTGATACATTGTGCAACGTTTGACAATATAAGCTTGAGTCATATATAGTCATGGCATGCAGTTGAAGGTCACCCGCTCCGGTCCGCGCACCTACCTCCAGATCGTTCACGCCTACCGCGACCCGGAAACAGGCCGCCCGAAGCAACGCCACATCGCGAATCTCGGACGTGCAGACCAGCTCGGCGAAAGCGACCTCGACACCCTGATCAACGGCCTGTTGAAGTTCACCAATCGGACGATGCTCGACGAG
>SDBT01004504.1_pt1 | contig 23643 bp, 21 predicted proteins | sample 2277101 | NCBI WGS metagenome assembly SDBT01 (sample SAMN10404973, study PRJNA504765) | marine sediment metagenome | isolation source: marine sediment core GS10_PC15, 103 cmbsf | place: Arctic Ocean: Southern Knipovich Ridge | collected 2010 | reverse complement strand
ACTATGAACAGACTTCAAGGCCGTAAATATAGTTGGCTGGGTAACAAAAAATTAATATTCCAGGGTGCCACTTATACCTGAGATAATACGGCCTGTTAATAACCGTGAAAATCCGTGTTAATTTCGATAACTTGTTTATGATAGATACTAACAAATCGATACTATGAGAACATTCCAGCTTATCCTTGTGCTTTTATGTGCCCACTTACTCTGCCAGGCACAATTCAGATCGGTTGGCTTTATTGTCGGGGCCGGTCATACTGTTGTAGATGTTGAAAAAGCAATTGATTACAGTCCTCTTGAAGAATGGGATAAAATATCCGTTGTCATCAAAGGTACGGCCGAGTACCAGCTTAAGGAAGGCCTGATGCTTGGGGGAGAGTTCGGCGCAAACAGGCTCTATTACTGGGAGTATAAATGGTCCGACGGATTCTATTCAGGTACCCGATACCGGTCGGAATGGACAACCAATCTGGGGGTGCATATCACTAAATATTTCGGAGAAGTATGGTTTGTGCAGGGTGGAGCCGCCGTTCATATATTCAATGATGGCTCTGGGACTGTGGTTGGATTGCTGGCAGCCACAGGCGCAGATCTTACCATATCGGATAAACTAAAGATCCCCCTTGCGTTGCGTATTGAACCGGTATTCGGAAACGCCACACCCATTGCCTTATCAATTGTCACCGGTATGAAATATGTGATCAGGTAAACCGCTTACTGAGATTGTTATTTTGCCAAAGATATTATCTTTGTGCCGATTTTATAAAGTTGATAAAAATGAACAAAACACTTATTATAATTTTATTCATCTTCCTGGCTGCAGCATGCAGAAACTCAAGTTCCAGGAAATCTCAAAGTGAGGCTGATATACACAAGGTGACCATAGAAGAGGTATTACATGCGGCCGGATACACCTATTTGCTGGTATCTGAAGATAGAAAAGAGCAATGGCTTGCAGTTCCCGAGATGGATGTGAATATTGGGACAACCTATTATTACCAGGGTGGTTTGAATATGCCTGAGTTCAAGAGCAGGGAACTCGACAGGGTTTTTAAGTCTGTTATTTTCCTTGAGCAAATCAGCCTGGAGCCACCTTTACCACCTGAGAACGTTTCACTTTCCACGGCTCATTCGGCTACTAAACCAGTTGAAAAACTGGACATTTCGGTTGAAGTGGCCAAAGATGGAATTTCCATAGCAGATTTGGTTTCGGAGAAGAAATCGTACGATGGGAAAACGGTGAGAATCCGGGGACAGGTGACAAAATACAATGCCGACATCATGGATAAAAATTGGATTCACCTTCAGGATGGTACTGAGTATGATGGGACGTTTGACCTCACCATTACATCAGACATTGCCGTTGAAACAGGGAAAATTCTGACATTTGAGGGGAAAATTGCCCTTGACAAGGATTTCGGTTTCGGATATTTCTATGAGATCATCATGGAAGAAGCAAAAATCATAGACTGAATCATACCCGGTATACCTACAGATTTAACATTCACATTGCTGACCGCTCTTATTCGATCATCCACAATGCGATCGTTTCAGCATCTTTTATATAAATCCTGTTCCCGGCAATTACCGGATGTGCATAGGTCGGTGTGTCAGCGACTTTGATTTTAGCCAGCTCTTTATATTCCTCTGCAACAGGTTCAATAACAATCAATTCAGCACTGCTTGGCAGGGCCAGTATTACCGGACCCGCATCAAGAATGGCTGCGAAACCACCCCGATCATGTTTGAGTGTATCTACCCAGGCCGTTATTCCGGTTTGGGCATTGAGGCAAAAGAGATTTCCCATGTTTGAGTAACCGAAAAGCAAATCGTTATTAAGTACAGGTGTATTAAACTGTACAGCGACTTCACTATTGCTCCAGAGTTCTTTGGCTACAAAGCCGTCACCCTGCTTTTCAATCTTCACAGCCTTCGTACCCCTGCCTGCCCCTGTAAAAATGACGGTTTGTCCATCCACGATTGGTGTTGCAGCGTTGTAGGCTCTCCTTTGCGGTGGGAATGGCAGTTTCCATTGCAGCGTTCCTGCTAATAGATCTATTCCCACAATACTTTTTTCCGTTAGTGTTACGATCTGTTTTGTTCCGGCAACCGATAACAGAACTGGTGAGGCATAGTCAGGTCCCTCGTCAGACCACCGCCAATTTTCGTCTCCAGTATTTATGTCATATGAGATAATCGCACCGTTCTCCACCCCTCCCAGCTGAGCAATACACTTGCTGTTAACGATCATGGGTGACATCGCGGTGAAAAACATGGGCACAATTCCAGGAAAGGGATCCTTACGCCATACTACTTTGCCTGTGGCAGCATCCAGGCACGAAAGAACTCCACCAACGCCAAGTGTGACGATCTTTCCGTCTGCCACAACTGGTGAACTCCTGGGTCCGGGATGTCTTGCGGCTGCTCCAGTCACAGCCTGAGTTTCGTACTCATCCCTCCACAGTTCCTTTCCATCATCTTTGTCCAAACACAGGATGACTTCACTCTCGTTTTGTCGTGTAAAGACATAGAGCTTGTCACCAACAAGAGCGGGTGTTGCATCTCCTGCACCAACATTGACTTTCCATACTAAAGACAATTCTTCCGGCCAGATCTCTGGTGCTATGAAATTCGCTACAACACCGTCCCTATCTGCTCCCCGCCACTGGGGCCAATCCTGGCCAAGAACCCTTGTTACACTTGATAGAACAAAGGTTGCCAAGATCATGATGAGAAACAATTTCAAGTTTTTCATGGTTTCACATTTTTGATTTGTATAGTAATAAAAAAGACTGGGAGTAGGCAGTAAATAATTAACTCATGAGTATTATATTATTCTACGGTCTTCCATAACCCAAATGGACTGAACAAACCATAATCCATCAGGTAGTATTTACTAATCCCGGGTTGATTCTCCGGGGCCCTGTTCCAGTCGTGGGGACCGTTAATCCACTTGTTATTGTCTTCATAGAAGTATCCAAATGTGTTTTTCAGGCTACCCACAATCCGCACGGAAATCTCATTTTTCCCTTCTGTAAGCATTTGGGTTACGTCCAGTTCTTCAGGTGGCCAGGCAATGATCCCGGCTTTCTGGTTGTTCACCTGGACTTCTGCTACAGTACCGTTCCACCCTGTCAGCTTCACTTTGAAATTGGCCTTTCCTTTTTCTATGGTATATTCCTGTGAATAAGATACTTTGTCAGAATAAAACGGATATCCGGCATCCTTCCAGGAACCCAGAGCACTCAGGCTGCCATTGGTAATCTCAAAACCCGTTTTCTTAGGTCTTACAATAAAATCGCCCAGAATATAAACCGGCATTACCTCGGCAAAAATGGACATTCGCTTTGCTCTGAGAGTAATGGTATTCCGGCCAGGTTTAAGAAGTTGCCCAATTTTATAGACAGGAAAATCAACATCTATCCAGTATTCACCATCCTCTTTTTCTATCAGGGAATCATTAATGCTTACGGTCCACAATTCAGGTCTTTCCACCACTGCCTTTGCATTGTACAATGCTGAAATATCAGTCCCATGTGCCACCTGGAAGTGATATTCAACCTCAAATCCTGTACTGTCACTGAAGGCTGTATCAAGGTCAATATATTCCGTTTTATATTGGATCTTATGCTGCCAGGGATTACCAAACTCAATGCCAAAATCATTGAATAACGCGATCAGAGCCTCCATAAAATAAGTATCTTTCATTTCGCTATTCGGCGTATATAGATCGAGATAGTTCAATACCAGGATATTATCTGATTCCGCATTAACGTGAATATCCTCCATTCCAGGAACTTCTGTCCATGATTTTTCCCCGGCCACGAATCCGGTTTCATTTTCCACCTTGTCAGAAATAAAGTACAATGCACTCCCGATAGGTTGAAGCTGAACATCGAAAGACAGTTTCCCTTCTTCTATCGTATTTGATACATTGTGGATATTTCCGTTCTCAAGATCCAATTTTACAACACTCTTCCCGGCTGCCTTAATACGGACATAAGCGCTGGAATACTGGTCCGAATTGACCAGCATGAGCAATTGCCCATCCTCAAGAACCCGGCGCTGGTGGTAAAGCTCACCCTCAGCACTCATTTCATTGATTGAGAAATCATCGGTGTATAATCGTTCTTCGGCTGCCGGATCATGCAGGCTGTTGACAGATATCCATTGTTCGGAATAGTTTTGCTGCAACTGTTGAACATCTTCACTTTTTACTCCATCTATGCGTGGAATTTTGGGACAGAACGACAATACCTCTCCACCGTCCGCCAGGAAGTCTTTCAGCAAGTCATATGTTGTCCTGTCAATATTTTCCATGTGATCCGGAATGACGACGGTCTCATACGCCCGGTAACCGACAACCAGCTGTCCATTTTCAATCTTTCCAAGGGTTTTCAGCACATTTTCGGACCCAAGGTCATATTCAATCTGTTCCCTTTCCATCTGGTAAATGAAATGTTTGAAATCCCGCTGTATCTTTTCAACTACCGGATTACGCCTTACACGCGAAAAGTACATCCATGCTGTTGTGTTCGGTTGCAGCACCAGGATTTTATTGATCTGCTCCCCGGTAGACATGGCCATGCTGATCCTGCCGATATAATCACCCATTATCTTATAATTGTCCCACCAGGGTTCATGATAGGAAAATGAAGGGGGATAATCAAATTTCCTGACCCCCTTAAGGGTGTAATATGATAAATGCTGATTGACGAAGTTCACCCCAAGCACTCCCTGCCAATCAACCAGGCGTTTGAAATTCCTGAAATCCATCTCCCATCCCCCGCCTCCATAGGTCTCGCTCAGGGTCCTGTTCCAGCCAGCCTGGTTTGCTGCACTCAGCAATTCCCTTACGGCCCGCGTATTTCCAAACTGCCCGCCCTGCCCATCACCGATCATTTCGTTACCCAGCATATCTATCCCCGGCATCTGGTGCCAGATGTAAAATGCCGCTTCATCAAAACCATGGGTGGGTTCGGGCCATCCATGTTCCCAGTAATGCCCGGTCCAGACCAGACCATTCTTCTCACAATACTTTGACCATGGTTTTGCCCAGCGATCAAGGAACATTTCGAGGATCAATTCATAATAATCATGGCGGGTTCTTTTCCAATCTCCAACTTCGTATAAAAGAGACGGAAGATTCACCTTCAGATCATACCCCCAGCGGGAACTGAAGGTTTCCCATAAATCCGGCGTCCAGCGCATAACCGTACCTGGTCCCATGGCAGCTTCAAGGTTGGGTTCATCGGTAAAAATGCCGGGAACAGTGACCCCGAAATCCCTTTTGTTGTATTTTTCATATCCCTTCATGGTAACATCCATGAATTTTTTAGTAACCCCTTTATACAGCAGGTCAACATAGGTTTTCCCGCCATACCAATATGAGGTTGGGGGATATGTACGTTTAAAAAGATAATACTTCCCCTGTTTCCCTCTTTCGGGTTCAAAATTTTCAGTAATATCATCAAATCCTTCATCCGTCTGCTTGAGTATCACTTCAAATACATCCGTATCAGACGGATTGAATACATCTTGAACTTCTACACTCAATCCTGTTCCATGCTCATAGGAATCAGGCATCTCAGCCGGTACATGTCCGCCGGCAAAACCGGAAGGATAAGAATTTTCATCGTATATCCATACCAGTAATCCCAGTTCCTTTCCCTTCTGAACTGCATAATCAAATAACTGATGCCAATCTTCAGACAGGTATTCGGTAATTAGTCCGGGCCTGGGATGAACAAATACTCCCCCGATCCCTGCTTTTTTAAATTCCTGAAGCTGGAATGCTATGCCTTCCTCTGTGATCCGGTCGTTCCAGTCCCACAAAGGAGCACTCCTGTATTCCGAAGGAGGATCAACCAGCCACTCCTTAAGCTGAGAATAACTATTCAGGGAAGGGGCATCATCTTTCTTAATGGGCTGACAGCTCATTAAGAAGAGAATCAATACGCTAACAAACAATAATTTAACTCTCTGAAAAATGAATAAAATCATATCTGCCAATTTTTTTTAAAAGATCACTCCAATGCTGATAATCAAACCCGACGGTAAATTTAGCAATTATGTTTTATGTTCCGGGTGATCTTCCAATGGTGAATGCCTGTGGAATTGTCCCAGCTGGTGCATCCGGTTATGTACAGAACGGTGGGAAGATTCAAGCAAAAGGCGCAATCGCTTATAGGTCTTCTCATCAGCTCTGGTTCCGATTGTATCGAGGTATGCCATGGATCCCTCAATCTGCTCGAGGATGGTGACCGCATCCGCAGCAGCCAGCATCCGGGAACCTTCCAGATGGATCATCACCGGTGAGGAATGAGCCGTGATAATTTCAGGTTTATCCGGATAATGCCCCCTTACCAACAGGGCATACCAGGAGCTCTTATCCACCTTTTTATTCCAGTTGCCTATACCCTTATCAGGTGAGACTTCCTGGCTTTCAGTGATTTCTCCATTCACCACCAATTCGACACGTGTCATAGGTACTGTAACACTGGCAACATTCCAGCTTATATCAACCGTACCACCGTTTGAGGACATTTCGATCTTGCTACCCATGGGTTTGCCATCCACCGTGAAGTTCATCAACGGACCATAAGAGACAAATGTTTGTCCCAGCCTGATGGCTTCCTTCCATTCATCAAAGGTAAACTCATGACCATTTCTGATTTTGGCATATGTCCGAACGGTTCCAACAGCTGTGCTGGCCGACATTTTATCAGTCCCTCCCACGGCCGCTACAAAATATCCACAGTTCAGGTACCTGTACCAGTCTGCCAGGGAATATGGATTAATCCCATTGTAAAGATTACCCCATGAAGTCATTTCAACACCATGGGCATTTCCACTGACTATCGTTGCTGCATTCTCCAGCCTGGGATTTGGAAAATGGGGAAGGATCACGATCCCATCCTGTTTTTTACACTGCTCAGCCCATTCCGTAAGCAATGTTTCAACAGGATCTCCCAATGCCGATTCATCTGGTCCCCCAGTCGTCAGTGGTGCAATTATATCCCCATCATAGCCCAGCAGAGAAATATGTCCTAATACGTGCTGCCTGTTTTCGGTTCCGACCCGTACTAAATATTCTCCATCGCCGCCTGCTTCTGTGGATCCGATGGTCGTCTTTCCATCAAAATCCCCAATGTTTGTAAATAACTCACCCCATTGACTTGCCAGCAGGTGTATAATATTCACACCTTCTGCGGCTCCTTCAAGAAGCGCGGAATTCGGAGAAAGGAAATGAACATGCGTATCCGCAGTAACCCATCCTTTTTCCCGCCAGTCAAGCAATTTTTCTATCTCGATCTCAATTTCTTTTGTTTCCTCAGAAATGCTTACCAACTTTCGAACAGGCTTGATCTCAAATCCTTTTGAAACTTCAATATAAATCTTCCCAACAGGTAATTTTATCAGCGTTTCCCCTGGAATATAGGTGCAGATATGGCTCCCGGCATGCACAAAATCCACACTGTAGTCCTCAAACCATGCATCGTTGGGAATCCTGTGCCGGTCCACAGGAGCAAGATATTCTCCAGATTCTCCATGCACATGCAGTTTCACGGCAACTGGTTTTCTGCTGCCTTTTTCCAGGATCCTGATTTTGACCTTTTGCATTGCTGGTGGAATAAATTGTATTTGTTTTTCACCGGATGGATTCCCGGCCTCAGAAAGCGGTATCATCGTTCCGCAAGCCAGGTGCAATCTTGCCTCAGGATGAGCGGTATATTCAATAATCACCTCATTAGCTGATGCTTCAGGCACTTTGTTATTATAGCTCTGTGACCAGTCTTTGTTTGAATACAAGGGTCGTGGCAGTGCCGATATAATCTGGCCCAGATCAAGCTGTAGCTGGGATAAAAGTCCATCCCCGGTCAGCTCCGAATCCAATTTACCTTCATCTGAAATAGAAAAAATGGCCTTCTGCCTTGCCTGCCACCTGAGTGGATTTGATGTTACCTGACCGGTAGAGATGGCAGAAATAACAATGGAGGTTTTGTTTTTCGGTTCAAAACGGAAGCCGGATATGTGTTTTTCGGGATGGGGATTTTCCCATGCCCAGAGCCAGTTTATCCAGCCACCCCTGTCTGATGCACTTACCCGGGTCTGGCTGCTGCCCCAGCCACCGGTCATTTGCTCATGATGTGCACGCAATGGTTTCGGTTTATGATGGGCGACTGACTGAATACTGTTTTCACCCCAATGTTGCTGGCACATCCCGATATGGTGCCGCTCTCTGATGGTTGAACGTTCTTCAGTTCCATCGGCATATACAATGATATAATCAGCGACCTCGTCATTTAACTGACCTGTTCCCATGAAAGGTTTTTTAAAATCACCCTCTTCATCTCTCAGTTCCATAAAATCTGATGTATGAAGGAACACCAGATAGTTTGCCTGAACGGGTGTAATTTGAAGGGTAAAAGATTTGTCTTTTACCAAAACTGGCGCGTCGGGGATCTGAAAAGGTATTCCCCAGGCTGTACCGGGCCCTACAGGAGCCCTATCAGCCGCTTTGGCCATTCTTTCCGATACACTTTCAGACAGGGATGAAAATGAAGTATTACCCTCGAAAGGAATAATATCAAAAAGAGGAGATTGTGGTCCGTCATACAGAACAGGTCTGTTTTCATCTTCGTTGGCCAATGAACCCTGGGATCCTCCTTTTGCAAGGTTGCCTGCCTCATCTTCTGCAAAGGATCTTGCAATAACCGGAATGGAGGTAGCTGATAATACTGAGGTTGCTGTTAAACCCTTAATAAAATCACGGCGGGTATTTTTAAAAAAAGTCATGATTGATTGGTTTTATTATTTCGTACTAATGTATTCCAGCAGGGTATAAACATCCACTTCCCTGTTTTTCTGCTTTCTCAGGAAAATTTCATATTGTTTTAATTGATCCCTCAATCCCTTTACCTCATCTGCAAGTGCCCCAGTTGTTAATGTCTGCCCTTTGCGTCGCTGGAAACCGGGCAAATAATCTACAGGATTGATCAGTAATCCCGCTTCAAAGACTGCTTTTTTATCGGCTTTACCGGGTATGTCATCCTTGCCTAACTGTCTCAATGCCAACACAAAGTCATCCATTCCGGTCGGGGACTTATCATCCACCATCAGAATAATCGGTAAAATCGTTTTTTTCTTGTTTGCCATGGTTGAGCATTTATTCCTATAGCCCAAATTTACTGTTTTTCGATAAACCCGGAACAACCTCGGAAAATTCAAACTTCCCCTCATTCAGATTTGGAAAGACTCAGCAGTTTAAATGCCAGAACAATCCTGAATATCCCAAGGCTGATAAAGGAAATAGCAATCCAGAAAATGATGGTGAGTCCAATCACCTGGGGATGCCAGATCAATATAATGGCCAGTAGCATAAGCAGAATTCCCAATAGGAGAATCCACTTCCACTTTTTCTGGTCTTCTTTTCGAAGCTCCATGGCTTCCCAGATCGCTAACACACCTCTAAGTACCAGCCAAAAGCTTATGAAGAGTGTTATCAATACCAATATGGCGTCTGGATTAGCGATCAATAATATCCCGATCAGGATGTCAAGTATCCCGGCAGAAAAATTCCATCCCCATTCCTTCAGGACCTTCTTGTAATAGAGGGCCAGAAATGCTTCCAGTACACCGCCAATGGCTATAATCATGCCAATTACCAGCAGCATTGCGTTAAAGCTTTCCCTGGGCATTTTTAGCATCCATATGCCCAATACAATGATTAAGGCCCCCTTAATGAGGTACATCCACCAGGAGATAGTGGTTTTCTTTGAGTTTTCAGTTGTTGTCATTCCTGCATTAATTATATTATTGATTTACCTGTTTATCCTGCAGTTTCAAGATAGGTTAATGCCAGGAAGATTCCAAAATTCTGGCAAGGAATTTGTTGCATTTGAGAGAAGCATTAAACTCCAATATATCTCTGGATTATGAAATCAATTTACCTGATAATTGTAATGCTATCATGTTTTACATTTACCAATTCTGCTCAAATACAGCCAGAATCATTTGAATGGGAAACATCTCAAGTTTCGGTAAATGATGGGATATGGACCTCAGAATCCGGCCCGTTAATCATCGTGAAAACCGATTCAATGGAATACATGCTGGACAGCCTGTGGATCGATTCCGAATGGATACAGAGCATAACTGTTTTAAAGGATGGCACAGCAACAGAAATGTACGGTTGTCTTTGAAAAAATGGTGTTATTTTAATCGCCCTTAAGGAAGATCATATTGAAGATTTCGTTGAAGGCAAAAAGCCAGACAATGTGCTAAAAATACGGAAGGTTGATTGATCAGGTAATACCTATACATTGTTTCCTGACCATTCCTCCGGCCAATCTGAAAGGCCCTTGTAAAATAAAAGGTGGTCTTTGTGAGGTTTTACCTTATCTTCAATGGCCAGCATTTCATCTTCGTTCAAAGCTTTAAATTCTTTGGCGATACTGATGTTTTCCTCAAGTTCCGGGATCTTGTCGATACCAATGATAATGGTACTGACCGGCAGACTGAGCGTATAACTCATGGCTTCCTTCATACTGATAATCCCACCATGGTCAAATATGCGGTCGCGAGCCGGGATCTTCATTCCGATCACTCCCATATTTTTATCGACACAAACCGGTAATAGATCTTCAATGAATGAATTATAATGTTTGTCAGCGGCATTCAATGCCATCAGGCAGGCATCAAAGGGATAACGCTCCACCAGTTCCTTCATGGGAGCCGGATCAGCATGACCTGTGATCCCCAGGAAACGTACAATACCCTCATCCCTGGCTTTTTCCATAGCCTTCAGAACCCCGTCATCTGCAAATATCCTGTCAATGTCTTCCGCTCCTCCGCCTTTGATATTATGGATTTGCCAAAGATCAATGAGATCCGTCTGCATATTTTTGAGTGAACTCTCAAGGTGTCTCATGGCTCCGTCATAGCTACGGTCATGGGTCTTGGTTGCCAGGAAGATCTCATCCCGTCTCTGGGGGAGAACCTCCCCAAGATGACGTTCACTGGTTCCACGCAGGTGGTCTTCCTCGCTGCTGGTACCATCCATTCCATACCAGGCAGAAGTATCTATGTAGTTAATGCCCATGTCGATGCAGCGATTAATGATCTCCACAGCCTGGTCTTTCATCCCAACCTGCTCGACCGTTGCCTGGGCACCGAGACTGTATAATCCTACCATTTCCCCTGTCTTCCCAAAAGGGCGTTGAGGTAATTGGGGTCCGGTCCCGGCACCCGTACAGGAACTTAAGGTTCCCATATAAGGAGCCAATCCCATCATGGAAGTACTGGCAATGAGCTTCCTTAAAAACTCCCGGCGGCTTGCATCTGTGTATCTTTTCATGAGTTTACGATTTAATGTGTTAAAAATATAAAATATTATCGAACCCTACCGGAAAGCTTCCAAATCTATAAGCTGGAAAACCATGCTGTAAGTTGTTTGAAGGCTTCTACTAATCGCGGAGCATAAAGCTTAATGAACGATTCATCAATTTCTTTATTCCTGTATTCTTTGGATGCAATCTTTAATGCAGGCTCCCCGTCAAAATCGACAAAAGCAATTCTTGCAGTTAACTCTGCCGGATCCCTTCCGAATTCGTATCCGGGTAGCATGGCCACACCTGTCTCTTCAAGAAGTGTCGAACACATCTCAACAGAAGTAAGGATCTCTCGATCAGCAAGCTTTTCACGGAATGCCCCGAAATCAGGAAACAGGTAGAAGCCACCATGAGACATCTGAATATTTATGTTGATCGAATTCAATTCTTTTACCAGATAGCGGGCCAATGCCTTCAGTATGCGACGTGCATCGAAAAGATATTCATCAATATCATCTCCCCCGTTAAAGGCAGTTATAGCTGCATACTGGATCGGTGCACTTGTGGCTGTAAAGGTTTCACTGGCAACGATTGACATGGCATCTCCCAGCCAGCTTAACTGGGGAGGAAAGGAAAAGGTTCCAAGCCTCCATCCTCCGGCACCGCACCATTTGCTCAGGCCGCTGCTGATAATGGTCCCCTCAGGATAATAGCAAGCCACAGAAACATGCTGGTGATTAAAATGCAATAGTCCATAGATTTCATCAGAAACCAGAATAACGCTGTATTTCCTTGCCACCCGGGCCAATTCCTTCAAACGTTCCAGCGGATACGTGTAGCCTGATGGATTCGATGGATAGTTCAGTATTACGATCCTGGGTCTGTCAGGATCTGTTCGGCAGATCTTATCGAGCTGTTCCGGACTCAGCCTCCAATAATTATCAGAATCGGTAGGCACCCAGTAAACGTGCCGGCCAATGATTCTGGCCTGCGGTGAATAGGAAACCCAGGAAGGCGTAGGAATCACAAGATCTCCATAATACACCAATTGCAATATAAAGATCAACACCTTTGACCCCGGCCCAATCATCACATTCTCTGGCAGGGTTTCGATTCCCTGAATTCGCATGTTGAACGAAGCCACAGCCTCCCGGAGGGAATACAGACCCTTTACCGGTAAATAGGCTTTTTGATGTGCATTGTCACGCAAAGCCTGGATCACCCTCCCAGGAACAGGAAATGGAGATTGTCCAAGTCCCAGGCGATAAACCGACCTTCCCTGTTTCTCTAATTCCTGCGATTTCTCATTGATTGCCAATGTCGCAGAAGGACCAAGGCCCCTGACATTCAGGTTAAGATGTATTGTGTTCTGCCTAGCCATATGATCACCATGGTGTTGCCAGTTTGAATTTACGACATTTTATAATAATAATTATCGATGGAAAAGGAATTACCAGATCATAAACCGCTACTACAGTATTGGATATTAACTATGTGAATAATCAATTGCCGGGATAGGTTACTTGCATAAGTGTTTAATTTTCACAAAATTTATATTAAATTGAACCTCCCAAAAACGGATCACCTTGAACCAGCTACATAAAATTATTCATAAGCATATAAGAATACTGGGGCTTGGTATGCTATTCATCCAATTTCTCTGCATCAATGGCCTGCTCAACGCTCAGGAGTTTACAATAGCTTCAGATACAATTGATGCCAGGGGATTTACTAAAAAAGCAGATTCTTTAATGAGGGCCCGTGCGTTTGATACCGCCGCTTATTATTACAATAAAGCAGCTGGAATTTACGGAGACCTGGATCTTATGGAGGATTTTATCGTCAATCTGGCAGCGGAAGGCAAAGCCAGGTTCTATTATAATGATATTGAAAAGGCTTCCGAATTGGTTAATGAGGCAATTGATACTTCCATAAAATATTATGGTGACTCGTCCATACTGCTTATTGATTGTTACCGAACCAGGTCGAGGATCTTTGATGCCAACGCAAAATATTCACAGGCAGTTGACAATATGCTCCTGGGACTGGAATTATGCCTTCATCATTTTGGCTACAATCATTCAAGAACAGCTTCCTTTTTGGGGAATCTGGGCATTTACTACGAAAAGCTCGGAGAATATCAACTGGCCATAGACTATTACAGAAAGTCAGAAAAGGTATTCAGGAACCTGTATGGAGATGAAGATCGTATGATTGCGGCTGCCTATAATAATATTGGAATTGTTTATGCAGAAATGGGGGAAACAGATTCTGCCCTGATCATGCATCAGAATGCACTGGCGATCAGGTTAAAACTATTTGGACAAAACCATCTTCACACAGCAGCCAGCTATAATAATCTGGCTGCCATCTATTACCGGATGGGCGATTATCAAAGGGCTCTTGATAACGAAAGGAAAGTACTCAATATCAGGCTGAAGTTGATAGGCAGGGAGCATCCATTGACTGCTCTAACCTATAGTAATATTGGAGCCATACATGAAAATACCGGCAGATATGAACTGTCACTTACCAATCATCTTATCGCTTTTGAGATAAGAAAAAAAGTACTACCGGAGATGCATCCGGAACTGGCAGCTTCCTATACAAATCTCGCTAATGTATACAGACATTTTGATGAACTTGACAAAGCATTGGAATATCATGAAAAGGCATTAACGATAAAGCTTGAAGTTTATGGCGAAGGTCATCCTGAAATCCCTTCAACATTGAACAATATAGGTGACGCATATCACTGGTTGAAAGAATATGAAAAGGCAAACTTAAAATTCAGGGAAGCAGTGGAGTCACTTAAAAGGATCTATCCGCTGGAAGTTCACCCGAGTCTGGCATTGTATTATGTGAATATTGCAAAAAATTATAAAGAAATGCCCCACCTTGATTCGGCGATGACATATGTTCAGAAGGCTTTAGCATCAAACAAGAAACCCGTATTAAGGAGAACCGCTGTGGATGACACAATCCTTTCCGAAGTTGTTTACCTGAAAACCCTTGCCCTTAAGGCTGAGTTGCACTCCCTGAAATACTTATCAGATCCCGGGGAATTAAGCCAGCTTGAATCTGCTATTGATCTATATATGAAAACGATAGGCCTGATGGAAAAAATCAGGTTCAGTTATGTTACAAATGAATCAAAATTGTTCCTGGCCGAAACAAGTGCAAATGTTTTCACCGAGGCCATGAACAATATCCACCTGCTGTACAGGAAGACCGATGATGTATCCCTGAAAAAGGATATGTTCAACATTATTGAAAGAAGCAAATCAGCTGTTCTGTATGAAATGATCATGCAAAGCCGGGCAACTGACTTTTCAGGAATCCCTGACAGTCTGGTTAAACAGGCTAATTATCTTAATGAGAAAATTCATACTTTAAAAATTGATGCCGACAGGCTGGAAGAACAGAATGACTCTGCCGGCAGCCAGGAACTGGCAAGACTATATGATGAAATATTTAACCAACAAGCGAGCTATCTCAACCTGGTCAAGCAGCTTGAGTCCACATATCCCAGATACAAAGAATTGAAGTATAATACGGAGATTCTATCCCCTGAAATGATTATAAGGTTGCTGGGAAGAAACACAGTTGTACTGAATTATTATATCGCCGATACAACACTCTACATATATTCAATCAGCAAGGATGGGAATGGATTGTTTGTGATTGACATTAGTGATGATTTTGAGGATAAGGTTCTTTCGTTTCTGCGTGCCATTAAAAAATACCGGATTGATGATTTTAACAGGGGAAACGAGGCATTATACAAAATCCTTATTCATCCTGTTGAATCTGCCATAAAAGGAAAAAGCGAGGTTATCATAATCCCGGACAAATACCTTTACTGCCTTCCTTTTGAAACGCTCCATAACCCAGCAACTGCAGATATGCCATCTGATTTTACTAACAGAGACTACCTGGTAAAGACGCATAATATTTCATACCATTACAGCAACACGCTTTACTGCCAGATACTGCAGGAAAACAAGACGGGCACGGGTGCTGGTGGTTTTATTGGATTCGCCCCGGTTTTCAACAGTGATAGTCTCAACAACCAGGTCACACACAGAGGTGCATCCATTTTCGACACCATTAGCTTCAATGATTATGAGACATTGCGCTCGATATCCATAGACGGCATAACCTATAACCCTCTGCCATACTCAGAAAAGGAAGTATCCTCCATTGCGTCCCTCTTTAGAGACAGGAATCTGAATGCTGAAGCTTTTTTATATGGCAATGCCAATGAGATCTCCTTTAAAAATAACATCCCTGATTATAAATATATTCACCTGGCAACCCATGGCATCGTGAATGAAATGAATCCAAACCTGTCTGGAATTGTATTTTCTCAACCAGCAGAAATGGAAACCGGGTTCACGGGATTTGACGATGGGATCCTTTTTGCGGGAGAAATGTACAATCTTGATCTCAACGCTGACCTGGTTGTCCTCAGTGCTTGTGAGACAGGACTTGGCAAAATAGTCAATGGAGAGGGCATCATGTCAATGACCAGGGGATTTATATATTCAGGCACACCAAATATTCTGTTCTCCCTCTGGAAAGTAGGTGATAAAAATACCTACGAATTAATGGTTAATTTTTATTCTGATATTGTTGATGGCGAACACTATTCCAAAGCTTTGCGAAATGCAAAACTAAAACTGATTGGCAATGAGGCAACTGCCTTTCCTGCCAATTGGGCAGGATTCACTTTGGTGGGTGTGAACTGATATTTCTTCTCTATCCATCCGGTCAAATCCCCTTAAAGTAGTATTTAATGCCAATGTTGCATTGCAGAAGAAAATTCCCGAATTTTGCAATTTCATACCACTTGTAACCTTTTACCCTGATATCTGTTCCTATGTAGTATTCAGGAAGGACCCTTATGTCCATGGCCAGCTTTTCTGACAGCTTGATCAGGGTTCCGGCTCCCAAACCGATGATGATTCCACCATATTTTGCGGAGAGTGGTTCCTCCACATCGTTAAGGGGGTAGGCAATCTTGTCAAACTTGTTCCAGGCAACAGAAAGATCTATATCAATATAAGGGCTTACAGTGCCTTCAGCATATTTGTTGAAATACTTGGTAGCTCCCAGAAATCTGACCAGGTGGGTGACAGATTTTCCCGAATAACCCTCATCCATGCTTGTGTAATCACTTTTGGTTATATAATATCCGATATCTACGGCAAATTTATTTGATCCGATCCCTATAACCCCTCCCAGACCAAAGGATGGCTTGATCCTGGGTACAAGTACAATATGATCTTCAGTCTGAAAAAACTCCGAACCGTTAAAGCTGCCTGTAAAAATGAAATAACCGACGGATATCCCAAAATAGGAACGGATCTCCTCCGATTGTGATTTTACTTCAACAGAAAGGAAAAACAGGAGGATGAGGGTCAAATGGAAAAGCTTCTTATTCATTTCCCAGTTTATATAAATAGTACTTCCACGGCAAATCTTCAGAAGAATGGCTTACCAGTACCCAGAAATTCTGCCCGTCGTATGCTAAATCATGATAGCTATAATAGTTGTCTAATGATTTGGGTAGTTTGTAAGCTTCCAGTAATTCACCCTCATCGCCATATTTCATGAGGATCTGTGGTGTACTCTGTAATATCCAGATATTTTCACCATCAAACGCAATACCACTGGCTAGTCCATGGTTTTCGAATGTGGATAGCAGTGTTCCATCGTCTGACAGTTTATATATATAAATGGAAGTAAAGCCCAACACCCAAAAATATTCACCGTCGAAGCATAGTCTTGAGGAATTGAAATCCGGTGTATTAATTACTTGAAGTTCGTCAGGGTTAGTGATCAGGATCTTGGATATTTTCTTATAGTACGAGCTATATATATACCTACCATCTGATGTTATGCCGTGACTATGAACTCCCTCCTCCCCTGGTCCAAGTGAAAATAACTTCTTTTCTTCAATCCCTGTTTGCTTTGACACTTGAATGATGTTATCGTCATAATCATCAAATACCCAAATCTTCTGGCTGTCAACAGCTATATATCTTGGAATATCACCGGGACAATCAAATGAATCTATGATATGCAGTTCACTGGAGGAGATAAGTATAGCATTCCAGGCAGCGCCATATTCTATTTCACCCGAAATCCCATTTCCATTAACTACACCATGAAAGCTATATTCTGATCCTGCAGTCATCCGGAAATTGATTTCATTTCCAAAGACTGTCCCTTCCAAATCTACTCCTGAGTTAGCCAGGCTTGGAAGATCTTCCCTGAAAGAAATTTCTCCTTCCAGTTCAGCCCCATCCTGCTCTATCTCAAGCAAAAGATTGCCATGATCAGTATCGGTATCTCCCTGCCATCTTCCTGCCCATACGCCGGTTATATCGACACCTGGAGGTGGCAGGCTCTCCTCCTTCTTGCATCCTGCCAGGAAAGTAATAGCAATTACAACAAGGAAAATTTTGGGATATGTAATAAGTGTTTTCAAAGGGGCTGGTTTAAAAAGTATAGTACAACTTAATCTTGATCTTTGTATTGGCATAGCCAAATTCATCTGGCTGAGCATCTTTTTGGGGATACCAGGAAAATCCTGAATGGTGATGCACCGCCAATCCAAAATTCCGGAATTCAACAGCCGGTCCCACCATGATACCGTAGTCTATACCACTGCGGTTAGAAATGCCTTCATAATTAATGAACCCTGTATTAAATCCAAAATACCCACCTAATTGGAACTGTATCCATTTGTCAGGTAAATGCCCCAGCCATATGGTTCCTATGCCAAGGCGTTGCGCTTCCTGCTCGGGTAAGCCAAAAACATCGAATTTCCCTGTTTCAAAGTCGATATAAACCCCGGTTTGAAATTGCTTTGCCACCTTGAAATAATAAAAACCTTCGATGATGGATGAAGATGTCTGATCAATCCACAAATTATATGGATCCCCCACCCAGATATCAGTAATCTTGTATTGAAATCCATATGAAAGTCCTACTACATGTTTGCCATCCTGGGATTTGGCTTCAACCACAAACATTATCAGGAATATCGATGCGCATAGAATAATGTGATTTGCTCTCATTGTCGTAGGCTTATTTTTTAATAATCAATCTATATCCAACTGAAATTCCTACAGGAAATAATCGATTCTGGAACTCTGCACCATGATTATTTTCCAGATCATCTATATATACGTTTACCTCTGAATTTCTGATGGGTACTAATAAGGCAAAGGACCAGTAACCTCTATTCAATGATTTTCTATGGAAATCAATTCCAACCCCCAGGGTAGGGCCAAAAAACAGTTTGTTATACTGGCTGGCATTTAGCACAGCTATTGCTGCATTATAGCCATACATAACCATCGCGTATGGGTCAATTTTGGATGTGGGTTTTTCAGGTATATATCTGTATTTCAGGCCCACATTATAACCTGCTCCGGCCAGTGCATATCCTACTCCTCCAAATAGTCCAACATTTCGAATTGGATAATAGATAATATTTCCGCCAAATCCTCCAAAATCCAAACCCGCGCCAAGACCAACTGATAATTTATCGGTTTGTCTGCTTTCCTGAAATGGATCCTGTTGAATGGTATCCTGTGCGTTTAGTTGAAGAGTTAAGAACACTAATAAGATCACCGGAATAATTCTTGTTGTTTTCATTATGTATCTTTCATTAAATTAAATAATCAAAAGTGTGTAGCAGATCTCCATGAATCCTTAATGAACGAATGGCACAATTGAGAATAACTGAGAGAAACAGGAACAGGATGGCAAATACAAAGATGACGTACCTCATATTTCTTAATCTCAGATATAACCCTGCCAGATTATGGGAAAACCTTACAAAAAGATTCTCCAGTTTATTCCTGCTGTCAAGCTCCTCAACAAAGGTTTCTTTTACCCTGTCTGAGAGTGTCAGGAAGGGAATAATTACAAGGACATGAAATATCATTCCAAAAAAAGGAGGATCATTTTGATGCTCGATTAATCCGTCCATAATTTCCCACATCAGCACCATGATTATTATCTTCAGAATATAGAGTGCAGGGGCTATCCTTTTCCTGTTAAAGTAAAACCAGGCAACGATAACAACCATTGATAACAGAACTATGTCACCTATCAGGACCGGAACATTTACCTCCAGTCGGAAATGTGGACCATGACTTTTCAGGAATGGAAGTATACTCCCGGTGAAATAGCCCAACGGTTGAAGCAATAAGGCAATAGCAGGCAGCCAGAGCCATCCGGTTATCTTATCATAATTCCTGGTATCATCCATACCTGTAATTTTTAATACAATTGTATCAGTTCAACTAATCAGATATGACATGAAAATGGGAAACGTTACAAATCGATCGGGCTTTTTTTCTAAGAAGGCAGGGGAAAGAGGTTCGTAATCAATCAGGAGAAAATGGTTTTCCTGATGATTTATTCCTTCTCTTGTATCAGAAATTTCGAAGTTTGCAAGGCCTCATCTTCTGTATCTAGTTGCCAGTAGTACAAACCAGGCGGGAGTTTCTTTTCAAGTGTGAAAGGGGATTCAGTAATTGTTTCAAAAATAATTTTTCCTTTGTTATTAAAAATTACAAGCGTGAGTTGTTTATTGCCGCTTATCCATTGGAATTCAATCGTATCACTGGACTTAAATACTTGAGAATGATCGGGTGCCAGCACGCTGAACCGGGACGAACGCACCTGGTTCTCAATGGCATTTTCAAACATGGGAGAGGATCTAAAGGCTTCAGCAAGCAAATGTTCAGATTGCCTGTCAGCTTCCGATTGTAATTCAGAATCTGACACGAAACTTGTATCAGCGATGACATCAGGGCTTGCCGGAATCTCTTCCCCTGATTTTTCTTGTTCTACAAGAGCCTTATCCCCGGAAGGTTTAATAATGATGTACAGGGAATAACCTGCCATAATAATTACCGATGCAGCTATGCTCAATCTTATTATGATCGCTTTTTGCGAGAGTTTTCTTTTCACGGTCCTTTCCGGGGGAATATTATCCCCGCTGCCAGATCCTGCTACAATGACTTCTCGTATCTCAATCTCTTTCCGGCAATGTTCACAGAAAAGCAGATGTTCTTCAAACAGATCTTCTTCTTTAGCAGATAATCTGCCCAAAACATATGCATCATAAAATCCGTCCTTATGAAAATCCTCTTTGTTCATTGCAGTCCCATATTCCTGTTTTCAACAATTCGTTTTCTTATCTTTTCCAGTGCCCGGTGCTTTATTACCCTTGCATTGCTCTCACCTATAGAAAGTATTACGGCCACCTCTTTTAATGTTTTTTCCTCTTTATATACTAAATTTAATATTGTACGCTCTTTTTGAGTCAACAATTTGAAACAACGCTCCACCTGAAACATCTGCTCTTCAATTTCTAAAAGTTTTGCATTTGATATTGCTATAATATATTTACTGTAATTTTCATTATCTGTGCTTTCATCTCTTCGGCGTTTCACCCTGTTACGATAATATTCTTTTACCTTATTCTCTGCGATTGAAAAGACATAAGATTTAAGATTTTTAAAACTTTTAAATTTTGTCTCCTGTATCTTTTCATAAAATACCGAAAAGACAGAATTATATATCTCTATTGCATCATCAACCGGAATACTTCTTCTATTTAACCATTTACATATAATACGTTTCAAAACAAAATCAAGCTGATACCAGGATCTTTCATTGCCAGCTTTCAGCTTTTCAAGAAAACTTGTAAAATCTATTTCATCAATATGACTTTTAATGGGGGACACTCCCTTATCAGTATATGATTGAACAGCTACATTCGTTACATAGGATCTGTATAAAAATAATAAAATTCAAAAATGCAAAAAAGGCCAACATTGATTTTGCTATAAATCTCCCAATGATCTCAGGGGAACTCTGAACATATTATTCCCGGAAAAAATTACTTCCTTTTTAGTGAGACCCTCAAACAATAGTGTACAAGCATCAATAGAAACCATTTCGAGCAAAGGAAGCCTTTCTTAGTCTAACCTTGATCTAAATAATTAGAAAAAGATATACTCATTATTTTCTAATATTAAGATCACTAAGCTATTAGGAAAACCACAACATAATGAGAAAAATTAGCTAATAAAGGTGTATTTTTACACTTTTTTTGAGTCATTTTTTAAGCACAAAAAGGAATATTAATTGATGACTATGAGCAATTTCGACAGAAAAGAACACTGGGACAATATCTATCAGAACAAAAGCACTGACGATGTGAGCTGGTATCAGCGAGTACCTGGTACTTCATTGGATTTTGTAAAGCAATTTAATCTGTCCAAAACGGCTAAAATCATTGATATTGGTGGTGGTGACAGCTTTTTTGTTGACCATCTTCTGGAACTTGGTTACGAAGACATTACTGTACTGGACATATCTGAACAGGCCGCTGAAAGAGCTAAAAAACGACTTGGAAAGAGGGCCGAAAATGTAAAATGGATTATAGCCGATGCTGCCGAATTTCAGACCAGTGAGAAATATGATTTCTGGCACGACAGAGCTGCTTTCCACTTTCTTACAGATGAGAAGGAAATAGAAAGCTATATCGACACATTAAATAAAAGTGTTAAGCCAGAAGGTATTTTAGTGATCGGCACATTCTCTGATCAAGGACCTGAAAACTGCAGTGGGATAATTATCAAACAATACTCCGAGAAGTCTATGACCGATCAACTGAAAAACTTTTTCAATAAGATTAAATGTTTAACCGTTGATCATAAAACACCCTCTGGCAGCATCCAAAATTTTATTTTCTGCAGTTTCAGACGAATCGAGACCGCTTGAAAACAATTAGCGGAACCTCCTATCCTGGTAAAGGCATTACTTCATGCACCTCAATCTCACAGGCTCCATCCCAGGCCAGATGAGGATGTCCATCCAACAATGCTTTTGCATCATTCATATTTTCAGCTTGCAGAATGGAGTAACCAGCAACCTGCCGGCTACTCTGCTCAGAATTTCCATCAGGCTGTAGTTTCTGACCTCCCATTAAAGGATTTCCCAGGTCAAGAAGTTGATCTCCACATTTGGCAGCCCATGCCATCCATGATTCCATCCCTTTTCCCATTTCTTCAGGTGTGGAATTGGCCGATTGGGCCATTAGTTCTTCCGGGGCATGATAGATTACGATATATTTTTTCATGGTAGTTGGATTTGATACCCAATCACTCATGCCTTGAAGTACTGTAGATACTCATAATGTGGTTCAGCCTTTTTTTCTATGGCAAGCATCTCATCCGCTGAAAGCTGTATGAACTCCTTTGCTATCTCGAAGTTCTCCTCAAGCTGAGCGATTTCCCTGATCCCAATAATGATGGTACTTACAGGCAGGCTCAAAGTATAGTCCATCGCTTCTTTCATGGTGATGATTCCGCCCTTCTCAAAGATCCTGCCCCTTGCAGGAACCTTCATGCCAATGATACCAATCCTTTTCTCAACGGCAGTGGGCATAACATTCTCAATGAAGGATCTATAATATTTATCTGCTGCATTGATTGCCATCAGAACAGTATCAAAAGGATAACGTTCAATAAGTTCTTTCACAGGGGTTGGACTATGATGGCCTGTTATGCCAAGGAAACGTACTATCCCCTGATCCCGCGCTTCCTCAAAGGCTTTCAGGCAGCCATCATCTGCAAATATCTTATCCAGGTTCTCAGTCGCACTTAAACTATGGATTTGCCAGAGATCAATCTTATCTGTTTGGAGGTTATTTAGTGACTTTTCCAGGTCACTCATAGCCCCATCGTAAGTCCTGGCAAAAGTTTTAGTTGCGAGGAACACTTCATTCCGGCGAGTATTCATCACTTCCCCTATATATCTTTCGCTGGTACCCTTGGCATTTGGACCCCCATAATAGGCAGATGTATCGATGTAATTAATACCCAGGTCTATTGCTTTGTTAATGATATCTATTGCCTCATCATGCCCAAATGCCTCTTCCAGTTTGGACTGGCCGCCGAGACTATACATACTAACCAGTTCCCCGGTTTTACCAAGAGAACGATGTGGTATTTTTAAGTTAACGTTTTCATTTTCACATCCCTGCAGCGACATCATGTAGGGAGCAAGTCCCATTGCCGTTGTACCTGTGATCAGCTTCTGTAAGAATTTCCTGCGACTTTCTTCATTGATTCGTGTCATAATTTGCTATTTATAATATATTTAATCATTCAAGCTATACGGCATTTCCTTTGAGTTGTTCCATTTCAGTGGGCCCGAAGGAAACATTCAAATCCGTATCCCATATTAGATTATCCTCCTTAAACTGAAA
>SDBT01004503.1_pt1 | contig 23644 bp, 20 predicted proteins | sample 2277101 | NCBI WGS metagenome assembly SDBT01 (sample SAMN10404973, study PRJNA504765) | marine sediment metagenome | isolation source: marine sediment core GS10_PC15, 103 cmbsf | place: Arctic Ocean: Southern Knipovich Ridge | collected 2010 | reverse complement strand
TGCGGATCGCTTAAACATCAAACCGGGCGATCCCGATGCCGCTGCGATGGAAGGGCTCGAGGGCTCGGTAGAGGTCTGACACGGGCGCTAATGCGCATTGAATAAACACAAAGGATGGTGCAGAATAAAGCGTTGAAGGGAGTCTGCCCAAAGAGGCTCCCTTTTCACTTGAGGTAATGCCGACGGTGGAAACGTACGACTGTCTCATAGTAGGCACCGGGCCGGCTGGATTGGGAGCCGCTTTCTCCCTATCGGAGCAACGTCCCGAGCTCAAGCTGCTTCTCATCGATCAGGAGGAGATGTGCACGGGAGGCTTGAGGAACGACTGCAAGCTGAACTTTACCTACCCGACCGGATTTCCTCTGGAGTATTGGGACCGCGCTCTCGCTAATCGCATGATCGAGATCGTCTCGTCTCATCTCGATACGCCGATTTTACCTTCCCGCAATCTCGACGTTTACAAACGTCGGTCCGAACGACTGGGAGTGGAGCTGCTCGAGATACGGCAGTCTCATCTGGGTACGGATGGAGGCATTCTCCTTATCGAACGGCTGATGGAGAGGTTACGCAAAAAGGGAATCGGCGTCTCACTTAAAGAGAGAATGGAAGATCTTCGCATGCATGATATGCGAACGGATCCTATCCGTAGGGGTCACATCATAACCGACAAGAGGGAGATCGGTTTCGGCAAGCTCATTGTGGCGTCAGGCCGCAAGGGATTCGGATTTGTCCAGGAGCTCATGGATAACCTGGGCATCGTCTATGTGGACAACACCGTGGACCTTGGGGTTCGCATCGAAACAAGAGAGAAAAACTATCCCATCGTTCGCGACTACTACGACCCCAAGTTTTTCTTTCCCGACAAGGTTCGGACCTTCTGTACGAACAGCAATCAGGCCTTTGTTGTGAGGGAGAAGTATCAGACTCGGACGGGCAGAACCTACTACAGCATCAACGGCCACGCCTATTCGGATAAGGACAAAGGTAACGGATTGGTAAACTTTGCTCTTCTCAAGACGGTCCGATTTACTCAACCGCTGGCCAGCGGGCAGGAGTTTGCAGAGATGTTGGGCCAGATGGTAATGCTCATGGGCGGCGATAAGCCTCTGATGCAGAGGGTGGGGGATTTTCGCCTGGGGAAGCGATCAAAGACTGACAGTTTCACAGGTGACCTCTACGATTTCGAACCGACCCTGGCTGACTGTACGCCGGGGGATATCAGCCTGGCCATGCCGGCCAAGATACTAAGGGCCATTTGGAAATCCATGAAACTTCTGGATACGATCGTGCCTGGAGTCATGCACCCCTCAACGATCATGTACTATCCGGAGATCAAGCTCTACTCTAACAAACCCCAGTTTATTGACGAGCATTTTCAGGCAGCCCGGGATATCTACCTGATAGGAGACGGGGCGGGTACGAGCCGGGGAATCGTGGCAGCCTGGGCCAGCGGCGTACGCGCCGCAGAGGGCATCCTGAAGGATATGAACTTCGGCTGAAATACCATTTGGTACATATCAATCGTAAACAGAAGGACTTTTAGGTGCTTGTCCGGCTCCGGGTCGGTTTTCCTTGGGCCACTCGATCCCAGCACTGACGGTTGATAAGTATGCTCGGAAATGGCGTTCTATCAATACCGCTTTTAGTGAAGAGCTCTTAGGATCATCCCACAGGTTGATGAACTCGCCTGGATCCGATTCAAGGTCGAATAGTTCGCCGAGGTTCTCTGCCTCATAAATCACGAGCTTGTACCGTCCGTCGAAATACATGACTCCATGACTCTGGTTGGGTAAGTGGAGAGCCGTGTTGTACTCGGAGATTACGTGGTCTTTATGATAGCCCGGATCCGCCTGGCCGTTTAAAATCGGCAGGAGTGACTTGCCTTGCATGTAATACGGAACCTCCAGGCCGACCGCGTCCATCAGGGTTGGAGCCAGGTCTACCAACTCAACCAACGCATTGCTTTTCACGCCTTTTCCAAATCTTGCCGGATAAGAAATGATTAGCGGCACATGCACCAAGCTTTCGAAAAACCGGCAGCCTTTATACATTAGCCCATGATCCCCCAACAGCTCGCCGTGGTCGCTCGTAAAGATAATCAGCGTGTCTTCGCTCTGTCCCGTCTCCTCGAGGGTGTCCATTAAACGTCCGAGCTGGTCATTAATCAGCTCAATCTCGGCATAATAACAAGCCTTGGCCCGTCGAGCATCGTAAGCACTCGGCGGAATGCTACCCATTCTCCCTCTATCAACAGATCCGGTAGCATTGTCTTCATCGCGGGAGATCAGCGGATTTATTGCTTCGCGCGTTTGATGGTCGATGTTACTGAAAGCTTTCTGCCGTTCGATGTCCGATTCCTTGAACAGCGGATAGGGCAGCGTGTCAGGGTCATAACGGTCCAGGTATTCTTGGGGCGGATCGAAGGGCGGATGGGGATCGAAAGGATTTATGCTCATCAGCCAGGGGCCGTCCCGTTTTTCAGTAATGAACTGAATAGCCATCTCAGAGCACCATGTTGTCTGATGGTATTCAGTCGGAACACCAGGTCCTATCTGGCCGGAAAGGGCACCGTAGAGTTCCACGGGGTCTACCCCCTTCTCCTCCTTCAGCCAGATGGCGTAATCATGTCCATATGGATAATCGGGGTTGGGGTGATTACTCCAGAAGAACTTGCGGTATCCGTCGTCCGGCCGTCGTTCCAGGTTCCCCTTGTTTGCCTTCGAAAGATGCAGCTTGCCCGCCAGTGCGCAATCGTAACCTGCGTCTGCAAGCAGCTTGGTGACCAGAACTTCATTGGGAGGAAAGTAATCGGCGTTGTTCCGATACACGTGATGGGTACTGGGGTATCGGCCCGTTAGAAATGTAGCCCGGCTGGCACAGCAAATCGGGCTCTGGGTATAGGCGTTCGTAAAAGCCACACCCTGTTCGCAAAGAGTGTCAAGATTCGGTGTATGGATGTGGGGATTTCCTAAAGCGTGAATCGTGTCGTACCGTTGTTGGTCAGAGCAATACCACAGAATGTTAGGTTGTCTATGTTTCACCAGGATACTCCTGCTTTATTGATTGGAACCACTATAAATTGAGGGAGAAAATAATTCAAGGAAGCCAAAGAAATTATTGCCAAGGGACGGTAAGATCAGCATCGTTGGGGGAAGCGCTTCAAGACCTCCAGGAATACTTTCATCTTTATGTTTGCCGTGGTAATCTGGGTTCCATGGAAATTGATAAGATTATCAAGGAAGCAGAACGGGCAGAGCAAGAAGTTGCCGAGCTTACTTCCGCACTCGTTAAATTCAACACCGCTCATCCTGACGGTTACACCGATGAATGTGTTGCCTTCATAGCAAAGTACTTTGATGAACAAGGCATTGCCACCGAGATCCACGCTAACGATCCCAGGAAGCCAAACATCGTTGCCAAACTAGAAGGTGAGTCGGACCGTACTATCCTGTGGTTAGGCCACCTGGATGTGGTACCTGAGGGTAGCCCCGAGCAATGGACATACCCCGCCTACAGCGGAACAGTAAAAGACGGCAAGGTATATGGGAGAGGCAGCAGTGACATGAAGGGAGCCTGCGCGGCAGCGATGACGGCGGCCAGGCTGCTCGGTCAGCTCAACGGGCCATTGCCAAATAATGTGGAATTCTGGTTCACATCGGATGAAGAGATTGGTGGTGTAGAAGGGGCGACCTGGTTGGCAGAGTCAGGTAAGTTCAAAGGGGATGTCTGCGTTATCGGAGATGGCAGTGGTGGCGGCCTCGAGATGCCGAGCCTCGACCTTGGATGCAAGGGCAGTGTCGCTACCAGGCTAATCGCCAGGGGCAGGACCGCCCATGGGAGCACTCCGTTTTTGGGCGACAATGCGCTGAGAAAACTAATCGACGTGATTCCTTTTGTCGAGAAGATTGGGCAGTTCAAGCTGGAATACCCTGAGGAGCTGAAAGAGGCGGCCAAACGAAGAATAGAGTTTGTCAAGGCAACTCGAAAGATGACACCCGAGCAGGAGAAAGCTGCCGACAGGTTGTTTGATTATCCCACGGTAACCTGCAATATCCTGAACGCAGGCATTAAAAGAAACGTCGTACCGGACTACGCCGAAGCTATTTTCGACATTAGACTTACGCCCGGCTCAGACCCCATGAAAGTTAAATCCCAGATAGAGAGGCTTGTCAGGGAAGCAAATGTCCCCGGAGTCGAGGCAGAGGTCAAAGCAGCGCCGTACGTGGGCTACTACGAGTCGCCTCACTCGCCGTTTGCGATACAGCTGGCAGAGACAGTCGAGAGAGTCACAGGCAAGAAACCCTTCTATAAGCTCCTGACAGGTGGCCACGATGGAGTCAAAACTAGCAGGATCGCGGGCATACCATCGCTTGGATACGGTACAAGCATCACCGGACAAGCCCATCAGCCTGATGAGCGAAACACTATCGAAAATCTGGTTCTTGGCGTCAAGATCTATTCAGCGTTCCCTTTAATCTACACTGGCTAAAACCAGAAATGGTATTACAAGAGTTCGTTCTGCCACCGATGCGGGACACGTCAACCCAGATACAGATTCTCTATGAAGCCACTGCTCCAGTTCTCTTTGTTATACGGCGTCCGAAGCGTCGAGCAGACCCAAACCTCGTGGTAGGGCGTATCGGCACATCGGATGTTCCCACTGTCCTCGAGAGGATCCTCCAACGACTCGGGCACCGAAACCTGTAGCCTGCAAGATCTGTTTGCTCTATGCAATGCGACAGAATACGTCGAGCCCAGATCAAGGCGAACCCGGCCGTGCCACTCCCATTCGCCGTGATTCTCGTCTTTTTGCTCAAAATGAATTGTCCAGCTATTAGTCCGCTCCACGTCGTGCCTGGCGTAGATCCAAATTCTGCTCGCCCGATTGTTCCTGCATTCCCATAATCTGAGCAGTCCGCAGTGCTCTGCAGAGACGGCATAGGCTTCCGAGATCTGTACCTCCAGGCGGTGCCTGAAGTCCGCGACGCTGGCCTCTGCCGCCTCCAGGCGAACCTGTCGGAACAGGGTTCGGTCAGCGTGCGACCACAGGACTTTCGTGCCGTTGATGACAAGCTTTCCATCAGGATCGTGCACGGCCCAGGTTTGAAAGTCGACAGGACCGCTACGCCTGGGGTTTGAGCTCATTTTTTCAAACCCCACTTCTCGTTTATTTTCTCAAATTTCCCGACGTCCATCTTCTTTCCCCTCAACTCCGGTCCATCGACGGTGTAGCGATGGGCACGGAACAGCATGACAGCCTGTATCCCTTTGAACTCGAGCACAAAGGGGCTGATCCACTCCCAACAGATTTCACAATCCCGGGTCACTTCAAAAATACGACCGGCCTCTCCTTCGCAGATCAATGTGTTGCCGTTGGCGAGCCGCTCTGCTCCGGCTATATGCAGACTCATCATGCTGAAAACCGGCGAAGGAACATATTGCCATATGATTTTGTCTGTTTCCATATCGACCTCCACCACACGTGACCGTGCCTGGAGAGGATGGCGTGATCCGTTGTCGAATATCAAGAGCGTGCCGTCCGGGGTAATGGTTGGGTCGTGTGGATGGCTGATATAGCCCAAACCTCCCCATCGCCACGGAACATCTCCCTGTGGCCAGGCTATTTTTAGTATCTTGTCCAGCTTCTGGGAGCAGACTATAACATCTCCATCGGGTGTCATATCCACCGCGTTGAGATGTGTCCATTCGGTCGTAAAATCAACCTCACAGAGCTTGTCCACCTCCGGATCGAAATGCTCGCAGGAATGCCAGATGTGCACCGGTTCGCCGGCGGGATTTATCTCCCAAATGGCGTCCGTCAACATTCCCTTCAGCCGCGGACGGCCTCCAACACCCACACCCTGCAGAAGAAACGACATGAGTTGGCTGTCGCCAGTAACCCGCTTCATCTGTTCCGGCGTGAGCCCGCCCTTGATTCTTTTCACAAGGTCCTCGGGCAATAGCTCCCAGACGATGACCAGCGTATTTCCGTTCGGCATTCGGCACATGTCATGGTGAAATCCCTCGTTTTCCCAGCGCCAAACCTCATTGGAGTCCCAATCCAGCTCTAATAAGACGTCCGTTCTCCCGGCGGGCGCTCCGGCGGCTACCGTCGTTTCCACCACGGGTTGACCGCGAACAAGAAGGTTGCCGCCCGGAAGGAGATAACCGTAACCCGGTTGGAAGCCGGAAACTGCCCACCTGTGAGCTACTCGTCCCTCTTCATCAAGAAGATAAACGGCATCCCCGCCGATAGGCGTTATCAGAGTGTATCCTCCAAAAGAACGCGAGTCGCTGTAAGTCAGCCCTGTCTTGCGAAATGGTGACCATCCCATAGATTTGTCCTCCACAATTCAGTGTATAAATCGGTGTATAAAATAATTCCTGCTAAATCGAAGCCCGAGGCTGCAATCAAAGATCTTGAATCAAGTATTCCAAGCCCAGGGATCGTAGTGTTTCCGGCAGCGGTATTCCCGTCTCCGGATCCCAGCCCATGCGGGAGTAGTAGCTTTTTACCATCTCATCCCACACCGGCATAATGCCCTTTCCCTTTACAGGGCCGTCAACGGGTGTCGAACCATAGCGGGCCGAAGGCCTTTCCGACTCCCTCTTCAACCCGTGTCTGATATTGAAAACACGAAGCTGGTTGATCGCCCGCATGCCAACCCTCACAGCATCTTTAATATCCATCTTCCACCCTGTAACGGCTTCGATGCTTTCCATGGTCATCGGAAGGTTTCTGAAACAAAACCTGCAGATACACAGACAATCCAGGAACTGGCTCCAGCCGCCTGTTAGAGCATTGGACATAGCAACCTCTTCAGCACGAAACGGGTCTTGAACCGGCTCGCCTCCAAACATCTCCGGCTTCACGGCAGCAATCGAGGTCTCTATCGTGCCCGTATCGCTTATGGACGTATCGAGAAGCTCCGTCCATCTGGCCCGGTGGTCATGGCTTCGCGGAGTATTGCCCTTGTGGGTATAGACGGCCAACCTGGCAGCCTCACCGCCGATTTTTTCCGAAGCACGTTTGACCCCCTCGGCGAGGGTGTCCCCGATTCCCTCACGCCTGGCGATCTTCTCAAGCATTTTCCGAATTTCCTCGGCATTGCCCCATGTCATTTCCAACCCATCGGTGTCATCCTTCGTGAAAAGACCCTTTTCATAACACTCCATCACCCAGGCAATCGTCCACCCGGCTTCGTTCACATCCAGCCCCAACCTGTCCGTTATATTCGAAAGCATCACCACGGTTCCGGGATCGCTGTTGCCCGTGAGGGGGCCCCATGTGTTGACGCATTCGAACTCAGGCTCTTCTGCCTCCAGGCCTTCGTAGGGACCCTCTGTAACACGCACATGCTGAACATGATGGAAACCGCAGGCCCAGCAGGTCTGCGGCTTGACTTCGAAATGGCTGCGCGTATATTCCGCCAGGAGCTTCTCATAATCCTTTTCTTCAATGACATTGGTCGTATAGTTTTTTATGGGAAGAAATCCGTTCTTCACACCCCGGGGGAAAACATTGTTGGTTCCCAATTTATAGAGTCTCCCGTTTCCGCCCTGGGTCGCATGTTCTAGAAGCTGTTTTGAAAGAGCCGAAAGTCTCTTCTCGTCCTTCACCGACGGACGCAGGCTTCCATAATGTGCGGCAATCGCCTTCAGATTCTTGGATCCCATGACCGCACCGAGGCCATTGTGGGCGGCCACGTGGCCGCCGTCACCCACAAGCGCAGCAAAGCGAACAAGGTTCTCTCCGGCAGGGCCGATGGAAAACACGCTCAGTTTCTTACCAAGGTCCAGCTCATCCTTTATCGCCTTTTCAGTCTCCAGAGTGTCCTTTCCCATCAATTGTGCCGCATCCCTGAACTCTACCTGGCCGTCGCGGATGAGCAGGTATGTGGGCGCCGAGGCGCGGCCCTGGATAATCAGGCCGTCAAAACCTGAAAATCGGAGGTAAGCACCGAAAAAACCGTTGGCCTGGCTGGTGGCGGCCATGTTGGTCATGGGACCTTTGCTGAGAGCGCAGAAAGTCCCCGTTCCCGATACCCGGGTTCCCGAAAGGGGGCCTGTCATCAAAATCAGCCGGTTCTCCGGCGAGGACCATTCAACGCCGGCCGGAACTTCCTCATAGAGATACTTAGCGCCAAGAGAAGTACCTCCTATATATTCCCTGTAGACAGCTTCATCCAATTCTTCCTTCCATGATTTTTTTTCTGAAAGATCTACGCGAAGAATCTGGCCCATGTAACCAAAGATCTTATCCTTATTCATGACATCCCTCCTTGAGCGTTGCATTTGTCTTGAATGCACTTCATTGTGTAACGGTGCCGGCTAAGCTTTCCTCTTCGATAGCTGTCACCATTATTTTTTTGTTTTAGATCCGGTTGTTGGGATCACCCTCTAATTCGCCTGCAATTTTTTCCTGCGACGCCATGCGGAGATCAGCGGCCAAATCAAAAACAGAATGGAGATCAGCAGAAATGCTAGTGAGACCGGCCGGGTGATTAGGGGCAGAAGAGATCCCCCGGATATCATGAGACCCGTTCTAAAATTCTGCTCGGCGATGGGGGCGAGCACAAGGCCGATGACAAAAGGCGCATGAGGAATGGATGCTTTTTTCATCACAAACCCCACAACACCAAAGATCAACAGGACCCACACATCGAACATACGGTTGGCCTGGGCAAAAGAACCGATGACGCAAAACACCAGGATTACAGGCAGGATATAAGCCTTTGGCACCATAGCGAATTTAGCGATGTATTTTACCGCGCCGGTCATAATGAGAAACATAAAGATATTCGCGACAAACATGGTGGCGATTATAGCGTAGACAATGTCCGGGTTGGTGGTGAACAGGAGTGGTCCCGGCTGGATGCCGTGCACCAGGAGGGCTGCCAGCAAAAAGACATCAACAACACTGCCAGGGATGCCCATCGAAATCAGGGGTATCAGCGCGCCGCCAATGGTGGCGTTGTTGGCAGCTTCGGAAGCGACAATGCCCTCTTCGGCCCCTTTTCCGAACCGCTCCGGTCTCTTGGACATGTTCTTGGCCGCCGTATAGGACAGCACAGAGCCGATATTGCCCCCGATGGCGGGAAGGATTCCAACCCAGGTGCCGATCAGCGAAGAGCGCAATAGATTAACGGCCTGCGACTTCCAGTCCTTCAGGGACATTAGTATCCCTTTCAAGGACATCTTGATTGAGTTCATTCTCTGTTCGATACTGACAATTTCGGTAATGATTTGCCCTACGGCGAATACGCCAATTAGAACAGGCAACAGCCTGAACCCGGCGTCCATCGCATGGAAACCGAATGTCAGTCGAATACTGCCGGCCGATGGATCCACGCCGGGCATAGCCGCCAGCATGCCTAAAAAACCGGAGAGGATTCCTTTGATCAGTGTGCCCTGGCTAATGGAGGCGATGAGCACCATGGCCATTAACACCAGGGTGAAATACTCAAATGGGCCAAACTGAACAGCGATCTCCGAAAGGGGTCTGGCCAGGAGCAATAGAAAAATCCAGGAAACAAGCCCGCCGAAAAAGGAAGCTCCAATGCCCAGTCCCAGGGCGCGGCCCGGTTTTCCGTCCCTGGCCATGGGATGTCCATCAAATGTGGTCATCACCGCTGAAGGGGCACCCGGCATGCCTAGCAGGATTGAGGAGATTTGCCCGCCGCTGATTGACCCCACGTACATAGAAATCAGAAGGATCAATGCGTTCACCGGGTCCATGTAGTAAGTTAGAGGCAGGGTGAGCGCAATCAACATTGCACCAGTTAGGCCGGGGATCGCCCCCACTACGATGCCCAAAACCGTACCGAGTACTGTTAAAAAGAGGTGCCAGGGTGTAAAAATATTGCCGATACTAACAATTATTTCATGCATCGTAATTTTTGAAAAATGCTAAGGCAGGTCAAGCACGAATACCCGGGTAAAAATGTACTGGCAGCCAAAACCAATCACCAACGCGATGAGCAGTACTATCGGCAGACGCTTATAGTAGAACCGCGTTAGCATGCCTATGGACGTGAGCAGAAATAGTACCGTGCAAATGCCGAAGCTGATCAGCCTCAGAGCTAATACCGTTACATACACCAGGGAGAGCGCATAAAACCCCAGGGCCAGATCGGGCCTGCGCCGAAACGTCGGTGAGACTGCATTGTTTGGTGTTGCCGAGGAAGCCGTGCTTTTCGAACCGACTAAAACCCTGCGAGCGGCGCGAATCAAAATTGTCAGGGAAAGAATCCCAATGGCTGCAGAGATAAGCCGGGGAAACCCCGCCGAGCCAACCGGGTCAAAAGAACCGGGAGGCAGGCTCAGCGTTTCCAAAAATATTACAACGCTCAGCACCATCAAGAAAAATGAAAAGCCTAGCTCCACCTTTGGTGACGTTTCTTTAGACATATTCTGTATCCTCTTAACACCTCAGCGCGCCTGCCGGTTCCTTTCAGAAAAGGGCAGGCACGCCAAAAGTCAAGTGAGAGCCCAGGGATATTTCCCTATTTTTTTGTGGCTTTTTGGGCAATAGGGCGGATTTTATCATAGTCAGCCCTCAGCTTGTCCTTAAATGCCTGCCCCTTGAGGAAGCTGGGAGTAGAGAAATCATTTTCAATGATCTTTTTAACGTTGCCGGTTTGCAGCGCCTTTTCCAAAGCGTTGGCAAAATAGTCTATCGCATATTGTGGCGTACCCTTTGGAGCGAGCCAGAAGTTAGCGATTTGGAAGATTGCGTCATAACCCAGCTCCCTGGCAGTCGGCAGGTCCGGCAAAAGAGGGTGCCGTTGGTCCGCTAAAATAGCCAATCCCTTAATCCCACCAGTCCTGAACTTGTTATATAGAGGTGCTCCGAAATGCGTGACTGTCGTATGTCTACCCTTTAACGCGGCGAAGTTCTTAGAACCGCCGCCAATTTGGACAAAGCGGAAAGCCGCTCCGGGACTGGAGGCCTGCAAGGTCAGGCCGGCCATGTGGTTTAGTGCTCCCAGATTGGCCCCGAAAATGATGGAATCCGGCTTTTCTTTGGCCGCCTTGAGCAGATCGGGAAGGGTCTGATAGGGGCCGTCGTCCTTGACCGACATAACCGAACAGAAGCCCACCGTCTGGGCCACCGGCTCAAAATCCCTGTAGCCGAAGTCATCCAGCCCTGCTGCCTGGCGGGACAAGAGGGCGATATGGGTCAGGAGGAAGGTGTAGCCGTCAGGTTTGGAGTCCTTGACGCGGCGCGATCCGATGGAAAGGCCTGCGCCGGGCACGTTGATGATTACCATCGGTACGTCTAGTAGATCATTTTCCTTGAAGGCTTTCTGGAACATACGGGCTAAACGGTCCGAGCTTCCACCCGCTGCGGCCGGTACGATGACGGTAATGGGCTTATTCGGATAGTTCGATTGCCCGACCAGCGGGTCGGAAAAAAGCACCATGAATAAACACACTACCATTACTGCTGTTACCAATCTTTTCATTTCGTTGCTCCTTTTGTTGATATCACTTGTTTATATATTTCATCGCCCCTTTCAAATCGCTGATGAATCTCTCAACAACTCTCTGGCAGGTGCTTCTTAAATGATTGCGCATGCAGTTCTCGCTGCTGTTTTCATCCTTCTCTATTAGGGCCTTAATCAAACCGATATGCTCTTCTTTTGATTGTTTCTCTACCTCAATAGATCTCTTGCTGATATTTCTGGTTAAAGCTGAGAGATCCTTAAGCTTCTGATAATACTCATATAGAATGGAATTATCAGCCGTTTCTGCTATGAGATTATGAAGTTTGCTGCCGATAACAGTACCATCTTCGCTGTTTTGCTCAATATCTATGATCTCTAGTTCCTCTTCGAGTTCTTTCAATCGGGCGATAAAGTCGTAATCTCCATTATGACAGGCAAGACTCGTTAACATGGATTCCACTGCTTCGCGGGCTTGGAAAATTTTTATTATCTCCTCAATAGAGAGTTTTTTGACCAGATATCCTTTTGATCGTTGCAGTCCAAGAAAGCCTTCAGATACCAGTCTCTGCAGCGCTTCTCTCAATGGCGTTCTACTTATTCCGTACTCGGCGCAAAGTTCCCTTTCTACGAGCCATTGTCCAGGTAGAAGTCCTTCATCGATAATCTTTTGTTTGATGTCAGCATAGACTTTTCTGCTATTCATGGTATACCAAAGGATTTTTATTAGTATTCTGTTTATATACCAATGTATTGCCTTTGTCAATCATTTTACCTGATACGCTCGGAGCCATGCAACCAAAGGTCTTATCTTTATTCACGACATGCCTCCTTGAACGCGCTTCTTACGATTGACAAACAGTGGGCTCCTTCCGTCGGCTCTCCGGCAAAAGGAGCCCTTTTCTTCCTGCACGCAAGTTGTGCCGCTGTGTCCTGCTGTCCGCTAGTACCCGGTCAGAGCTCTTTGGAAAATATCTTCGAGCTCCTTGAGACCCATTTTTTCAAGTGTAGCAACGTACTCGTCCCATTTGTCAAAGGAGGTCGCCCCTGTAGCAAAATTGGCCCACATCTCCATGATGTACGTATCCATATCGCTGCGTATCTCCAGTTCCCTGTCCAGGTCTGCCTTTTTTCTGAGTGGGAGTTTGATAACCTCATCCCGAGGTTGATAAGCATCCACCTTAGCGAGGTACGTCCGCATTGCGCCACGAGATAGGGGGTCGGAGGCCTTCTCAATAGACAATACGGGCGCCATGCCGCCCCCCCAGATTGTATGACTGCCCATGTAGCGTGCGAATCCCTCCTCGGCCTCGAGTACATGCTTCTTGAATTGATAGCCTCCTTCAGGCGCCGTGTCACAGAACTCGTCCGGACGGACAAGATACATCTGAATGGCGCCTTCTTCGCTGTAGAAGTAATCGACCCACCGCAGCATGGCCTCCGGATACTTGTTGGCGTTGGTCATGGCAAAGGCGTTAATACCTCTGAGATATGCCCTGCTGAAGTTCCATACTTGATCGCCCCGTGGCCCCTTTGGCGGAACCATGGCGTCGTACTCTCCCTTGTATTTACCGGCATTCCTCGGTTGGTGCAGGGGTGTGAAACCATAACGTCCGGCGGCCAGTTTGGCAAAGTACTCTTTCTTCGTGTGGATGAAGATCTCCTGATCGAGCAGCTTCTCCTGATACATTTTAGAGTAATACTGCAGGGCTCTTTTCATGTTGTCGTCTGTCAACTGAATGTGCACCTTGCTGTTTTCGATCTTCATCGGGTACCGGCCCAGACTGGGATCGCCGTAATGAACCTCGTAGTTCACACCGAACATTCCGCAGATGCCCCGGAAGCCCAGAACCATATTGTGGGCTGAGAACGGAATCTCGTCGGTGGGATCTCCGTTATTGTTGGCGTCATTATCACGAAAGGCCCTGAGCATGTTCAGGAACTCTTCGGAGGTCTTGGCCGGTTCAAGCCCGAGACGCTCCAGCCATTTCATATTGACGAGTGGATAGCGGAATACGACCCCTCGTGCATAGGCGCTCACATTCGGCAGGGAGTAAATGTGCCCGTCGGGAGCCGTGATCCCATCCTTGATCGACGGGTAAACTTCAAACATTTTTTTTACGTTTGGGGCCCACTTGTCGATAAGGTCTTCCAGGGGAGTGATCACGCCGGCGGCCCCGTACTTCAATATATCGCCTTCGGTCAACACGCCCTTTATAAAAAAGTCGGGAAGCTCGCCGCTGGCCATGATAAGATTTTTTCTTTCCTTGACGTTTTGAAGTCCAGGCGTTTCCCAGTCAATGTGAATGTTCGTCATCTCTTCGTAGTCTTTCCAGAGGGTCATCTCATCATAGGGCCCGTTTTGTGGCTCGAGCCTGCTGAATCCCTTGACGGTGATCTTCTCCGCTACGATGGGAAACCCCGACTCATTTACCTTGATCGCAGCTGTTTCTGCACTCTCTTTTGTACCGCCCGCCATGAGGGTAGCGGCCTGACAGAGAAGTAGCAGCCCCAGCAGGATTGTAAAACCTGATCTTGCTTTCATAACCTACTCCTTTTACTGAAGTTTTATAAGATTCTCCTCAAAGGAGATATTGGACACCACTTACCCTTTTATCGATCCTATCATGACTCCTTTTACGAAAAACCGCTGGAGAAAGGGGTACAGTATAAGCATGGGGAGCGAAGCGAAAATGATAACCGTGTACTTCAGGGCTTCGGACCTGAGAAGATGTTCCAGGTAACCGGCGTCTTCTCCCACCATGTCTTCGACATTGGACTGAAGGAGAATTTCCCGGAGGATCAGCTGCAGAGGGAAGAGTTTTCTGTCAGAAAGGTAGATCAGTGCGTTGAAGAAATCGTTCCAATGAAAGACGCTGTAGAACAGCACCATTACCGCCAGGATAGAGCCGGACAGAGGCAGCACAATCCTGAGCAGGAATGCAATGTTGCTGCATCCGTCTATAAATGCCGAGTCCTTCAGCTCATCGGGAATCGTCACCCGGAAAAAGGTCCGCATGATGATCACGTTGTAGGTGGTAATTCCGGTGGGTATGACCATGGCCCAGAATGTGTTTGTCAGGCCCAGACGCCTCACTACCAGATACAGTGGGACAATGCCGCCCCGAAAGAACATCGTAATGACGATGATGATCATGACCAGGTTTGCGCCTTTGAGATCTTTCCTTGAAAGCGGATAGGCGACCATGATCGACAGGACGAGATTGATGGCCGTTCCAACGACGGTATACAGGATCGTGTTTTTGTAGCCCCTCCAGATCTGCTCGTTTTCCATCACATTCTTATAAGCTTTCAGGTTGGGACGGATGGGCAAAAACCAGATCTCTCCGTTCAGAAGAGCCAGGGGGTCGCTAAAAGAGGCGCTCACCACATATATCAGCGGGTAGACGATGGCGATGACTAAAAGGGAGAGAAAAATATAGATAAGCACTGTGAATATGGTATCCTGATTCAATTTTATAGCAGCCATCACCAAAGACTCGTCTCGCTCATCTGCTTGGCAAATCGGTTGGCCAGGAAGAGGAGCGTTAGATTGAGAGCAGCGTTAAATAGCCCCACGGCCGTGGAAAAGCTGTAGTTTCCCTCCAGTATTCCGACCCGGTAGACGAACGTGGAGATCACGTCACTTGTTTCCATATTCAAGGGATTCTGCATGAGCAGAATCTTGTGAAACGCCAGGTTCAAAATCCTGCCGATGCGCAGGATGAGCAGTATGATGATTGTGGGCAGGATGCCCGGCAGAGAGATGTGCACGATCTGCCGAAACCTGGAGGCTCCATCTACCACCGCGGCCTCGTAGAGGTTTGGATTGATTCCTGCCAGGGCGGCCATATAGATGATGGCGCGCCAGCCCGTGTTCTGCCACGCATTGGAAAAAACATAGATTGTTTTGAAAAGCTCCCTTTTTGCCAGAAGGTAGGTCGGCTCACCGCCGAACAACCTGATGATCTGGTTGAAGATGCCGTATCGGGCATTGGAGAAGGTCGCGAGCATGCCCACGACGACAACCACTGAAATAAAGTGGGGCACGTAGGTCACGTTCTGAACCGCCAGCTTGAAGCCGTGGCTCCTCACCTCGTTCATCATCAATGCAAGAATGATGGCAGCCGGGAACTCCACGGCCAGGGTGTAAATGCTAATCCCGACGGTGTTACGGATCAGGCGCCAAAAGTAGTAGGACTTGAAAAACCTTTCAAAATGTTTGAAACCGACCCACGGGCTATCCCATATCCCCTTGAAGGGCATAAAATCCTTGAACGCGATTTGAACCCCGTAGATGGGGAGATAGCGGAAAAGAAAGTACCAGATCAACACGGGGATAAGCATGAGGTAGAGGTCGTAGTTTACGAGATACGGCTTGAGGACCTGAGCCCACCACGATAGCCGATTTGTTTTGTTTCTTGCGACATCGACCCTTCTGCTCGGTCGCCTCCCCAAAATAGAACCGTTACCGCGTTTGATCGTGGAATTCATCAATAGTGATCATTATGCATGGACTGAAATCGACCAACAAGGTTACTCCGGTCACTATTTCTTGGGGAAAGCGGTACCGGAGTACCATCAGGGGTACTCAGTCATGATGACGGAATTTATGCTTTCTCCTGGACGAGCCGGACGGCGTGGATTCGGTCCGTCACGCCGAGTTTCGCGTATATGCTGCTGACGTAATTCTTGACCGTCTGCTCTGCGATGAAGAGCTTCCTGGCTATCTCGTGGTTGTCGTAGGACTGCGTGATGAGATCGAGAACTTCCACCTCCCTGTGACTGAGGGTAGGAAAACGTAAGAGCAGGTCTGCGATCTCCCCTTTTCTTTCGACCAGCGCCGCGTTTTCAGACTTCACCATGTCGACGATCTTCACTCCCACTGAGGAAGAGATCAGGTAGGAGCCGTCGTGGATGGCTTTGACCGCCGTGATCAGCTCTTCCGGCTGGATATCCTTCAGCACATAGGCTACCGCCCCGTTCACCAAGGCATGATGCACGTAGTCATCATCGTCGAAGGTGGTGAGGATCATGATTTTGATCTCCGGAAACTCTGTGTGTATCCGGCGGGTCGCCTCGACTCCGTCCATCACAGGCATTCTGACGTCCATGAGAACGACCTGGGGCAAGGTCTCCCGTACCAGGTCCACAGCATCCTTGCCGTTGTAGGCGATGCCGGCCACCTCGATCTCGCCTTTGCCGTATCCTTCGAGAACGATCTTCATGCTCCCGGCGAACAGGGGCTGGTCGTCGGCGATCACGACCCGAATCTTACTCATGAGCTTCTTCAGCGCCTTCCCCGCCCAGAGGTATGACCGCACTCAGCTCGTAACCATCGACTGTGTTGTGGTGATCGATGCTCCCGCCCAGAGCCTCCACTCGTTCACGCATTCCCTGCAGGCCAAGCCCCTCATCACTGGAGTACGATCCCGTTCCGTTGTCCCAAATCGTGATCCGGAGCTCCCCCTCGTGGCTCCAGAACACGATCCTGATCTTGGTCGCTTTTCCATGACGAAAAGAGTTGGTCAGCCCTTCCTGAACCAACCGGTACAGGACCGCGTCCAATGTCTCGCCGAAAGACCAAGGGGTGTTTCCGTATTGGAAGTCCACCGTTATGCAGGTTGCCGCCTTGAAGGCCGTCACAAGTTGAGAGATAGCATGACTGCCCCTCGAGGCTGGTGTGCTGATGGTTCTCAATCTATAGAGGGTTTGCCTTGTTTCCTGAAGGCATCGCTCCGCAAGCGCTCTGGTATCGTTCAGCATACCCTCCAGCTTCGCCGGGTTGGTCTTCAGGAGCATCTTTCCCGCGCTCATCATCATCGTCACGTTCGTCAGGGCGTAGCCGATAGAATCATGGAGCTCTCTGGTGATGCGGTTGCGCTCCTTGTTTGCCGATTCCGATTCGGCGTGTGTGGCGTACAGCTGGAGCCCCAAATTGGTGTCCACGAGGTTATCAAAGGCGCTATTTAGGCTTTCCAGGAGCTGCTCGTTTTCGACGATTCTCTCCCGGTAGGCAGTCAACCGGTTGAAGGTTCCGATCGTCGCAGCTGAAGGAAGAGCAATGAGTGCCGCGTGCATGGTGAGACTGCTCATTCCTGTGTCCTGGAGGTTTATGAGGTCTCCGGCGAGCACTATAAAAAGCGCCACGGAGCTTGTCACAAGGGCGTATTGCGTTTTCTCGTAGATCGCTGTTTCTACCAAAAAAGGGAGGAGGAGAAAAAGCTCAATATCTGCACGCCGACCGAAAAGGATACGGAAGATGACAAAGAGAATGACAAAACGTGCGTAATGGGCAATTCGGAAGGAACGAGGGCTTTCCACGGCAAAGACAACGACAGAGCACACAGAAGAAACCAGCAGGAAAAACTCCATCTCCGTTATGAACCTCCATCCTGCGGGGTGAAGCTGGGAATGCATGAACAAAAACACGACGGCGTGGCATGCTAGGGAAATTGCCAAAACGGCAATGGCCAGCCTGGCTTTCCTGATTCTGAGCAGTTTGGCAAAGGGCTTTGAGTCCAGGCTTTCGTCGATTTCACCGGCTCCTTTCCTGTCCAGGCAGGCCTCACAGTATACACCGGATAGCCTCTCTACTTCTACTCTGGCGTTCCCGAGTTTCCGAGTGGTGGGAACCTGTCTACGCAGCCCGGTCTGCGCGACCCGGTCTATTTTCTCATAGCTGATTCTATATTTTTTACAGCTGTCTTTAAATTTTCCAGCGAATTGGAGTAAGAAATGCGGATATGGTCTGCTCCGTTTTTTCCAAAACATTCTCCTGCAACGGTAGCCACACCAGCTTTCTCAAGGAGCATCTCCGCCATTCTAAATCCGTCCATTCCTGTTTCTTTGATGGACGGGAATAAATAAAATGCACCATCCGGCATTGCACACCGAAATCCCGGAATCTGATTGATTGCCTCATGCATACAGTCTCTACGCTTCTGAAATTCTTTCACCATCATACGAGATGGTTCTTGATCCTCTCTTAAAGCTGTCACAGCACCCCACTGGGCAAACGTATTAGCAGAAGCGATCATGTACTGATGATATCTGAGTATTGGACTGACAAGCTCATTTGGCCCGAGAACATAGCCTAACCTCCAACCTGTCATGGAGAAAAATTTTGAGAAGCCGTTGAGTAAAATGGTTCTCTCCTTCATCCCTGGTAAAGCCGCAATGCTGACATGTTCGGCGGGAGGATAGATGATCTTTTCATAAATCTCATCGCTCAATACAAGCAAATCGTTCTTAATGGCTAATTCAGCAATTCTCTCCAGGACGTCCTTACTCGTAACACCGCCTGTAGGATTGGATGGGCTGGTGACAAGAATCATTTTTGTTCTTTCCGTTATCTTTTCCTCTATCTCTTCAGGATCCGGTTGAAAGCGACTTTCTTCAAAAAGTGTATAGTCAACAGGTTCGACAAAATTTGTGATAGCATCCACATCATAATTAATCCACCTGGGATCAGGCATCAAGATCTGATCACCTCGGTTGAGTAGAGAATGAATCGCCAAATAAACTCCTTCAGCAACTCCATTGGTCACTACGACCTCGGATTCAGGATCGTAATTCAGGTTGTATTCCAAGGAGAATTTATCCGAAATTGCCTGGCGGAGTTCCAGAATGCCGGCGTTGTGAGAGTAGTGATGCTTTCCTGATCGTAAAGCCTCTACGGCAGCCTCAACAATGTGGTCCGGAGTGTTAAAATCCGGCCTGCCTATCTCCAGATGAATGATTTTCTTTCCCTGTTTTTCCAGCTTGTTCGCCGCATCAAACATCACACGTATTGGCGAATAGGGAATACGCTGTGCCGCAAGGGATCCCATGATATCCTCCTTACACTCCAAGCAACCTCTTTACGTTCCCGCTCAGAACCTGTTCTTTATCCGCGGCAGAGATATCCAGCATTTCAATGGTTTGAACCATTTTCCCCAGGCTTTCAATTTGATGCGGATAATCGCTGCCGGCAAGCACATGATCCGATCCGGCAAAATCGACGGCAAGCTTTTACAATGCATGTCAACACCGGCCTTGTCCAGGACATTGACCCTGAAATTTACATCCCTGTGGCCCGTCTGGAGTTCTTCCAAGTATTCAGGAGGATAAAAATGATCATGGAAATCGATGATCGTCATATTTACGCTCCTTTGTTGATATCGGGTATTTAAGGTTTTGAAAATATACGGTTCTGATATGACGGGTAAAGGCACAAATAATGCGCACTTCGATTTTAAAGGGAAAATTCGAACCTGAAATGCCTTGCAGAGGAGCTATATGTTAAAGCAGCTTAACTAATTTCCGATGCCACTATTGTCGTGGACCTTGATCGCCATCGCACTCTCGAGATTTGTGAGTTTTTCCAAAATAGCAATGAGGATACACTCCGACTTTGAGCTGCAAAACTCACAGTTACCTATAGAACCTTGACAAGAATCGAGCGGACACATTGTAATTTTTTCCTCCTGTATAAATATTTCTTGCACGAATCTTTCGCATTAGGGGAAACAGTAGCCTAAGGTAGGCATGATTACGTTATTCAAACCCATCCTCGAAGCTTCATCGCTTCAACTATACGCTCAACCGCCTTTACATAGGCAGCCTGGCGCATATTGATGCCGTATTCTTGACTGGTCTTGTACACTGTATGAAATGCCGTGGTCATTTTTTTATCCAATTTTTCGTGAATTTCGTTTTCTTCCCAGTAATACAGACAGCTATTCTGTACCATTTCAAAATAGGATACCGTCACCCCGCCGGCATTGCACAAGAAATCAGGTATCACGTGGATGTGATTACTGTAGAGAATATCATCCGCTTCAGGCGTCGTCGGGCCATTTGCTAATTCTGCTATGATTTTCGCCTTAATGTTCGGCGCATTATTCTCGTTTATCACATTTTCCACGGCAGCCGGTATCAATACGTCCACATCGAGCTCCAGGAGCTCCTCGTTGCTGATGAATTGTGTACCTGGTAAATTGCTAACCGATCCCGTAGTTCGTTTGAATTCAAAGGCTGTTGAAGGTTCGATCCCTACTTTATTAAAAGCACCGCCTTTGCTGTCGCAAACAGCTAATATTTTGGATCCGAAGAGAGTACTGCAGAGCTCTGCTGCATAATAGCCGGCATTTCCATAGCCTTGCACGGCGACTGTCGCCTTAGCCAAATCTATTCCCAAAATGCGTGCTGCTTCTCGAATACAGTACATACCGCCTCTCGCTGTGGCATCGTTGCGTCCTATGGATCCGCCTAGCTGTACGGGTTTGCCGGTTATGACTCCTGGCTGAGGCTTGCCAGCAATAAGGGTATATTCGTCCATCATCCAGGCCATGATTTGCGGATTTGTATATACATCGGGAGCCGGTACATCCTTGTCCGGTCCGATGAATTGATAGACGGCTCGAATGTACGACCTGCTTAACCTTTCCAATTCACTTATGGACATTTCCTTCGGGTTGCAGATGATGCCGCCTTTCGCACCGCCTAGAGGCAGGTTAAGGAGAGAGCATTTCCATGTCATCCAGGCAGCCAGCGCTCGTACAGTGTCAATGGTTTCCTCTTGATGGAATCGGATTCCACCTTTGGTAATACCACGAGCATCGTTATACTGGACTCGAAAGCCTTTGAATACCTTTATATGTCCGTCATCCATCCTGACGGGCAGGGATACGTGGAGCTCGCGAACAGGATTTTTCAAGATTTCAATCACATCAGAGGACAGATCGAGAATTTGCGCACAGTTGTCCAACTGTTTCTTGACGATAGAATAAGGATTTCGTGTTTCTGTTTTTTCCTGAATTTGTGTTTTATTCACCGTTAGCGCCATGTTGCCTCCTGTGGCAATGGATTGCCACAGAAACTATAGGGTAGAGATAAAAAGTTGTCAATATGTTATTTAGTAATATTTATGTAACTTTTGAAAAAAGATGGAGTTTTAAGGAAAGATGGAATGCCGGGCTCGATGACTGTACATCAGGCTCGATGACTGTACGTTTAGTAAAAGCTAGTTCTTAAATAGGTATCCTGATCCCCATTTATTTAGGATCATTTGAGGCGGGAGATCGTTCAATTTTTTTCTCAACCGTCTAACGCCGGTTTTAATTTTTCCCATATCGATCTTGGAGTCTGAACCCCAAACCTCTCTGCTGATTATATGATAGGGTACAACTCGATTTCTATTTTGCACCAACGCTACCAACAGTTTGTACTCCACTGGTGTCAATTTAACCTGCTTATTGTCAACCACAACCTTCTGATTCACAAAATCAATGTTGAGACGGGCATTGATGGTATTGTTGTGACTGCCCTTAAAAGGTAGCATTTTGGTGCGTCGAAGGACGGCTTTGACTCTCGCCAGAAGAGTCATGTAATTAAAAGGCTTGGTGATATAGTCATCGGCGCCTGCTTCCAGCCCTCTCATCATATTTTCGTCCTCGGAACTGACTGTGAGAATGATGACAGGTACAGTTGAAAATCTGCGAATCTCACTCAAGATATCGAAACCACTTGTATCCGGAAGATTCAAATCCAGGAGAACTATATCAGGAGATTCGCTGCTTGCCAGATCGACGCCTTTCCTGCCGGTCTTGGCATCGCATAGAGTCGCATCGGGCCATCGAAATTCAAAGGCAACTTTTATAGCGTCGATAATGCTCTGGTCGTCTTCTATGACAAGTACTTTCATTGACGAGGCTTTTGATGTTTTTTTACGTTAAACTTCTGTAATGTAAAAGCAAAAACCGATCCCTTGCCGGGTTTGCTGGTTACCCATATCCTGCCTCCATGCGCCTCTACAAGGACTTTGCACAGAGCTAATCCGATTCCCAGACCGTGGGATTGTTTTGCCTTGTGGGGTGAACGGTAGTACGGCTCAAAGATCCGTTGTTGCTCTTCGGGTTTGATTCCCGGCCCACGATCCTGTATCTCGACAGTTATATAGTCATCGTTTGATTTTGTCTTGATGGTGACTTTGCCGCTGTTGCTTGCATATTTGAAGGCGTTGTTCAACAGATTGAGCACTATCTGCTTAGCCCGCGCAGCATCCGCATAGACCTTCGGCATTAGCCCATCCATAGTAAGCTCCAGTTTCATATCGCATTGGAGCGCTGCAGTTTTTGCTTCTGCTGCTGTTGACGAGAGGAGTTTCTTTAGATCCAGGGGTCGTAAATCCAACTCCAGTTTGCTGATCTCTCCCTTGATCATGTCGTGCAGTTCATCGATTCGGTTGTTCATTCGACACGTATTGTCCCAAACGTAACCCGACAGTTTGCCGAGTCTCTTCTTCCCTTTCAACTCTTCGGAGAGTAATTGACTGGTGGCCATTAGCGAAGTGAGGGGGGTCTTCAGCTCGTGTATCAGTCTCCGAGTGAACTCAACCTTATTCTGTATTTCTTCCTGCAGTTTCTGTCTCAGCTCTTTCTCGCTGTGATAGAGAGATTTCAATCTATTATCCGCGAGTTTCAGCTCAATAATATGTCCCAGTCTTTCCGCTATCGCGTGGATGAGATATCGTTCTTCTTGCAGAAATGGTCCTTCGTCGCATTCCGGCTTTTCCTCGAGGTAAAACACCTCTATTTTCCCGTATGGTTGTCCTTCAACAAGGATCGTCTCGGTTTGCTTCCACTTTGTTTTTTTGAAATTTTCTGTCGTGAAAATCTGATTTTTAAGCTTGATCCGAGTACAGGTGATTTCAGGATATTGCCAGGCCGTTGGTATGAGCTTGATTGCACCTGATATCATTTCCTCCGGCGACAAAGATGACTCGACGAGCTTAGTGATGCCGTAGAGGCAGTTGAGTTCCTTGATTCGCTCCGTCAGCTTGTGAAACAGACTATGATATTCTGAATCATTGTAATCCTCGATACTGGGGATGGATGTAAAATTGTTCGCCAAATCTTTATTGGGTGCGGTGGATTCTTCTTTGCTCTCTTTCATAGGTAATAGTCTTAGTATATCCAGTCTTAGTATATCCGATTCTGCTTCCTTTGTTAAACTGTTCCGCCGATATCCGCACGATCAACGCCTTCAGGCTTAGGCACATAGAGCGGCTTGGCGGTCTGTTTACCCAAATCGTTATGCTGTGCAATCGGCTTGGGATGATCGGTGTTGAGCATTTGGCGATTGACGGTCAGAAGATCCATGCGAATGCGAACTTCAAAAAGAGCAAGAACCTCAAAGGGCTGAAGGCGGAGTAC